>Ga0181581_10003216_pt1 | contig 12769 bp, 11 predicted proteins | sample 071ome_22_FD_132433 | JGI IMG/M metagenome (GOLD analysis project Ga0181581, IMG submission 132433) | Coastal salt marsh microbial communities from the Groves Creek Marsh, Skidaway Island, Georgia - 071404AT metaG (megahit assembly) | ecosystem: Environmental > Aquatic > Marine > Intertidal... | reverse complement strand
GAACGACTTCGTCGACCACCTCGAACTGCAGGGTGCGTCGCTCGGCGACAACCATGCGTCCTCCCGCGGAGGTGCCTACCGCCAGCGTGCGCCACAGGGTGCCGTCATGGCTGATGTCCGCGTAGCCCCGGGATTCCTCGGTCAGTGGTAGAGCGGGCGCTCCTGCAGAGCCTCGCAGTAGCTGCCCCTGCGCATCAAAGACCTGAAAAAGCTGGTTGGGCGTGTTGAGCGCCGGCGACGTGGCGTCAGCATTGAGGAGCTGTATTTTCTCGGATAACTGTTTATCGAGCAGTGCCTGAGTCGCCAATGTACCGGACCGGTAGCCTTGAAAAGTGGCGATAAAAGTCACCACGATTGTCGCCGCGAGACTGACCAGTATCAGAAAGCGCCGAATGGAGATCATTAAATACCCACGCCGTAGCCAATGCCGCGCACCGTCTTAATAAAGTCTTTGCCGAGTTTTCTGCGTAAATTGTGGATATGGACTTCGATCGCATTGCTCGACAATTCCTCTCCCCAGCCCTGTGTTTTGGACTCGAGTTGCTCTTTAGAAAGGAGTCGTCCTAGGTTCTCCATGAGGATGGTGGCCAATGCGTATTCTTTGCCCGACAGCGATACGCGTTCTCCATCGAGTAACAATGCGTTGGCGCTAGGGTCGAGCGTCACCGCTCCGTGGTTAATGCGCTGGCTGGGTTGCCCACTTCGATGGCGTGCCATAACGCGCAGGCGGGCGATCAGCTCAGGAACGTCGAATGGCTTAGTAAGATAATCATCGGCACCGCTCTCCAGACCTGAGACTTTGTCTTGTAGCGAATCCCGGGCCGTCAACAAGATGACCGGCAGCTGACTTTTTATTCGTCGAATGCCCGCCAGCACCTCAAGTCCGTCCATATCGGGCAGGCCCAGATCGAGAATCACGGCGTCGGCGTCCGTGTTCTCTGCCAAAAACAGCGCTGCCGCCCCCGTGTTGACCGAATCCACGGTATTGCCTTCGGACGTTAACGCCCGTACCAACGCCTCCGACAGGCTGTGGTCATCCTCAACAAGAATGATGCGCACGAATCATGGACTCCCTGACTAAAAATTGCTCTCACTCAACGCGTGCGAGCGCCGCACACGGGCCCCGAGGTTTACGATTGACCCTCGTTTGAGGCCCTTGAGACAAACGAACGGCCGGGAAGTTCCGGACACCTCTCTCGGCAGCGTTACTCGTCTTCCGTTACCGCGGTGGTATCGACTTCAATATCAATCCGGTTGACGTCGCCGGCGAGCGCGCGGACGGCGGCTTCGATTTCCGCCTCGCTGGGCTCGCGGCCCTCGGCGCGCGCCGCGTCAACAATTTCGCGGATGGCGGCTGCCAGGTCATTGCCCGGCGCCTCCTCTGCGTCGATCATCACAGAAATCATCATCTGTTCTGATTCTGCGACGTTTTCATCTTCGTCGGTCTGCACGTGAATCCGTACTTCTTTGTGGATCTCGGTATCCTCTGGCGCGCCGCTTCTCATGACCCATCGCTGGGTTTCGCCTGGGCGCCCTTTGAACGCCACTTCACCATCGCCATGGTGGAACATGGCAACGCGGTGAGGTGGCCCGGGTGGTGTGATCACATCATCGAGGAGTATCGCGCCGCCAATCATGGCGCCAAGAAGGAAGGCGGGTCCGTATCCGAATTGCATGTGCGAAGTTCCTTGTTCATTAGACGAGCGCAAATTCGCACAGCGGTCATGAGGGTGCAATGGTTTTTTGAATTAAGAATTATGGCGAGCGGGGGATTCCGAGTGGCAACGGATTGCCGCACGCAGTCCTCATCGTGCCCAGGGAGTGCTACATTGATAGGCCTTGATTGAGGGTGACCGCACGATGGACCTACTGCGCATTCTTATTTTGACGCTAATGACAACGGCGTTAGGCGCCTGTGGTGGCGGGGGTGGCTCGAATCCGCCGCCTCCAGTCACCGGCGGCGGCGATTCCGGCGGAGACAACACCGGTGATTCGGATGACGGCGCCTGCGGCGTCTCTGCGCAGATCGATTTTGTCGAGGCGGTGACGGACAGTTGGTACCTCTGGTATGACGAGATGGCCAGCGCCGACAAGAGTGCCTATGACTCGGCTCAGGCCTATCTTGATGCACGCTTGGCGCCGCTCATTAATGACGGCCGCGATCGTGGCTTTTCTTTTATGACCACCATCACCGAAGACGAGACCAGTATCAGCTCCGGCGCCTATATTGGTTTTGGTTTTCGCTCGCGCACGGTCGGTTCGCAGCTTTTTATTCTCGATGTATTCGAGAGTGGGCCGGCGTGGTCAGCGGGTGTGCGGCGTGGTATGGAACTGCTCGCCGTCGATACTGGCTCCGGTTTTGAGACGCTGGCAGAGCTCGAGGCTCGCTCGGCAACCAACGAGGAAATATTTGGCCCGGGTGAGATCGGAGTCGTGAGGGTATTTCGCTTCCTTCAGCAAGGGACTGAGGTCGAGATCTCGGTAGCCAAGGAAGAGCTGGCGCCGCCCGCGTTGGCGGGTGAGCCCCTGTTACTTGAGCGGGCGGGTATCGCGCCCGTGGGCTATCTGCACTTGCGGCAGTTCATTGACGCGGCGCTGAGCCCCGCGGTTGGATACGCCTCGCTCTATGACGCTGCGCGAGTCTTTGAGGAGGCCGGTGTGACGGACGTGATTATTGACCTCCGGTACAACGGCGGTGGGCTGTTGCGCGTTGCCGATACCATGATGGACTTGCTCGGGGGGTTGGCTGCCGAAGGGGAAGCATCCTATAAGTACCAGGTTAACGATCAGCACCCCGATTTCAATGACGACCCAGGCAATTGGGGTATTTTCGATGTATTACCCGACTCCATCTCGCCTCTGCGGATTGCTTTCATCACGTCTCGCTCGACTGCTTCTGCCAGTGAGCTGATTATCAATGGTCTGGATCCGCATATTGAAGTGGTGCTGGTCGGCGATGACACCTACGGCAAGCAGGTCGGCCAGGGCCGCTGGGATATGCATGAGGGTATCGAGGGTCTTGAGCGGGAAGACTGTGATGTGGCGCTCAGGCTCACAGCGTTTGAACTGGTGAATGGCGAGAATCAGGGGGGCTATCATCAGATTGGTCTTGCGGGCACGGGGAGATTTACGCTGTGTCGTGCAGAGGACGATATATCGCGGGCGTTTGGTGACCCCGAGGAAGCGCTGGTGGCCACGGCAATGAATTGGTTGGGGACGGGTGCTTGCGCCACCGCGTCTGCCTCGTCGAGGCTTGCGCCAATGGCGAACCAGCGGTCCGGTATGGAGCCGTGGCTCGCAACGGAATATATCCCCGAGCGCGTTGATGGCAACGTACGGTAAGCCGCGCTGCTGGCTTTGAATCAGGTGGTTTTAATCAGAGGTGCGGGTGCAGTTCCCGCGGTGGAGGGAAGTTGATCATGGGTGACGCTGATAATCGGGGTGAGCTGTTTCTTGAGATTGTCAGGCAGCGCCGCTCGATGCGTGATTTTAAGCCGGATCCGGTGCCCCGAGAGATTATCGAGGCGGTTTTCGGCGGTGCCCAACGAGCCCCGAGCAACTGCAATACGCAGCCGTGGTTTGTCCACGTCGTAACTGGAGAAAAGCTTGAGGAGCTCCGGGCAGCACTGCCGGCCAAGTTTGCCGCTGGCGAAATTGCGCTGGATTTCCCCTACGACGGCCAGTACGACGGTGTCTACAAGGAGCGGCAGTACGCGTCGGCGACGGCGCTCTATGATTCGCTGGGCATTGCGCGGGAGCAAAAGGCGGAGCGCAATGCCTGGTTTATGCGCAACTTTAGTTTCTTCGATGCGCCCGCGGCGGCCTTCTTCACGCTGCCGACGGGATTCGGACTCAGGGAAGCCTGTGACCTGGGGATGTTCGCGCAAACCGTCATGCTGGGCTTAACCGCCCACGGTCTTGGTGCTTGTCCCCAGACGGCATTGGCTTTTTTGGTCAATGTGATTCGGCCTGCGCTCGGTCTGGGCGATCACGAGCAATTGATGTTCGGCATGTCGTTTGGTTATCCCACCGACACAGCGGTTAACGAGGTCTGCACCGAGCGTGCGTCGCTGTCAGAGGTTGTCACCTTCCACTCGTGAGCGGCTCATCGCGGTGGGTTGTTGGTGTGCCGGAGCAGTCTTGCTAGCAGTGATTGTGTTGGAGTCGTTGCAGGAACCTGACCACTGTCGCTCGCACCGCATCGTCGCGCCGGCATCCGCTTGATGGTGGGCGCTGTTAGGCTGGCGGAGAGGTGATGAACTCGGTGATATTCAGATTAAAGCCCGACAGCGCGTTAAAGTGCAGTGGCGCCGACATGAGCTGCATGTCGGTCAGGCCCAGGTGTCGCAAAATCTGCGCGCCCGTACCAATTAATCGATAATTTTGCGGCGGTGCTGGGCGTTGCTCTGCATGCAGTAGCTGCCCGAGATCTTCGAGAATGGTCGCAGGCGTCTCGGCGCCACCGAGCATCACCACCACACCGCGGCCGGCGCCGGCAATATGTTGCATCGCCGCGCGATACGACCAGCCCGGTTGCGATGACGCATCCAGTTGCGTGCCGAGCAGATCCCGGAGTGTGTTGACGCCTTGCACTCGCACGGGCACGGCGCCGGCCCCAGTCAGGTCGCCCAGGCTAAGCGCAAAGTGCAGCGCATCGTCGATCAGGTCTCGAAAAGTGTGTAGCGTAAAGGGACCCCACTCGGTGTGGATCGTCTCGGCGCTGTGGAGCTCGATTGATTGCTCGTGAATGGATCGATACTCAATCAAGTCAGCGATGGTGCCCATATGTAGGCCGTGTTGCTTGGCGAACACCTCGAGTTCCGGGCGACGCGCCATGGTGCCGTCCGGATTCATGATCTCGACGATCACTGCGGCGGGAGCCAGCCCTGCCATTCTCGCCAGATCCACCCCGGCCTCCGTGTGTCCCGCTCGTTTGAGGACACCGCCTGGTTTCGCAACCAAAGGGAAAATATGCCCAGGCTGGCGAATGTCTTTAGGCGTTGCCTGCGGTGCAATGGCGCGCTGAATGGTATGGGAGCGCTGTGCGGCGCTAATGCCCGGCCCGACTTGCTCTACCGCGTCTATCGACACGGTAAAGTTGGTCTCATGCTGGGAGCGATTATCGCGCACCATCAACGGCAGGTTGAGTTGTCGCGCGCGCTCCGGCGTGATCGGCATGCAGATCAGCCCGCAGGCCTCGGTGGCGAAAAAATTAATAATTTCCGGTGTGACCTTCTCCGCGGCAATAATCAAGTCACCCTCATTTTCACGATCTTCATCGTCCATGAGAATGACCATACGCCCCGCGGCGATATCGTCGAGTAATGTCGGGATGTCACTCAGCATGGGTCAGGCCAGCCTTGGATCAAACGAGCTCGATCGCTACGGCGGTGGCTTCTCCACCACCAATACATAGCGCCGCTACGCCGCGTTTTTTACCGTAGTGCTCGAGTGCGTGCATCAACGTGACGATGATTCGCGATCCAGTAGAGCCAATGGGGTGCCCCTGAGCGCAGGCGCCACCATGCACATTGACACAGGCCGGGTCGAGATCAAGCGCTCGCGTGGTGAGCATGGTGACCATCGCAAATGCTTCGTTAATTTCCCACAGGTCGACATCTCCAGCGGTCCAGCCGGCCTTGGCGAGCACTTGTTCTGCCGCACCGATCGGCGCAAGTGTAAAGGCCTCGGGGGCCAGACTGTTGCGTGCATGCGCCACGATGCGGGCGCGCGCCGTTAACGTGTGATCTGTCACGGCGGTGGCACTGGCCAGCAGTAATGCACTGGCACCGTCAGAAATTGAGCTCGAATTGGCGGGCGTGATAGTGCCATTCTCGGCAAAGGCGGGCCGCAGCTGAGGAATCTTCTCGAGATTCGCCTTGTGGGGTTGCTCGTCAACCGTCACGGTATGCTCTCCGCGGCGGGTGCGGATCGTCACAGGTGCAATTTCTTTTTGGTTCAGCCCTTCATCGATCGCGCGTTGAGCGCGTGTCAGACTCTCGATCGCGAAGGCATCCATCGCTTCCCGGGTCAGGCCATGTTCGTCGGCAGTTTTTTGCGCAAAGGTGCCCATGGCGGCGCCGGTATAGGCGTCCTCCAGGCCATCGAGAAACATGTGGTCATAGAGTGTGCTGTGACCGAGCCGTTGGCCTTTGCGCCCGGTCATCAGAATCTGCGGCGCGTTTGACATGCTCTCGAGTCCGCCCGCAATGACCAGATGATTGGTGCCGGCAGAAATGCTATCCGCGCCGAAGATCGTCGCCTGCATACCGCTACCGCAGGCCTTATTAATGGTGACGGCGCCGGTCGTGCTGGGGATGCCTGCTCCCAGCATGGCTTGTCGGGCGGGGCATTGCTTGAGCCCGGCGGGCAACACGCAGCCCATAAAAACCTCATCAATGGCCTCTGCAGCGACGCCGGCGCGCTCGATCGTGGCGGCGATCGCCGTGGTGCCAAGTTCATTGGCTGTAGCCTCAGCGAGATCACCCAACAATCCGCCCATCGGCGTGCGGGCGCCATCGACAATGAATACGTCGCTCATGATTGGTCTCTCATCGAATACGGGCGGGCATTTAGCCCGAACTGCAGCGACCCTGCAAGCTCAGTCCGGACGTGGCGTCGCTGTGAACGACTTATCGCGTACCGCGGTTCGATAGGCCGATGCTGTCAGGCCGACGTGCTGGCGGAAGGTGCGCGCAAAGTGAGAGGCATCGTTGATCCCAACTGCCAAGCACACTTCGGTAATGGAGAGGTTGGTGCGTCTGAGCAGTGATTGCGCTTCATCGAGCCTGAGTTGCTGCAAATACTGCCCGATCGAGGCGCCCGTGGCGTTTTTAAAGCGTCGGGTGAGCGTGCGAGGACTGACGCCCAGCCGTTTCGCTATCTGGTCTAGTTTCGGCGTTGCGCGAAGATCCCGTCGCAGGTCGATTTGTACATCTGCCACGAGTTCGTCACCGTGCAGGTCACCGTGCACGCCGAGCGGCGAGGGAGAAAACCGTTGTCGGATCTCGGGGGAGAACTGACTCTCAATGTGACGGGCCGCACGTGAGGAAAAAACCTCCCCGCACAGATACACCATCAAGTCCGCGACGGAGTTGACGCTGCCGACACAGAACACGCGATCGGACTGGGTAATCAATTGTTGTCGTAGCAGTCTGACGCGTGGATAGCGCTTGGCAAAGGTGTCGAACCACTGCCAGTGAGTGGTGACTGAGCGGTTATTCATCCTGCCCGTCTCGGCGAGCAAAAAACTGCCCGACCCGACGCTGACGGTCAGCCCGCCGCGATCGAGATGGTGGGCGATGGCCTCGACATGCTCGGGATGACGGCGAATGACGCGCAGAGGCTGCCGCCAGATTGCCGGCACAATCAGCAAGTCGACGTCTGTCTCCGGGCTCAGAGGCGCGGTCGCCAGCGTCAGTCCGCTGGGCATGGTCAACATGCCACCTTCGCGACTGAAGCAGCAGATATCGAGGGGTTGCCGCGCACGACGACCTAGCGCTTGCGCCGCGCCCGAGAGGATTTCCATGGGCAGCGTGACCGAAGAGGCCAGCATGTCCTCGTGGACGAGCGCGGCGACCCGTAAGGGGGCGCGAGTGGGTGGCTGAATAGTCATATAAATTGGCTTTATACGCATAGCAAAAGGCATTGTCACGCGTAGACTGCGGCGCTTTAGCGATGAACGACGGGACGCTCCATGCCATTTAACAAGCCAAGTTCGGCGAGGCGATCATGCTGAGACTGCCCGTGATGGTAGCCGCGGGGGGCGTGAACAGCGCCGGCCGCACGTCTCGCCGACACGCTTACCGGCGAATGATTTGGGATGCATTGCCCGAGGCGGAGCGCTTGGCGACCGAGCAGGCGTTAGTGCAGATGATGGGCAACACCAACAATGCCTTTATCGCTGACCATACCCTAGTGCGTGAAATCGAGTCTGGTTGGTTCGATTACCGCGCAGTGCCCTGGCATCGGCGGGCACGACTGAGTGCCGAAACCGCGAATCCTGCAGTCGATTACAACCCCGGTGGCATCACTGACGGCAAGCTTTTGGGTGCTGTTAGCGAAAGCACCGACGGCAAAACGATTCGCGCTGCGCTTGCAGCCGAATCAGAAGTCTTGTTACCGAGCACGCGCCACTTTGAAGTGAGCAGCGCGGGACAATTACCCACGGGATTTGATCCGGGCAGTCTCTACGCCTCGAGAAATCATCCGAGAGCGCTGCAGATGTCAGTCTTTGCGATCTCCGACGCCTTCGCAGATCTTGGCTTGGATTGGCAAACGGTGTCGGCCAAGGTTCCAGCGGATGCGGTGAGCGTGTATGTGTCGAGTGCGATGGGGCAGCTGGACGAGCCGGGCTCGGGGGGCATGTTGCGTTCGCGCCTTCTCGGCCGCCGGGTGAGTTCCAAGCAATGTCCGTTTGGCTTTGCGGAGATGCCGGGCGACTTCATCAGTGCCTATGTGTTGGGTAGCTTGAGTGCGACCGGTCCCGCGTTGGGGGCATGCGCCACGTTTCTTTATAACCTGCGCCTCGGGATTGAGGATATTCGTGCCGGCCGATCCCGTATCGCGATTGTGGGTGCGGCGGAGGCACCGGTGAATGTCGAGGTGATGGATGGCTATGTTGCCATGGGAGCGCTCGCGACAGACAAGGGACTTCGTCAGCTCGATGCACTGTCAGATGATGCGATGCCCGATCACCGACGGGCATGCCGGCCGTTCGGCGAGAATTGTGGTTTTACGATGGCGGAGTCAGCTCAGGTCGTGATTTTGATGGACGATGCTCTGGCTTTGGAGTTGGGTGCGCCGATTCTCGCGGGCGCGCCCTTTGTTAGCGTGCGTGCCGACGGCGCGAAGAAATCGATTTCCGGGCCCGGGGTGGGAAATTATCTGACGGTTGCAGAGGCTGCCGCCACGGTCCGCGCTGTACTGGGCGAGCACCGATTGCAGCACAATGGCATGGTGCAAGCGCACGGCACTGGCACGCCGCAGAATCGCGTCACGGAATCCGCCCTATTAAGCAAGGTGGCCGCAGCATTCGGTATCGAGGCATGGCCGGTGGCCGCTATTAAAAGTTACGTGGGACACTCGCTGGGAGCGGCTGCGGGAGATCAGCTGACGGCCGCGCTGGGTATTTGGCAGCATGGGCTGATCCCCGGCATTCACACCATTGACGCCATTGCAGGCGACGTCACCACTGAACGACTTGCTTTTGCCACTGCGCCGCGGGAGGCGACGGACCTCGACTACGCTTTGATCAACAGCAAGGGTTTTGGGGGTAACAACGCAACCGCGGCGCTCCTGAGTCCGGATACCGCCGAGCAGTTGATGCAGCGACACCACGGTGAGCGAGCGATGAGCGCCTGGCGCGCGCGGCGCGATGAAGTGCAGGCGCGACAAAGCAGCATTGAGGCGCAACGACTCAGCGGGCAGTGGTCGCCGGTATACCGCTTTGATGAGGGAGTCCTGAGTGACGCGGACATTGCCATGACCGATCAGACGCTGGTCATGGGAGACAAGAAGATCGCGCTGCGTTCAGCAGTGCCTGACGAATGGCGGCTCGACTAACAGGGTCCAGGATTTGCTAGGCTTGTCCGCATGTGTCATGCAAGGTTTGCCCATGTCAGCCATTGATATCCTTCTGCAACGTAATTCGCATTCGCGATTGGTCGAGCCTGGCCCAGATGGCGCTGCCCTCGATACGATCTTGCGCGCCGCGCAAAGAGCGCCTGATCACGGGCACTTGCGGCCGTGGCGGTTCGTGCTCATCGCCGGCGCGCGGCGGGAGGCCCTGGGAGAGTGCTTCGTCGCGTCGCTTGAACTCAAGGGTGTGACAGACCCAGCGCAGCTCGATAAAGCCCGCAAGGCGCCGCTGCGCGCGCCGGTCATTATTGCGGGTTTGTTACACGCGACGGACCACCCCAAGATCTCGCGAGATGAGCAGGCGCACGCTGTGGCGGCCGCGCTTCATGGAGCGCAGCTTGCGGCTGAGTCTCTGGGCTTTGGTAGCATTTGGCGGACGGGGGGTTACGCGACCGATCCTCATGTGGTCGGCGCTTTGGGTGGTGAGCCGGGGGATCAGGTCATCGGTTTCTTGTATATCGGTACCAAAGAGGGCCCCAGCAAGGTGCTACCCGAGCCGTCCCTTGAATCCGTAGTCAGTAACTTTTAAATTGCCACGCTGTTCTCGGGGGTAATACAACCACAATGCTTGGCAAACCTTGGTTTCGGTTCCTGCTGTTGGGGCTGGTTTTATACGCCGTCGGGCAGTGGGCATTCCCGGAGCCGAAGCCGACACTGGGCCCACCAAACGCCGAGCGCCTCCGCGCAATGGCCGATAACTACGCCAAATTTGCCCGGAGTGCGGCAAGCCCAGCCTTGATCGAGCGGTTTATCGAGTCCGAGTTACGTGACGAGTTGCTGTTTCGCGAGGCGCTCAAACGTGACCTGCACTATCGCGATGCGGCGGTCGAACAACGCATTATCCGCAACATGCGGTTTTTAGATGCGCAGACCAATGTCAGTGACGCTGAGCTGGTGGAGCAGGGCTATGCTCTGCGGCTACACCTGACCGATGAGGTGATTCGTCGCCGCTTGGTACAGATCATGGAGCGGTTAATTGTTGCGACTACGCCTCCAGCAGATCCTTCGGTAGAAGCAGTGAGTGCGCGTTATCAGCGCGATATCGACAGTTGGCAGGAGCCCGCGCGCTATACCTTCAGCCACGTATTTTTGTCTGCCGATCGCGCTAACGAAATGCCGGCGTTGATCGCCGCCGTGCAGACGCAGGAGCTTGACCCCGGGGCCGCACGCTTGTTGGGTGCGCCGTTTCTGTCTGGCTACACCTTCGCTCGGCAGAGCGCTGAGCAAATGACCCGTGTATTTGGCGACAGCTTTGCGCAAGCGCTAATGGCGCTTGATGTCACTGCAGGCGCGTGGGTTGGACCCGTGGAGTCCGCGTTTGGACTGCACTATGTATTTGTTGAGGATTACGAGCCTCTGCGTACTCTGGAATTGGAGGAGGTCGCCGAGCGAATCGCCCGCGATTTGGTGCGCGAGGCAGAGGAGCAAGCGGTCGCTGACTGGGTAGAGCTGGCCATGACTCAGTATGAGGTCATCCGATCATGAGGTTTGTCGGGCTGGTGCTTGGCGTGCTGTTGGCTACCGATGCTGCTGCACACCGGTTTGCACCCTCATTGCTGGAGGTACAGCAGCTGTCTGAAACGGCCTTCAGCGTAAGTTGGAAGACGCCAATACAAAAAGTGTCTGATACGCCCATTGAGCCGCGCCTGCCCGACCAATGCGAGATGACTTCGACGTCGCCTTGGCTGCAGGAAGGAACAGGGGCGTTGATGCAGATGCAGCTCGAATGCCCCCAGGGTCTGATTGGTCAAACTCTCGCGGTTGCCGGTCTCGGTGAAAACCAGTCGTCCGCGCTACTCCGCGTGCACTTGGCTGATGGCATTTTTCATCAAGCCGTGTTCACCGCCAGCGAACCGGAATTCGTGGTGCCAAAGGAGGGGTCGGCCGGATCGGTCGCCCTGGACTACTCGTGGTTGGGAGCTGAGCACATTTGGGCCGGCCCCGATCACCTGTTGTTCGTAATGGGGTTGTTGCTGTTGGTGGGGTGGAATCGCCGTCTTGTTTATACGGTGACGGCGTTCACGCTAGGGCACAGTGTCACGCTGGCGCTGGTGACACTGGGCGTATTTGATTACCCGGTGTCATTCGTAGAGTTCATGATTGCGCTGTCTATTTTTGTGCTGGCGGTAGAGCTGGCACGTGAAGACGGCGGTGGCGCGTTGTGGCGGCAGCCCTGGTGGCTGGCGGGCGCGTTTGGATTACTCCACGGGATGGGATTTGCCGGCGCGCTGGCGGAGACGGGTCTGCCCCAGTCCAACGTGCCACTGGCGCTGTTGTTTTTTAACATCGGCATTGAGCTCGGCCAGCTGGCTTTTATTGCGGTGCTGGTTGCGCTGGCCGGTGCCGCTCGAGCGGCGCTGGGTGCGCGCGTTCTCGTCATGCGGCCGCTGCCCGTTTATGTGCTCGGTGCGCTCTCAGCCATGTGGTGCATCGAGCGCGGCCTTGAGGTCTTGGCCTGACCATTGGACCCCGCGGCAATGGAATGGATTGCCAGCGGTGTTGATGTCGAGCCCTAGGGATTGCCGGGCCAGTTTTTCATCGGGATGACGGGGTGAAAGGCAATTGCGATACCTTCATCAATATGGTTTTCGTTCTCAAGCACATCTCTGCGCCGAACAAAGGCGGTGCCACTGCGCGTATCGACGGCGTCCGTGACGTCCATCCCACCCTCTCCTGAAAATACCCGCTCCAGATTCATGTTGAACCAGGCGACACGGAGACTCGCGGCGGCGACAGCCCGTGACCAGTCGAACTCGGCCGTCACTCCACTGCCGGCTCCCTGCACGGCGGGTTTACGCGTCACACCGTCGAAGCGCGTAACGCGATTGAGGCCCTGCTCATAGAACACGTCTTTTTCAATTAGATCGGTAAACACAATGCTACCGATGTCCGTTTGCTCGACCAGTTGATCGCGCACAGCCTGCACGGTCTGAATAAATGACTTCTGGTTGACGCGACCGGTGGTGGGGTCGATGGGATCACCGTACATCAGCACTGCGTTGTTCCAGCGTTGCGCAAACTCACGCTGGGGGCGCACCGTAAATCCTGCGTCTTCGAGGTATTCCTGCACGCGGGCATCGACAAAAGATTCGCGCTTTTCAAGGTAATTCCGTGAGGGCGCACCCAAATT
>Ga0181581_10003215_pt1 | contig 12770 bp, 15 predicted proteins | sample 071ome_22_FD_132433 | JGI IMG/M metagenome (GOLD analysis project Ga0181581, IMG submission 132433) | Coastal salt marsh microbial communities from the Groves Creek Marsh, Skidaway Island, Georgia - 071404AT metaG (megahit assembly) | ecosystem: Environmental > Aquatic > Marine > Intertidal... | reverse complement strand
GGGCTATCGGGATATTTTGGTAAGACCCAAGCGGTAGAAGAAGCACCAGAATTGGGAACAATAATCGGTGTTTCTATGATCGGTGCCGATTTTAGGTACAATCATCGTAAATGGGCTGCTCGTGGTCAATGGATTTATGCGAACCTTTCCGATACTGCAGTGTATAACCAACAAACAGGCAGTGATTTGGGAAGTGCGCTAAAAGGGTATTACACAGAAATTGCCTATAACGTATTGCCACTAGCCAATCGCCAGCGTTTGGTGACTTTTCTTAGGTATGAAAACTTTAATACACATCATGATGTAGCAGGAGCTTTGTTGCCAAATCCAAATTTTCATCGGAAAGAATGGACCTTCGGTTGGAGCTATCACCTCTCACAAGGGACGGTTTTTAAAGTAGATTATCAAAACAAAGCAACTGCAGGAAATCAAAAACAAAATCAGTTTAATGTTGGACTTGGAGTATGGTTTTAAATTTTTGAAAACAACAAAATGGTGCGGATTGTATTGTTAATCTTATGTATGTTACCCTTAAAGGAGCGTTTTGGCGTTGATGAAAATGCGTCCGATTTGCCAGCACATATCATTAAAAAAATAGAAAAAGAAGTCTCAAAATTTTATGATTCCTCAGATTTTGTTTTAGAAACACGGATAGACGCCCCCGAAACTCAAATCAAATCCCCATTTTTGGTACAAGGGCGTTTATTTGAGATCATGGACAACTCAAAGTCTTTGGGGTATGCTTTTTATGGGGTGGCCCCTAGTCGAACAGATACGTTTGATTATCTCTTGATACTGGATCAAAATTTTGTCTTGATAAAAGCCAAAATCTTGATTTACCGCGAAGATTATGGGGGAGAAATTTCTAGCAAACGTTGGCTGTCTCAATTTTATGAAAAGCCTCTAAATACGCAGTTTCAAGTTGGAGAAAGTGTTAGCGGAATTTCTGGTGCAACAATCTCTGTCCGCTCGATGACCCAATCAGTCAATGTGGTATTTTCGTTTTTAAAAAACCAAAATATACTTCATGAGTCGTCTGATTAAAAACCTCTTTTTGTCAACATTAAGCAAGGAGATAAAGATATTTCTAACTGCTTTTTTGCTCATTCTAAGTGTTGGTTATTTTACAGGTCTGGCTTTTGTGGCTCAAACCGATAGTACATCCCCCAAGGGGATTGCCGAAAATTACCAAGGCAACGAAAATGATCCTAATGCAACGGTTTTAAAATTTGAAAAAAGCAGTCGTGAAATGCTTACCATCATTCATACCCATGTATTGTCGATTGGTTTTATTTTTTTCCTGTTAGGACTCTTGATTTGGCAAACCCAGGCACCCATATGGTTAAAGGCCGTTTTGACAATAGAACCTTTTGTTTCGATTTTATTGACCTTTGGGGGCTTATTGGGTGTTTGGCTTGGAAGTTTATTCTGGACTTACGTGGTCGCCCTTTCTGGAGTTTTGATGACACTCGCCTATGTTTTGGGCGTTGCGGTTGTTTGCTATGAAATTTGGTGGCGCAAATAGCGGTTTATAATCGGATTTAATTGCGTATATTTGCATGCAATTACAAGCTAATTGCACATGGATTCATCTAAATTTTTTGGACAAGGACTTACGTACGACGATGTGTTGCTAACACCTGCGTACTCTGAAGTTCTACCTCGCGAAGTTTCTATAGAAAGCACCTTTTCTAGAAACATCAAACTCAACGTCCCCATCATTTCAGCTGCTATGGATACGGTTACAGAAAGCAAAATGGCAATTGCCATGGCACGTGAGGGAGGTATTGGTGTATTGCACAAAAATATGTCTATCAAAACACAAGCCGAAAAAGTACGAACCGTAAAGCGTTCTGAGTCGGGCATGATTATGGATCCTGTAGTTTTGCCATTGACCTCCAACGTAGGAGATGCCAAACAAAGCATGGCCTTGCATCGCATCGGTGGTATACCAATTGTGGATTCCCATAACAAACTCGCTGGTATTGTTACCAATAGGGACCTTCGTTTTGAGCGTAATAGCGCCCGTCCCATTACGGAGGTAATGACTTCAGAAAACCTCATTACTGTCAAGGCAGGTATTTCAATGAACGATGCTGAAGAAATTCTTCAAGAGCATAAAATTGAAAAACTTCCCGTCCTTGACGATCTTAATAATTTGGTAGGTCTCATTACCTTTAGAGACATAACCAAACACAGTAAAAAACCGATTGCTAACAAAGATCAATACGGTCGTTTGCGAGTGGCGGCAGCTTTGGGTGTTACTGGAGATATTCTAGAGCGAGCAGAAGCATTGGTAAAAGCAGATGTTGATGCCGTAATAATTGATACAGCGCATGGTCACTCAAAAGGGGTAGCCAGTGCGTTAAAATCCATTAAATCAAAATTTCCAAACCTCGATGTTGTTGTCGGAAACATTGCGACTGCTGAAGCAGCAAAATATTTGGTAGCATTGGGCGCAGACGGTGTCAAAGTTGGTATTGGCCCAGGATCGATCTGTACGACACGTGTCATTGCTGGAGTAGGATTCCCTCAATTGTCGGCAATATTAGAAGTATCACAAGCCATTAAAGGTTCGGGTGTGCCTGTAATTGCTGATGGAGGAATTCGTTACACGGGTGATATTCCCAAGGCGATTGCAGCGGGTGCCGATTCGGTAATGCTCGGCTCGCTTTTGGCAGGAACTCAAGAATCTCCTGGGGAAACGGTTATCTATGAAGGCCGCAAATTTAAAACCTACCGTGGCATGGGTTCTTTAGAAGCTATGGAAAAAGGATCAAAAGACCGCTATTTTCAAGACGTTGAAGACGACATCAAAAAGTTGGTGCCAGAAGGCATCGTAGGTCGAGTGCCCTATAAAGGATTATTAGAAGAAAGTATTCATCAATTTGTTGGAGGTCTTAGAGCTGGAATGGGCTATTGTGGAACACCCACAATTGCTGATCTAAAAGAAAACGGTCGATTTGTAACCTTGACTGCTTCTGGAATACGTGAGAGTCACCCACACAACATTCATATCACCAAAGAAGCTCCAAACTACAGCCGCTAGTCGAAGTTAGGAGGCTCTAATCTTAAAGGTTTTGACACTTCCGTCGTCCATTACGATTCGGATGATATAGAGATTGTTTTTGACCAATGAAAGCTCTAAAGCAGCTTCTCGAAGGTTCAAGTTGTTAAAGTGACCGACTTTATTTCCAATCAGTGAAAAAACTTCAACCGATCCAATTCCGTTGAGACCATAAATAAACAACACATTGTTTTGATAGACAATTTGCGGTTTGTCAAGTATCTCAAAAGTTAAATTTTGATTATTTTTAGTCGGTAGAACCCAAGCCCCCATGATGGGAGAATTCATTAAGAAGATACATAAAAGGCAAATAAACGATTTCAAAACGATGTATTTACATGTGCAAGTTAGGGGATTTTTTAATAAAACGAAAACTTTATTAACAATTTAATACATTGAAAATCAGTATATTAAATATTTAAAAAATATTTTATTAAACGGTTGTTAACATTTTAAACAATATTTTAAAAATTTTACGTTGCAAAACTTATTTAAAATAAATTATAAAATTCTGATACAATTTATAGTGATTGGAAGTTTTCTATTGGGAGCTGTGTATCGTTGTGATCAGTTGCAAACTGGAGCCGATCGGCCAATAGCAAGAGTAGAAAATTCTTTTTTATACAGTTCAGAGCTTTCTAAAGCGATTGAGGGATACAGTACGCCTCAAGATAGTTCCATTAAGGCGCAAGCTTACATCAGTAATTGGGCACGAAAAAAACTTTTATATGAATTATCTCAAATCAATACAACAGTTACTAAAAAGCAACAACTCGAAACCCTAATCGATCAATATCGAATAGATTTGTATGCCCAGACCTATAAAGAAAACATCATTTCGAATCGCTTAGATACGCTTGTCGATACGGAACAAATGCAAGATTTTTACGAACAAAATCCGGTGATATTCCGACTTAAAGAGCCTATTTGTCAATATCGTTATATAAAGGTACCAATCGAAAATGTTGAGCTCAACCAGCTGAGAAGAAGCATCCGAAGATTTGATTCTTTAGATCAGGTAAATTTGGATTCACTATCCTTCCAATTTTCTTCATTTCAACTCAATGATACCCTTTGGCAACCCCAAGACAATCTTCGTAAACAGCTGGCATTAGACGATGCAAACAACTTTACGAGATATTTAAAAAAATCACAATTTTTTGAAATTCAGGACAGTTTAGAGGTATATTTGCTCTTCGTAAAAGACCTATTAGAGCCCGGAGCCACCGCTCCTTATCCGTATGTTGCGACTACCATTAAAAATATCATTCTCAATCAACGAAAATTGGCCTTTTTGCGCCAGTTTGATAACGAAATAATTCAAGATGCTATTAAGACCAAAAAAGTTGAATTTTATCAGTAAGACATTGTTCCTTTTTCTTTTGTTTTTCCAAGGATTAGGAGTCTATGGACAGCAATCCAATCGTGTAAAAATTGATGGCGTTGCCTCTGTAGTTGGTGATTTTGTCATTTTGGACTCGGACATTGATAAGACCATCATGGAAATGGAGTCTCAAGGAATTTCTACCAAAAGTATCAGCCGTTGTGAATTGTTGGGGAAATTGATGGAAGATAAGCTTTATGCACATCACGCGATCCAAGACAGTTTGGAGGTAAGCGATCAAGAAATCTATGATTATGTGGATCAAAGCATCGAATACTTTATAGAACAACTCGGAAGCATGGAGAAGGTTTTGGAATTCTACAACAAGCCCGATCAGATGAGTTTCAGAGAAGAATTATTCGAGATCAATAAAACACAAAAATTGGCATCGATGATGCAAGAAGAGGTTGTCAGCAATGTTGAGGTTACCCCCGAAGAAGTGCGTTTGTTTTTTGAAAGTATTCCCAAATACGACTTGCCTGTTTTTGGAACCGAATTGGAAATTGCTCAAATTGTTCTGGCACCAAAAGTTTCCAAGGACGAGGAGGAACGTATTATTAATCAGCTGAAAAACATGCGGTCCGATGTTTTAGAAAAAGGTCTGAGCTTTTCATCCAAAGCCATCTTATATTCTCAAGATCCAGGTTCGCGATCCAAGGGGGGCAAATATACACTATATCGCAAGCGCCCTCGTATGGCCAAAGAATTTCGTGATGTAGCCTTTAGCCTTCAAGAAGGAGAGATTTCTGAACCTTTTAAAACCGACTTTGGTTGGCACATTCTTCAAGTAGAAAAAATCAGAGGTCAGGAGATTGACATACGTCATATTTTGCTGACACCTAAAATAGATGAGCAGCAACTGCGCGAATCCAAAGAACTTTTAGAGCAATTACGTCAGCGTATTGTGGACAATGAAATTAGTTTTGAAGAAGCCGCATTTCAATTTTCAACAGAAAAAGAAACCCGACTCAACGGAGGGGTACTAATCAATCCTGCGACGGGAGATACGCGTTTTGAGCTCACCAAAATCGATCCGGTCTTATACAATCAGATCCGATACCTTGAGGATAATGAAATCTCAAAGCCTCTTTTAGAAGAAGAACAGTCCGGCGCTCAAAAATATAAAATTCTAAAAGTGACCAACCGCTTTGAAGAGCACACAGCAGATTTTTTGAAAGACTATATTAAAATAAAAGAGTTGGCTCTTAAGGATAAGAAACTAAAGATGATCCAAAAGTGGATTACTCAAAAGATTGAAGAAACCTATGTCAATGTCAATAAAGACTCTCGCTATTGTACTTTTACAAACAATTGGCTAAAGAACAACGATTAGGTAGCTTACTTAAAATACTTTCTCGGAACCCATAGCATTCCAAAGCACTCTCCGTCTTCTTTGTCAATATTCTTATGATGCATTTTATGCGCTCTTCGGATGCCGCGTGCGTATTTACTATCCGCGTTTCTGAAGAGTTTAAAACGTTGATGGATAAAAATATCATGCACCATAAAATAGGTAAATCCATAAGCAAAAATACCAAGCGCTATGGCCAAGCCTGGCCAGAAGCCTTGTCCCCAGAGTATAACAAATAGAGCACTTATTAACGCATAAAAGACAAAAAAGAAATCGTTGCGTTCAAACCACGATTTGTGGTCTTTTTTGTGATGGTCTTTGTGTAAGGACCATAAAAAACCGTGCATAATATATTTGTGACTAAACCAAGCCGCCCCCTCCATGAAGATAAAAGTGGCTAAGAAAATTAAGATTAATAAGGCAGTAGATAACATAGTTATAATAAGTTCAATCGGTATTTCACGTAAGAACGCGCCAACACGCCCATTTTTTGATAATTTGGCACCCGTATTCGGGTACTTTTGATGTTTTTAGAAGGTGTGTTTTTGAGTTTGGTCAAAAGCTTATGATAGTATTTATAGGCTGTATAAACGCCAAACTTTGCTTCGCTGGGCAGGTTAAAAATACCAGGAAGCGCCTTTTCAAAATCCCGTTCAATTTCTTCAATAATTCTGGCTTTTGAAGCTTCGTTAAAATGCGTTAAGTCCGTATCGGGAAAGTAACTTCTGTTTAGCAAGTCATGATCCGCATTGAGGTCCCTCAAAAAATTGACTTTCTGAAAGGCCGATCCAAGGGCCATGGCTGCCGGCTTTAATGCTTCGTATTGTTTTTGATCGCCATGAACAAACACCTTAAGGCACATAAGTCCCACAACATCAGCTGAACCATAGATATACGTCAAATAATCTTCTTGTGTATCGTATATTTTCTTGTCCAGATCCCATCGCATGCTTTTCAAAAAAGCATCGATTAGATCCCGATCAATTTGATTTTTATGAACCGTTTTTTGAAACGCATTCAAAATTGGATTAAGACTGATTTTGTCCTCCAATGCATGGTTGAGGTCCTGTTCAAACCGATCCAATAACGCCCGCTTGGGATAGTCGTGAAACGTATCGACAATCTCATCTGCAAAGCGAACAAAACCATAAATGTTATAAATATCAGCACGAATGGTACTGCCCAAAAGATTTGTAGCCATAGAAAAAGAAGTGCTATATCTCTGAGTCACCATTTTGCTAAACGCTTCCGATACGTTGTCGAATAAAATTTTCATACACAATCTTTACTTAAACAGAAGTTTAATAAAAGTAATAAAAAATTAGACAAACAGAAGAAGTATTAAACAAAAACGCGGGAGGAGAAGTAGGTTTCTTCAAAAGCTTCTATGGTTCTAAAGGTCTTGACTTGTGGTGATAGCTTGCTCAAATCGAGTTGGATTTGTTGGGGACCAAGAATGGCAAGCTCTGCATCGCTATTTTCAAGAATCAATTTGTGAAAGTTTTTAAAATAGTCATCAATCACTTCCTTATTGGGCTCTACGGTGAGATAGGTGACAAATTTCATATTGGTACTGTAGGTCAATATCGTTTCTAAACTATCTGTAGTTATCGACTGTCCTAAGAAAATGGTTTTATACCCTTTGTTCAATATAAAATAGTTAAGAAAAAGAATGGCCAATTCATGGATTTCGTCTTCTGGCAAAAACAAAACAAAAATATTTTTATTGTCTTTAGGTTCTTGCTTTCGTTGAAGAATTTCCGTTTGCGTATGAATTTTTTGCTTCACCAGGTTGGTGATAAAATGTTCGTGAGCAGGACTGATAGCACCTGTTTGCCATAAAATCCCCAATTCGGACATCAATGGAAGAAAAATTCGGGTAAAGGCATAATGAAAGTCCGTACGCGCAATGATTTCATCGAAAGTTACATCAAACAACACGCTGTCGAAATTGACCATGGACAATTTGAAAGCATTGATAGAAACTTGTTCAGAAGACGACTTAAGCGCAATTTCTCTTACCAGCATTGGTATTTCTGCCTCATCTAATTTTGCAATTTTAGAAATTTTGAGCCCGTGATTGTAGAGTAAGGTAACGTTGAGTAATTTTTGGAGACTAGAAAGACTATAACGTCTAATATTAGTATCCGTTCGTTCAGGTTGCAATAAATTATAGCGCTTTTCCCATATCCTTATAGTGTGGGATTTGATACCTGAGATATTCTCAAGGTTTTTAATGGAAAAAGTGCTTTTAATCCTTTTCATTGTCTAAACACTCTATATAAAAGCTTAAACAAATATAGTTAAAAAAAAATATAATAAAGCAAAAGCTTAAACTAAAAAAGAAAAGAAAGTGCGCACGAGAAGACTCGAACTTCCACGGGATTTAACTCCCACTAGGCCCTCAACCTAGCGCGTCTACCAATTCCGCCACGTGCGCAAAATAGTGGTGACCTGGCTGGGGCTCGAACCCAGGACCCTCTCCTTAAAAGGGAGATGCTCTACCAACTGAGCTACCAGGTCTAAAAGTGATCCGACTGGGGCTCGAACCCAGGACCCTCTCCTTAAAAGGGAGATGCTCTACCAACTGAGCTATCGGATCGCACTTTGCGGGTGCAAATATAGCATCTAATATTTAGATTTCAACCTTAAATTATTATAAATTTGGACCGTCTTTGAGCCATGAAATATCAGAAAATCGTCTTGTTGGGATATATGGGAAGCGGAAAATCCTTGATAGGTAAATTGCTATCAGAATCTTTGGGAATACCATTTAGAGACTTGGATTCACTGATCGAGTTAGAAACCAATTCGTCGATAGCAGAATATTTTTCATCAAAAGGTGAAATTGCTTTCCGGGCTTTAGAAAATCAAGTTTTTGAAAAAGCCATTAGCAATCAATCATCCATGATTTTGGCGCTGGGCGGTGGAACTCCTTGTTATTATGACCATATGGAAACCTTGACCAAGGACAACAGCATATTTTCGGTTTACCTAAATGTAGCTTTGCCAAATCTAGCAGCACGTCTTTTTGAAGAAAAAGCGAAAAGACCTTTGATAGCACAAATAGGGACAAAGGACCAATTGACAGAATTTATTGGAAAACATCTTTTTGAACGAAATCAATTCTACAAACAGGCCGATTTTGAAATATTGTTGGAGCACCAAACTCCCGAACAGATTGTAGCTATGATTGCTCAAGAGCTAGCTTAAATAAGCTCCTTCTTTGGTCCCTTCAAAAATGACCTCGATATGTTCTTTATGGGAAGTCGACAACGAAATGCCCTTAAAATCTCCTTTGATCGGATATTTTTTATGGTTTCTGTTGACCAAAACAGCTGTTTTGATTTGTTTGACAGGCACTTGTAAAATGTAATTGACGGCATACATCAACGTTTTCCCTGTATTGAGTACATCGTCCACGACAACCACAGATTGATTGGCAATTTGCGCGAGAGGCACAGAAGCCTGGAGGGTGTCTTTGGGGTTATTTTTATCAAGTGTCAATGCGGCCAATTGTACCTCTAATATTGAAATTGCATGTAAGTCATCAACAAGTTTTTGGGCAAAAGCCATTCCTTTATGCGCAATTCCAAAAACAACGATTTTTTGTTCATCGAGATTGGCTTCATAGATCTGAAAGGCAATTCTACGACTGCTGGCAGCAATGGCTTCAGCATCTAAAATTTGGTGGTGGTTGGTATTCATGTTTATAAAGATAGATAAACTAGTTTTTTTCTTCTGTGGGTTTCTGTGTGTCTTTTTGGGTTTCATCTCTAAAATCGTCTAAATCCCGTCGGTCTTTTTTGGTGGGTCTTCCAAGTCCTTTATCACGTTCTTTTATCCAAGCCCTATCTTGCATTTCCTTGTGTTCATGCGCAAAATGCTCCGTGGTGTCCATGCGGTAGATGTCAACCAGTTTTGCTGCCATCCGTGTTTTTGGAATGTCTAAAAGCGTAAATCGATACCAAATTTGGTCTTTTCGTAACGCGATTTGATCGGTCGGAATCGCTTCTCGTGAGGGTTTTACGGTGCGGTCATTGATTTTTACGGCTCCCTTTCTACACGCTTGATTTGCTTGAGCACGAGATTTATAATACCGTAAACACCACAAAAGTTGATCGATTCGCACCTTAAAACTTTATTAAATTAAAGTTCAAAAATAAAGTAAAATTGTATCTTGCGGCCGTTTTAATAAAGCATAAAAGCACTTTAAAGCACCTATGTTAGTAAACCAACGTTTATTCGCTACCCAGCCCATGACTCGATTTCACATTATAACGGTTGTTTTTTTTATCTTTCTATTAGGTTGCAAAAAGGACACGAGTGAGGAGGTCCGTGATCCTAATGAACAAATTGTTGAGGACGAGGCTGCTTTGGTCACTTATCTTCAAACTCATTTTTACAATTATGAAGATTTTGAAGCTGCGCCAAATGATTATTCGATTCGGATAACGTTAGACACCATCGCAGACACCAATAGTGACAAAACTCCTTTGTTTGATCAAGTAACATCCAAATGGGTAGATGTTACCTATAAGGGAGAAGTGATTCCACACAAATTATATTATTTAGTGGCTCGAGAAGGAAAGGGACAAAATCCTACTAAGGTCGATTCTACCTACATCCGATATACGGGCAACCTTTTGGACGGAAAATCATTCGATAATCGTGAGACACCCATCTGGTTTGATCTAACGTCAGTAGTTACTGGATTTCGTGAAGGTGTTCCCTATCTAAAATCGGGAAGTTATTCGGTAAATAGTGATGGAACCTTTAATTTTTTTGATTTTGGTCAAGGCATTATTTTTATGCCTTCGGGATTGGGGTATTTTGATCGGGCACAAGGTTTGGTGCCTCAATATGCGCCGTTGATTTTTAGAATTTCCTTATACACCTTCAACACGGCAGATCACGATGGTGATGGCATCCCATCGATGCTTGAGGATCTCGACGGAGATTCGAACCCCTTTAATGACGATACCGATAGCGACGGTACCTCAAATATGTACGATCCCGATGATGACAATGACGGCATACCAACAGCAGAAGAATATGATGCTGATGGGGATGGTATTCCGGATGATAAAAATGATAATGGAATCCCCGATTATTTGGACAATACCATATAAGGCTAATCCGCTAATTTATAGGAAATTCCTAATGCCCAAAGGTTGTTTCGAGTATCTAAACGATCTCCGATAAGATCCGAAGCATTAAGAAGCGCTACGTCGTTTGGCGTAAGTCCTTTTTCATATCGCAAACTTATACCGAAAGGGCCCATATTGAGCCGTACTCCAAAATGCGAACCTACGGTGCTTTTGGTTTTGAGGTCTCCCAACTGCAAACTGCTTTTTTGATCTAAGATATAATGGAAACTGGGCCCAGCATAAACACTGAAACCTGGCAAAACAGTATAACCTATAGAAACAGGAGCCTCCAGTTTTGAAGTTTCATAGTTTCCTGAGTCATAGGTACTTTTGTATTTGGCCAGTTGCAATTCGGGTCTGATATAAAAAACGGCGATTTTAGCTTCGAGGTAACCACCCACAAAATAGCCTGTATTGCTTTTAGATAATGAGGTGATTTCATCTTGAGCGTTTTGGACGTTTCCCGTTGCATTGGAATTGATTCCTGCATGCACACCAAACTCAAATTGTGCTTGATTGCTAAAGGATCCTAAAAAGAATAAAAGGGCAATAAGAAATTGGGGTGTTTTCATAATCTTTAAATTTTACGTTCTAATACTTTGTGTACTTTAAGTTGGATGGCGGTTTGGTCCAGACCATATTTGGCCATCAATTGCGAAGGGGTTCCCGATTCACCAAAAGTGTCATTGGTCGCTACAAATTCTTGAGGTGTTGGCGCATTTTCTGACAAAACACGGGCAACACTTTCACCCAAACCTCCCAAGAAGTTATGCTCTTCGGCCGTGACAATACATCCGGTTTTGGCGACAGACTTTAGGATGATATCATTGTCAAGAGGCTTGATGGTATGGATATTGATTACTTCAGCGTCTATAGACTGTTCTGCCAATGCAGCAGCAGCTTCAATGGCTTCCCAGACCAAGTGGCCGGTGGCGACAATGGTTACGTCTTTTCCTTTTTTGAGTATCAAGCCTTTTCCAATTTCAAAGGGGGCATCGCTGGAGGTAAAATTTGGTACTTTTGGTCTCCCAAAACGAAGGTAAACAGGTCCTATATGATCAGCAATTGCAATGGTTGCTGCTTTGGTTTGGTTAAAATCACATGGATTGATTACGGTCATGCCGGGTAACATTTTCATCAAACCGATATCCTCCAAAATTTGATGGGTAGCACCATCTTCGCCAAGTGTCAATCCGGCATGTGAAGCACAGATTTTTACATTTTTACCCGAATAGGCAATTGATTGTCGAATTTGGTCATAGACCCTTCCGGTAGAAAAATTGGCAAAGGTGCCTGTAAAAGGAATTTTACCACCTATAGTCAAGCCCGCTGCAATCCCCATCATATTGGCTTCCGCAATACCGATTTGAAAAAAGCGTTCTGGGTGGGCTTCGATAAAGTCATCCATTTTTAGTGATCCAATGAGATCGGCACATAGTGCTACCACATTGGGGTTTGTTTTTCCGAGTTCGGCCAGTCCGGCACCAAATCCGGATCGTGTATCTTGGCTTCCTTGATTCGTATATGGATTCATAGTATTGTAAGATTAATAATCGCCTAAAGTCTCTGGGTTTTGCGCAAGTGCTGCTTCGAGTTGTTCGTCGTTTGGTGCTTTGCCATGCCATGCATGGGTGTGCATCATAAAATCAACGCCGTTGCCCATTTCAGTTTGCATCAATATTGCAACCGGTTTTCCTTTTCCACAAGCGGCTTTTGCCTCTTGAAGTTGCGTTAGAAGTGCCGGTATATGATTGCCTTCTTTGAGGGTAAAGGTGGTCCAGCCAAATGCTTCGAACTTTTGTTTTACATCCCCCAGAG
>Ga0181581_10003213_pt1 | contig 12772 bp, 16 predicted proteins | sample 071ome_22_FD_132433 | JGI IMG/M metagenome (GOLD analysis project Ga0181581, IMG submission 132433) | Coastal salt marsh microbial communities from the Groves Creek Marsh, Skidaway Island, Georgia - 071404AT metaG (megahit assembly) | ecosystem: Environmental > Aquatic > Marine > Intertidal... | reverse complement strand
CCGAACAAACCGATTTCGGCGGCAAAAGGCGGTTTGTGGCGGGGCAGCCCCCTTTTGCCCTCGATGCTCTCCAGCATCGCCGACTCCTCGCCGCAGATATAGGCACCGGCGCCACGTCGAAGATGGAGAGTTCCCGGTTTCAGAAGTTCTGTTTTTTCCAGCCTGGCGATCGCGTGGGCCAGAATCGACCGGATGGCGGGATACTCGTCGCGCAGATAGATGTAGCAGGCTTCTGCTTCGACGGCCCACATGCCGATAAGCAAACCTTCCAGAAACCTGTGAGGATCCCGTTCCAGAAAATAGCGGTCCTTGAATGTGCCGGGCTCGCCTTCGTCGCCGTTGACGGCCATCATTCTGGGGCCGGGAAAATTCCGGACGATGCGCCATTTTCGTCCGGTCGGAAAACCCGCTCCGCCAAGACCTCGGAGTTCCGAACTCTCGAGACTGGTAATGACGTCGTCGCGCGACTGCGCTTCGGACAGGCATTGTTTAAGCGTCTCGTAGCCGCCTTCCAGCAGGTAGGTATCGTAGTCGACATGCCCGGGAATGGCCGGGTCGAAGGCCTTCCTGTCGACGGCGGCGGCAATTCGTCCTGACGTTGCATGCACGATCTGATTTTTCCCCACCGCGACGGCAGGCGCTCCATCGCAGGCGCCCATGCAGGGTGCTGTCAGGATGCGGACGCTCTTCCCGAACTTTGTTTCCAAATCTCGTTTTAATTCGACGGCGCCCGACATCTCACAGGTTATCGAACTGCAGACGCGAATCGTGATTTCCGGCGGGGCGCTCTGGCCGTCTTCCAGTACATCGAAGTGGTGATAGAATGTTGCGGTTTCGTATACCTCCGCAAGCGCGAGACGGAACTCCTCCGCCAGCGCAACGAGGTGATCCGGTCCAAGGCATCTGTATTGATCCTGTATCAGGTGCAGCGCTTCGATGAGCATGTCGCGGGTGCGCGGCATATCGCCAAGAAGCTTTGAAACTTCGTTTGCTGCCGGCGTAGAGAGTTGACGGCCTTTGGGCGTTTCGGATCCCCTGCCGCCGGCTCCGGGGCTGCGAAATTTCGACTTTTCGTGTTTGCCGTCAGCCATCGAATTCCGACTCGTGAACGGTTTGTAAGTCGATGATGTCCGCGTTGATTAGATGTTTGCCTGCATTTTCAAAATTCACCGTTATGCGGAATCCCTCCACCGACTGGACTTGTCCAAGTCCCCAGTCGTGTTCCGTCGGGTGACGTACAAGCGTTCCCGGGACGATATCGTAATTCATGCGCCTAGCCTTTGATCTCGAGAGGGCAATTTACATGAAATTTCGACTTCGTTAAGACCGAGTCGCTTTGATAAAGCATAGAAAGTTCACGTTGGCGTGTGCCGAAGTTCCGTTTAGGCGGGCAGGATTCGCCGGATAGAGGGGGAGAGTTATGTCGTAGCAGATAGATATTCGTGTGTTGGAGCTTCTTTGCTCGCGCATTTGTCATGACCTGATCAGTCCTGTCACCGCGATAAACAACGGCATGGAACTGCGCGAAGACGATCCCGACGACATGCTCAATGACATTCAGGACCTGTTGATGTAAAGCGCCATCGAAGGGACTGGAAAGCTTCAATATTTTTGTATGTACCGCGCCGATATGGAGGGAGGCAGCGCGTCGACTGCTGAAGAACCCTCTGCAGATGCGCCCGCCCCGGAAAAGGCGGCTGAAATACTCGCGGAAGAGGCGGCAGCGCCCACAGCTCAACGGTTCTCGTATGAAAGGGTTGCCGCAACATCCTTCATCGATGCAGCCGTCGAGCCAATCTTCGGCAGGGTGTCGGCCGACGAAGAGTTGGTGCCGTTTTTAGAGGGCGTAGATATGACGTGGCTTCAGGGGCACACCGTCGAATAAGTCGTGAGAGCGTTCGGTGGACCCGACGACTATTTCAACGAAGCGCTCTAGCCGTTTTTCCAGGAACTTTCAAAAAACGGTTTTAGCGGCACACAATTAAACAAAGTCGGCGATTTTTTTTTCGTTGCTCGAACTGCTGGAGATCACGCCGGATGCGATCGACAATACCATGATGGTGTTCGCTGGGACGGAAGGCGAGTTCTTAGTCAATGAGCCGGCTGCGCCTTTGGTTGAGGAGGCCGCATCAGTGGTCGAGGAAGCACCCAAGAAGGATGAAGCGCGGAAGCCAAACAGGCGGAGGAAGCTTCCGTGCTGAGCTAGTCCATCGCGTGACTGTCGAGTTGCTCGAAAACAGCATGACGATGGTCAGCGAGCTAGTGCTGATCCGTCTCAATCACTGGAAAATGGGCGAACAGCGCCTCAAGGTGACAGAGTTTGAAATTTTCGCGGACAAATTATCAACATAGATCACCCGATTTGAAACCTAAATGAAGCGGGAAGGGAAGGGATCGGGCGAGAGCGTTGCCGCACGCTAGGCCTAAGCACTTTTGTTAAAGGCGCGATGGCGCGGCGCGATACGCCGCAAAAAGGTATGAAAAGTCTTAAAAAAAAATATCTCCGATGCGAAAGACGAGCTAGCTGTCACCTTCCAAAACTGGAATCGTACGAAATCTAACAAGCCACCCATGACAGCCAACGGGCTAGCAAGGGAGAGTTGCTTGATTGCGTCAAAATAGACGAAGTCGAGATGAAGATTTTCCGGCGGGGCGGGCGCTGATACTCGCGCCGGTCGTCTTCTAACGGGTGATGATCTCCGGGCCCATCAGGGTCGTTGGCAGCCAGGTTGAAATCCACGGCACGTAAGTCACTAGAATTAAAAATACGAACATGATGCCGACCCAAGGGAGGGCAGCCTGGACGACTTTCATGACCGACATTGCGGCAACTCCTGCCGTCACGAAGAGATTAAGTCCCACGGGTGGGGTGATCATCCCGATTTCCATGTTTACAACCATGATGATTCCAAGATGGATCGGGTCTATCCCAAGCTGAATGGCGATCGGAAATACAAGTGGAGCAACAATGATCAGAAGTCCTGAGGGTTCCATAAACTGACCGCCGATCAGCAGCAAAATGTTTACGACTACAAGGAACATGATCGGTCCAAGCCCGGCGGCAAGCATGACCTCGGCGATCGACTGCGGAATGCGTTCTTCGGTCAGTACGTGTTTCAGGATCAGCGCGTTCGCGATGATGAACATCAGCATGATCGTCAGCTTGCCGGCTTCGAACAGGGTTCGCTTTGTGTCTGAATGCCAGAACGCCGATGCCGCGCGCCATAAAATCATCGCGCCTCCGGCGCCTTTTTCCGCGAAAGGACCCATGTCGCGATATACGAAGTTCGCGATAAGGAAAGCGTATATGGCGGCTACTGCGGCGGCTTCCGTCGGCGTAAATACACCGCCGTAAATACCACCCAGAATTATGAAGATCAGAAGCAAACCCCAGAATGCGTCAGCGCCGGCGGAAAATAGTTCTCCCCAGCCTGCCCACGGCTGCCGGGGAAGATTTCGGAAACGGGCTGCGATGTATATCCCTATCATCAGCATCAATCCCGCGATCAGGCCCGGAATGACACCTGCAAGGAACATCCTGCCCACGGATACGTCCGTTGCGGCGGCATAGACGACCATGACAATAGACGGCGGGATAAGAATGCCCAGCGTGCCAGCGTTGCAAATGACGCCGGCGGCGAACTCGCGGGAATAACCCACCTGCCGCATACCCGCGATTACGATTGTTCCGATAGCGACCACAGTCGCCGGCGAAGACCCCGACAACGCCGCAAACATCATACAGGCGAACACAGACGCAATGGCCAGTCCGCCCCGCACATGACCGACGACCGAGATAGCGAAACGGATAATCCTTTGCGCCACGCCGCCTGTGGACATGAAACTGGAGGCGAGAATGAAGAAGGGAATGGCCAGCAGTGTATAGTGACCGTCAAAAGCTGAAAAAAGCGTCTGTGCAATCGAGGCCAATGAGCCGTCGGAGTACATCAACAGGACTACAACGCTGGAAAGGCCGAGACTGATGGCAACGGGTACGCCGATTGCCATGAGGCCGATGACCATGCCGAACAGAATTGCGACTTCCATAGATCAGCCCTCCTTCTTCTGAGAGTCGAGGGATTCCTCCAATATTTCCTCCGCTTCGTGCGAGGCGATGATGGTGTCGATCTCCCCGCGCATGATCCGAAGGCCTGCCTGAATGAAACGCCACGTCAGCAATGTCATGCTGATCGGCAGGACCGCGTAGGGAATAAACCGTGGAATTTTTTCATATCTCTCACCCTCGTTCATCCAGTCGGCAAGGAACTGGAGAAACGACGGCATCGGAATATCGTTGACCTCCAGGAAGGCCCGTTTGGTCGCGAACGGATACCAGTACTCCCAGCTACCGATAAGCAGGAGAATGCTGAAGGCGAGACAGGCAAGAACTGCGAGCAGTCCGAGAATACGACGCGGCTTGGGGGCTATACGGGTGACGACAATATCGACCCCCAGATGCAGCGATTTTTTTACGCCGTAGCAGGCGCCGAGGAGGACGAGCCAGGCAAAAAGAAAAACCGTTGTTTCCAGTGCCCAGAGAATATTATCGTTGAAGACGTAGCGGGCAATCACGTTTGCGAACGTAACCAGGGTCATTAGCCCCAGAAAGATGGCGATCAAGGATTCTTCGAACTGATCCCCGGATTCACGCGTCGTGCCGTCAACGCTGTTGGACATCCCGTATACCTCATCGTGTGATGATCCGCTTCTTTCGCGCATTCATTTCGATGTAGAGGGATTTCGCGGCCGGCAACCCGCCGGCCGCGAAATGTCGTCAGTAATTGCCGATATCAGCTACCCGCATTCGCCGCCTGCGCGGCTTTAATCATGTCGGCGCCGATATCGTCTTCGAATTTTCTCCACACCGGCTTCATGGCGCCAACCCAGGCGTCGCGTTGCGCAGGCGTCAGCGTGCGGATCTTGCCGCCAGCTTCCATGATCTTTTTCTTGTTTTCTTGGTTGACGGCATAGGCGGCCTTGTTCCGGGCCTCCGTTACTTCCTTCACGATCGTGGATAGCTGGTTCCGGACGCCTGCCGGCAGACCGTCCCACCATTCAACCGACGTCACGACGAGGTAGTCGATAATGCCGTGATTAGTTTCGGTTACTCCTTCCTGAACTTCGAAGAACTTCTTGCCGTAAATGTTCGACCAGGTGTTTTCCTGCCCATCGACGACCTTGGTCTGAAGTGCGCCATAGACTTCCTTGAAAGCCATTTTCTGGGGGTTGGAACCGAGCTGCTTGAACTGGGCAACCAGTACTTCCGAAGCCTGTACGCGAAACTTAAGTCCGTTAGCATCTTCGGGTTTCAAAAGCGGGCGATTGGCCGAAAGCTGTTTCATGCCGTTATGCCAGAAAGCTAGACCCTGCAGGCCGCGGCGGCGCATAGAGTCTTTCATCGCCTGACCGGCGACGGAATTCTGGAAACGATCCACTGCATTGATATTCGTGAACATGAACGGAAGATCAAAAATACGGAACTTCTTGGTGAACTTCTCGAACTTGGACAGCGATGGGGCAGCAAGATGTACGTCGCCCTGGAGCATCGCTTCAAGAACCTTGTTGTCGTCGTATAGGCTGGAATTGGGGTAAACGGTCATACAGGCTTTGCCGTTCATTTCCGCATTCACCCGCTTGGCGAGAAGCGTCGCGGCAATGCCTTTCGGATGCTTATCCGTATTCGTGACGTGACTGAACTTGATATGAATTTCACCCTTGTCGCAGTTTGCGTAAACGGGGGCGGCGATAGCCGCGATGGAAACGCCCGCGAGGGCGCTGATAACAATCTTGTGCATGAGAAGTTCTCCCTATTTTGGCACAGTCCGAGAAGCCTCCCGCGGTCATGGTCGGAGACTGCTCAATACTACAAAAAAATGCCGGGCTACGACAGGGGCTGTTGCGCGTTTCTCAGGTCTATATGATACGACGAAATCTAACGTGACCTCCTACGTCACCGCCTCCATCGGCGATCAGAAGTGCGGAATTGCCGTTCTTCAGCTCCAGGAGGTTCTCGCGCCGCAGCGCATAACGCCGGTGCCTCTCGCGCCGCCTAACGCATCGGAGAAGCCTTCCGCTTCGACCACCGCGTCTCCAAACTTTGTAGCGACCTCCAGACTTTTAAGCCGGCGATGGTCCCGCGTGACGTTACGCACCACCGCGCCAAGCAGGACCGTTATTCCAGCGGCCTAAACTGTCCGGTCGACCCAACGGCCCAGTGCGGTATCGTCGTACTGGACGATCATGGAATTGCGTGCCGGCAGATCGCGGGCGGCAGCGTCTTTTAGTAGATCGCTCAGAATGTCGTCTGCGACGCCGTATGTCAGGCGGGTGATTTCGGGGCCATTTGAATAAAGTCCGCAAAAAGTACCGATAGCGGAATTTACGGCCTGACCGCCGAGGTTCGCAGCGGACTCCACGAGGACGACTTTTCCTCCGGCTGCCGCCGCTTCAAGTGCAGCCGAAATTCCGTCTGCGCCGGATCCGACGACGCAGATACCCGCCGCGATCTTTTCTCCTGACTTTTCCGGCCTGCGCGTTATCCGGGCGGGCACGCCGGCCTCGGTCATCCGGTCAGTCGCCCGCCTTTTCCGGTTCTTTTGCCTGAGCCATCAGAAAATCGGCACTTGCCTGTGCCGCTTCCAGATTTTCTTTCTGGATTTTCTCGTAGAGTTCCCGCCTCAAAACAGATGCGCCCTGCGGGAAGGTAAACCCAAGCTTAACCGACCTGCCCCGGATATCGACCACCGTCACTTCGATGTCGTCATTGATGATGACGGATTCGCCAGCTTTTCGTGTGAGATAGAGCATCGGTGCCTCGTCACTACTTGTAACGTCTGACAGGAGTGCGCACTCGCGCAACGACTGTATTTTACATTTTATTAACACAGGCGTGGGAAACTCCAAATTCCCGTCAAGTTTTATCGAGTGTTTACGGATGTCCGGCAACCGGGGAAGGCGATGGACCTAACCAATCTAAAACTTTTTCAAACGGCCACAAAGCGTATGGACTGGCTGTCCAAGCGCGGGCAGGTTCTGTCGCAGAACATCGCGAACTCTGACACGCCCGGCTAACGCCCCGATGCGCAAGACCTGTTACCTGCATCTTGAAGCAATCCGTAAGCCGCCCAAATACCGGCCGGATTCTGGCAAAAGCGTCTACGAAACGGCGCAGGCAGGAAACGCGCTCATCATCGAGGAACAGCTCATCAAGGTTACGGAAATCCAGTCCAATCACTGCCCGGCCAGTAATCTGTATGCCAAGCGCAACTCAATGCTGAAAATTGCACTTAGCAAACAAAATGCTTGATCGCGCGGTTTGAGGGTAAGGCGATCGCAGGGGGTTGATGCTGGCCCGGTGGACGAAATCTTCCGCCGTGACCGGTCCGATGCTTCATGCAAATTATGAAGAAATAAAACTACAGACTGCGGTGGGGCTCGCAAAGCTTGGTCAGGTTGCCTGATTTCGCGCTTTTGGCCTACTTGCGTCTGCTCCGGCCCCAAACCTATACTTCCCGCGGGTTTCGCACAGATTTCGGCAGATATGACATCAACGACCCCGCCTGATTACCAACCGTCCGAAGAAGAACCGTTCATGAACGACGTGATGCTGGAGTATTTTCGGCACAAGCTCGTTTCCTGGAAGAGCGAGCTGTTGCGCGAAGCCGGTCAGACATTGCGGCATCTTCAGGAGCAGGATTCCCGTTCCGCTGATCAGGCCGACCGGGCAACTGCCGAAACGGACCGGTCGATTGAACTTCGTACCCGAGACCGGGCCCGAAAGCTCGCTCAGAAAATAGACGAGGCTCTTCAGAGGATAGAACAGGGAAGCTACGGTTATTGCAGCGAAACGGGCGATCCCATCGCGATCAAACGTCTGGAAGCACGGCCCATCGCGACCCTGGGGCTCGAAGCCCAAGAACGCCATGAGCGTTTAGAAAAAACTCAGCGGGACGACTAGCTCGTCATCTGCTTCTGCGGAATAGTGCTGCCCTGCCGAAGCCCGTTCATGTCAGAATGGGAACAGAATATCGAAGAACTGCTTGCCGTAACGAGGTTGCTGAATATCCGTGATTGTGTCACGTCCGCCATAGGCGCGCGCACTCTATGCGGGTGGTGATATGGACGGGGAAATTCCCCGGGATGACTTCAAGGCGGTGCCCGAGATCATCGCCTATGTCATGCGGCCCAGAGGGAAAATGCTGGATTAAAAAGAGCCGATGGCGCGCTGGAGACGCTGTTATGCTATGTCGCGGTACAGGGAATTCATCCAGTGGAGCCGAAAAATGTCCGAACCGTATGTAGCCGTGAAGCAGTCCTGCATCCTGGGGGAATCGCCGATCTGGTCCGTGGCGGAGCAGGCGCTTTATTGGGTCGATATTCGAAACCCCATGATCTATCGCTGGGAACCCGCAACGGGCGATATGCAGAACTGGCGAATCCAAACGGAGATCGGTTCTATCGGTTTCGCCGATGGAGGGCGTCTGATCGCCGGCACGCGGATGGGTTTCGCCTACATAAACCTGGCGGATGGGGGATTCGAGGAACTGGAAGACCCTGAAGGCGACGGTCGCATGAACTCGGTCCGGATGAACGACGGCAAGGTCGACCGCCGGGGGCGGTTCTGGTGCGGGTCGATGGAAGATCCCGGTGCGTCGGAGGTTGCGTCGCTGTACCGGTTCGATCCCGATCATTCGGTGCATCGCATGGAAGGCCCTGTTCAGATATCGAACGCGATCTGCTGGAGCCCGGACGATACCGTCATGTATTTCGCGGATTCGCGAAAACAAACCGTCTGGGCCTACGACTTCGATATTGACGCAGGGACCATGGACAACCGCCGTACCTTCATCGACGTGCCAGCGGACGAGGGCGTTCCGGACGGAGCGACAGTCGATGCGGAAGGCTTCGTCTGGGTCGCGCATATGCGCGGCGGCCGGGTCAAGCGGTACGACCCCGACGGCAAGGTAGAACGCGAAATCCGGTTTCCCGTGTCGCTGACATCCTGTCCGGCGTTCGGCGGTCCCGATCTGACAACGCTTTACGTTACGACCGCGTCTTCCCGGTTCGAGCCCGAAGATTTCGAACGGGAACCCGATGCGGGTGCACTTTTTGCCGTCGATACCGACGTCACCGGATTGCCGGAACCGGTGTTCGGCGCCTGACGCCGGTCGCTGACTTGGAAAAATCCGGAACCAGCCGTTGGGGCGTGGTGCTGCTGATACTGTTCGCCGGGTCCGTCGGTGCCGCGCAGCTTGGAAAACTGCCGGGCGCCCTTCCGGCGATGCGCGGCGATCTGGGTTTCGGCCTCGTTGCCGCCGGCTGGCTGATTTCTACGATCGTGCTGATCGGCGCTGTAGGTAGCATCGGCGTCGGCATGATCGGCGACCGGTTCGGCCACCGGCGCATGCTGCTGAGCGGCGCAGCGCTGGTTTGCGCGGGCAGCCTGGCAGGCGCCCTGGCGGGCGGCCTGGTTCCTCTCATGGCTACGCGGTTTGTCGAAGGGGTTGGCTATATCGCCGTTATCTCGGCGGCGCCGGTTCTGATCGCCCGCGCAGCGGCGGAGAAGGACCGGCCTATCGCATTCGGAGTCTGGTCGTTTTACATGCCGTTCGGCATGGCGGCGATGGTGGCGTTGTCCCCGTTCCTGATCGGCGCGTTATCGGGGTGGCGCGGTCTTTGGCTGTTCAATGCCGCCCTTGCGCTGGTTTCGTTCGTATTCCTGATTTTTGCGTTGCGCGGCGGGAGGTTCGCACCGACGCGCGCCGGTCCGCCCGTCCGCATGAGCGACCTTTGGCGGACGCTGCGAAGTGCGGGTCCGTGGGTCGTCGCCGTTTCGTTTGGCACGTATTCACTCGTGTTCCTGTCGTCGATGGCCTTCCTGCCGACCTTCCTGACCGAGAAAGAGGGGTTTTCCATCGCGACAGCCTCGGTGCTGATCGGAATTGCGGTGTTCATGAACGCACCGGGTTGCTTCGTCGGCGGATGGATGTTGAAAAAGGGCGTGCCTGGCTGGCTGGGCGTTCTGGTCGGGCATGGGGGGATGGCGATATGCGCTGCAGGCCTGTATCAGGCGGACATATCGTTCGAACTGCGCTACGCGCTGGCGCTGGCCTTGCCGTTTTTCGGCGGCTTTATTCCGCCGATCGTGCTCGTCCGCGCCCAGGTGCATGCGCCGTCGGCGGCGCTGTACGGCACTACCGTCGGGCTGGTCATACAGGTGATCAGCATCGGGCAACTGATCGGCCCACCAATCATGGCGGCCCTGGTGGCGCAATCCGGCAACTGGCAGTCCGGCGCGTGGCTGACCGTGTCCGCCTGTGCTATCGGTTTCGGCACGGCTTTTCTTCTGCGCAATCTGGACCGTCGCACGGGATTGGTGTAGCTCCAACAGAGGAGGCTTCTATGACCGATTCAGAAATTCGTCCCCGCCGCAGCCTGCTCTTCGTGCCGGGATTGCGGCCCGACCGATTTGCCAAGGCGCTGGAAAGCGGTGCCGATATCGTATGCGTCGACATCGAGGATGCGGTGCCGCTACCGCGAAAGCAGGAAGCCCGCGACCTGACGTTTCCGTTGTTCGCGGAGGCCGGACCGGCAGATGTCGAAACCATGGTGCGGATCAACCCGCTATCGACGCCTGACGGCCTTAAAGACATTCTTGCACTCCGCGATTGCGCCGCGCCGCCTAAGGCCCTGATGCTCGCCAAGCCCGGATCTGCCGCGGAAATCAGACTTTATGACGAACTTCTGCAGGGAAGCTGCGCCGATATCAGATTTCACGTGATCATCGAATCCACGGACGGGCTCGCGAATGTTATGGAAATCGCGAATGCATCCTCCCGGATCGATTCCCTGTTGTTCGGCGCCGTGGACATGTCCGCCGATCTGCGTGCCGCCAAGACCTGGGAGACGCTGCTATACGCGCGCTCGCGCGTGGTCCATGCTGCCGCCAGGTACGATCTGGATCTGTTGGATGTGCCGTATCTCAATCTGGACGATCAGGCCGGGCTGGAAGAAGAGGCCCGTATGTCCGATGCGCTCGGCTTTACCGGCAAGGCCTCGATCCATCCCAAGCAGATTCCGGTCATCAACGAGGTCTTCTCGCCGACGCCGGAACTGGTCGAACGCGCCCGCAAAATTCTCGGAGAATTCGAAAAGGACGAAACCGGCCTGGTGGTGGTGGATGGGGAGCTGATTGAGCGTCCGGTGATCCGGTCAATGCTCCGCGTGCTTGCCGTGGCGGATCATCTGGAAAGCGCCGGCTAGGACCTAGCCGGACCACTTCGTTAACGGTTTTTCGGCTTCCGTTCCGTCAACGAAAATCGCATCCACGTTCTCGTTGTAGAAACAGATCAGGTTCCTGATTTTGGGACATTCCGGCACGGGGTCGGGATAGTGCCATGCGATATCGTCGAACTTTTTTCCGCCGATATCGGCGGAATGATACTGCGCGACCCCCTTGTACGGACACTGCGTTTCCGACGGGCTTTTCCGCAGCAGGTCCATCCGGACGTCTTCCGCCGGGATGTAATACCGGGTCGGCAATCCCGTCTCGAACAGAAAATGGGCCCGCGTCGTCTCTGCGACTGTTTCGCCTCCCAGCACGACCCTGACCTGTCGGCAAGACGGAACGGTATCGACCCGTTTGTACGGGTCACGCGGATGGACGAAAATTTCCTCGTCCTCTTCGAACCAGTGATCGACGCGGTCCCAGTAGAACGCGCAGTAATCCTGCAAATTGATCGCCGTCATCTCATCGTAGGGCGTCTGATAGGCCCAGACAGCGTTTTCCGCGGCGCGTCCGCCCGCTTCGATCGACCAGTAGGACGCGTCGCCCTTATAGGGGCAGTGGCTGGTGTGGTCGGTCGGATGCAGGAGATCCAGCCGCACGTCTTTCACCGGGAAGTAATACACCGGCAGGTGGCCGGATTCGTACATCAGCATCATCTCGGTGGAATCGGCGATCCATTCGCCGCCGAACTTTATCCGAACACGGCGCGGCGACGGTTCCAGGCGGACGACACGGTCGGGATTTTTCACGAAACCCGGGGCTGGGTTGGTCATAAGATTGCTCCTTATGCCGACAATACTTGCCCACTCGGCCCTGGCGGGCAACCGGGGCTGGAGCGGAGCGATCTCAAGGCCTAAACTCCCCGATCGCAGGAGGTTTTACCATGGCGACTTCGCTCAAAAACGACCCGGTTCCGGACTTGGATGAATTTCGGCTGCGGCGCTTTGTCGATCGCATGATCGACGAAGGAGAGGTCGACGTCGTCGAAGATCCGATAGATCTTGCCGATGTTGCCGCGCGTATGGACGGTAACGAAAAAGCTGTTCTGTTTCGCCAGGCCGGACCGGAGAAAGCGGAAATCATCGGCAGCATGACCGGCGGCCGCACCCGCATGGCCATGGCATTCGGCGTCGGGCCCGCCGAGTTACTGGCGGAGGTAAACCGGCGTCTCGCCGAGCCGCAGAACGTGATCGAACTCGATAGCCCCGACGCACCCGTGCATCAGGTCATTCTGACGGGCGACGATGTCGATCTGACGGCGCTGCCGGTGCATTTGCAGCACGAGCTGGACGGTGCGCCCTATATCTCTGCGTCGCTGGACTATGTGATCAATCCCGAAACGGGATGGACCAACACAGGCGCGCGACGGCTGATGCTGCGCGGAAAAACCGAAACAGGCATCGATCTGGTCGCACCGTCGGATCTTAAGGCAATCTACGAAAAATGCGCGTCCAGGGGCGAACGCCTGCCTATCGCGTTTACAGT
>Ga0181581_10003203_pt1 | contig 12792 bp, 11 predicted proteins | sample 071ome_22_FD_132433 | JGI IMG/M metagenome (GOLD analysis project Ga0181581, IMG submission 132433) | Coastal salt marsh microbial communities from the Groves Creek Marsh, Skidaway Island, Georgia - 071404AT metaG (megahit assembly) | ecosystem: Environmental > Aquatic > Marine > Intertidal... | reverse complement strand
CCCAGTGGTACCCGGCGCCCATTCCCGAAGACAATGACATCTTTAACCCGAATGCCGGCGCCGACCTGCCGCTGCCTGAAGTGACTGCCAATATTGCCCGGCTGGACGATGGTACACCTGACATCACCGGACTTTATACCCAGGGGGCGATCGCCAATTACGGCCTGGAAGCGCGGGAAAACCTGCCCATGTTTCCACCGGCCAATGGGGTGGTGATTGATCCGCCCAGCGGTGTGCTGCCCTACCAGGATTGGGCGCGTGCGGAAATGCTGCAGCGCCGTGAACCCTGGCGGGGTTATGATGACCCTACGGCCCATTGTTTTGTCGCCGGCATTCCCCGCTCCCATTACGTGCCCTCACCATTCATGATCCTGCAACCACCGGGTTATGTGGTGGTCCTGCATGAACGCATGTCATACCGGGTGATTGACCTGAACCGGGAAGAGCACCTGCCGGATAATATTCGCCTGTGGATGGGCGATGCCCTGGGCCACTGGGAAGGCGATACGCTGGTGGTGGAGTCGGCCAATTACAACGGCAAGGCCTGGCTCAATGAACTGGGCGATGTCACCAGCCATGCCCAGACCGTGGTGGAAACCTACACACCGCAGGACGGCCGCCTGGTCTACCGGGCTACAATTTCCGACCCCATTCCCTACACCCGGCCCTGGACCATTGAAATTCCCCTGCCTCACCAGGAGGGCGAACTCCTTGAGGTGGCCTGTCTTGAAGACAACAACGATTTGCAGCATCTTAAGGATGTGCGTGATGAATACCGCGCAACGAATGGCGAAATTGGATAGTCTGTTTAAAGACAACAAGGTAGAAAGGGGCTTTTGCCCCGAAATGTAGGAAGGGGCTTTAGCACCGAATAATATTTAACAGAGAGATCATTCGGGGCTAAAGCCCCTTCCTACAGAGTTTACAGAACCACATTACTGTGCGAGGAAATCACAACATGAAATACACTACTTTCTTCAGGCTGCTTCTTGTCTCCTGCCTCCTCAATCCGGTATCCGGCTTTGCCCATCATTCCTTTTCCGCTGAATTTGATATTGATCAACCCGTCTCACTGACCGGCAAAGTCACCCGCATGCAGTGGTCAAATCCCCATGGCTGGATTTACATCGACGTGGAAAACGAAGACGGCAGTGTCACCAACTGGGCACTGGAAACCAGTGCGGCCAACAACCTGATCCGCCGCGGCTGGAAACGTGACGACCTGCCACCGGGCACCACCATCGTCGTGGAAGGCTTCCAGGCTCGAAACGGCACACCCACGGCCAACATTCGCGGTGTTGTGCTGGAAGATGGCCGGCGCCTGTTTTCCGGTAATGCGGATGAACTGAGAAACTGATCTCCCGTTTCCCGGAATAGTTACACGCCATTTCTGCAATCGGCTACACTGGGACTATGCATAACTGCCTGACCCTGAACCTGCGATACTGCCTGGTGATTTTACTGATGCACCTGTCACCAACCACGCTGGCAGCCAATACCGACATCACTACCCTGTCAGTGTGTTCCGAGGAACTATTCCAGGAGACAGACGCCAGAACATTGTCCTCCCCTCTGCTCGACAACCAGCGTGCACACCTGGTGGTCAACAGCAATACTGGCGATTGTCCTTCCATTGAACTGGCTGTGTCTGACACTGCGGTAACCTGGGGCAGGATCATCAATCCCACCCTGGCAGAATCACCCCGGGCCCGTCTCATTCTGCAAGGTCATTTTTTGCCCGGTGCTGTCAGTGTCAGTGAGATTATCAATCCCGAACCCGCACCGGCCCCCGTTGCATCCAGTACTGCCCTCATCCCCCCCGGCAGAAAGGCCGCCTTCAGAAAATCTGGTGGCATACCGGTCGGGCTGGCTCTGGCAGCCGGCCTGGTGGATGAATACGCCCGAACAATTATTCAGCCTGGCCGATCGGGAAAATCTTGAACGTGTCTACCTTACCGTGCCTGTCGATAATGGCGAGGTCACCAATCCGCAAGCCCTGGCACGTTTCATTACCAATGCCCATGAACGTGGCATAGCCGTGTGGGCCGTCGTTGGGGACCGCCGCGATGTCATGCCGGAAAGTCTGCCTGCCCTGACGGGCCGCGCCAATGCCTACCGCTACTACAACCGCTATTTTCCGGGCAATGCATCCCTGGATGGCTTGCAACTGGATATCGAACCCTACCTGTTGCCGGGCTTTACTCTCGACCAGCCACATTGGCGTGAACGCTATGTCACTACCGTGGCGGCCGTACATGAACTGCTGGCAGGTGAGTTGCCGCTGGACCTGGTCATGCCGGTCTGGTGGGGAGACCATCCTGACTGGAGCAACCAACTGCTGGAAAAACTCACCTGGCCTGACCTGAGTGTCACGATCATGAATTACCGCACCGACACCGACAGGTTGCACACCGGGGGATTACCCTTCCTGGACTGGGGAGAAGCCCATGGCACCCGCGTGCACATGGCCCTGGAATACGGTGCCCTGGCCGATGAACAGAGAAAGCATTTTTTTCCGGCAGCCAACCAGGGACAGTTATGGCTGTTTGACCTGGGTGAACACCAGGTGCTTGTCCTGCTTGATGACAATTACGCCGGCCTGCCGGGCAGAGCCTGGCAGCTGGGGTTCGAAAGTGAATTCAGTGCCTCCACCCTGACATTCAACGGCAACCGGGAAGCCCTGGATACGGCGGCGGAGGTACTGTCCCGTCAGTGGTCGGCCTGGTCCTCCTTTGCTGGCATTGCCATTCATGGCATCGATTCGCTTGAACAGGATCAAGTAAACGCAACTAGGCAACCTGAATGAAAGCTGTTGGTATCGCCTTAACCGTCGTGTTGCTTGTCCTGGCCATGTACATCGGGCAATCATTTGTCGGCAGTGAACAGCCCCGGTTCCTGTTTCCCGATCTTACGGGTCCTGTGGCACCAAGCCCCCTGCCGGCTACCGGTTATCCCCTGGTAACTGAACAATACAATGAAGGAGGTATTGATGCCCTGGCGCTTTGGGTTAATGACACCAGTGCCTCCTGGTACGGGCTGGTTTCTGGGCTGAAAAGCATCGGCATCCCGGTTCGAACAGTCTCCTCGTTAGCCGAGGCAGCCGATCATGATGTCATCATGGTTTACCCCTCCCTCACCGGGGCCAACACCTCACCATCTGACCTGCGACAGCTTGCTGACCATGTCCGCGATGGTGGAACCCTGCTGGCCTTTTCGGTGATTGGCGGTGGCATGCCTGACCTGTTTGGTTTTACCGAGTCCGTCGAATCACGCCAGCTCACCGAAATCCGCTTCAACGCCCTGCCCTTTAACACGCAATTCGCTGCCACGCCCGCGGAATCAATTATTGGACTGGGGGGTACTGGTGAAGCCACCACCGGATTGTCCGGTATTCGCTACCTGCAACCCAAGCACCCGCCAATTGCATCCTTCACTGATGGTGCTGCTGCCATCACGCACAACTACTTTACTGCCAATGATCGCACCGGGCATGCCTATGCGCTGGGTATCGACCTGGGCCATTTCATCCTGCGGGCACATAACGGCCGCTTCAATAATCTTGCCAATAATTATGTGAATTCCTACCAGCCCAAGGTGGATACCTTCCTGCGTTTTATCCGGGCAGTCTATCGGCAGGGAGAAAGCAACGCTGTGCTCCTGTCGCCCACACCGGCAGGCAAGGATGTGACTGTACTGATGACCCACGACATCGACTTCACCGCCTCCATCAACAACACACTGGCCTATGCAGAAGTTGAAAAGAATGCCGGTATCAATGCCACCTATTTCATTCAGACCAAGTACATCACCGATTACAACGACAGACATTTTTTTACCCCGAAAAAAGCATCAATACTGCAGTCACTGCTGGCCTCCGGCATGGAAATCGCCAGTCACAGCGTGGCCCACTCCAATGAATTCCAGAACATGCCAATCGGGTCAGGTCGCGAGCAGTACCCGGAGTACCGGCCTTTTGTACAAACCTTTACCCAGGTCAGGGATGCGACCATTACCGGTGAATTACGAGTCAGCAAGTTCCTGCTGGAACAGGTCACAGGGGAAACCATCCATGCGTTTCGGCCCGGTCACCTGTCACTGCCGCCAGCGCTCCCGCAATTGCTCGCGGCCACGGGCTACCAGTACAGCTCCAGCATGACAGCCAACCAGGCACTGACTCACTTGCCCTACCAGGCCATGGTGGACCGGGGCTATGACCAGGCTTCCGGCATATATGAGTTTCCGGTGAGTATCGAAGATGAACAGGGGAATTTTGCCAATCGTCTTGATCAGGCCATCGCCGTGACCGAGGCCGTGTCGCAATACCAGGGACTGGTCAACCTGTTGATCCACACCGAAACCACGGGCGAAAAACTGGAGTTCGTGCAGGAATACATCGACAGGTTTAGTGATACTGCCTGGTTTGGCACTGTGAGCGATTTTGGTGACTGGTGGCAGGTGCGTGACAACACAAGCTACCGGATAGACACCCTCTCAGACAGCGAGAAAGTGATTCATCTGGATGTAGCAGACGAAATTACCGGACTGACGCTGGAATTACCGGAAGGCTGGACATATACCAGAGGCATACCCGGTTCAAGTCAGCGCGGCAATCGCCTCAGTCTTGGCATGATCAGTGATAACGCCACTGCGGTTATCCGTGTCGATCAATAAATAACGTTCCTTACCAGAGCCCGTTGTCATGAAGAGGCTGCACGTCAGTCAGGGGCTGGAAAATATCCCAGTGTTCCACCACCTTGTCATTTTCCAGGCGCATCAGTTCGATGACATTGTAGGTCAGGCCACCCTTGTCGCGGCTCACTTCCAGATTGAGCACCACCATGTCGCCATCGGCGAATGACTGCTTCACCAGGCCCAGGTTATTTGGAAACTCACGCTGGATGCGCTCCACCAGTCCCTTGAAGGCTGTACGACCATCGGCCATGTAGACGCTGTGCTGCTGGTAGTACTCCCCCATGTACTGCTCGGCTTTTTCCCAGTCCTTTTCATTCAGGGCGACATGATAGAAACCGGTGGCCAGGGCCAGGTTGCGGCGCTCCTGCGCGGTACTGGTCGGTGCCGGATAGGGCGCACTGTTATCGCCAAAGACATCATTGGGGTTTTCCGGGTCCGGGCTGGGGGTGATGGGATGAATGATGCCCCACTGTTCAGCTATCAGGCCATTGTCCAGGCGGAAAATATCACCGGTTACCGCGCCGGGATCATTCGGGCCATTGGTGAGATGGCCTTGCACAATGACATAGTCACCATCGGTGAGGACACGTTTGATCTCGCGTCGGGATTCGGGTCCCTGTAACCGCATGCCATTGACATAGGCCGCCATGCCCGTGATGCCGTCGGCGATGGCCGGATGGTGCTGGATAAAACCCGGCGCCAGGTATTGCACCATGGCCTGAGCATTACGTTCGGCATAGGCTTGCTGGTAAAAGTCTTTAACGATGTTCCGGTTAACCAGTTCTTGTGACGGGTCACCCTGGCCAGTGGCAAGACCGGGAACGATAGCGAGCAGTAAAAGAAAGATGAGGCACCTTGTATTCATGTTTATTCCATTCGAAAGCACGTTGCTGTTTATAACATATTCAAAATGACTGTGAGTAACACGGTGGCGCCACATAATTCAGCTAAGTCGAGATAAATACTCATATTTCTTCTCAAGGTCACATGCAGTAACATCCAAGAAAAAATAGGGACAGGGGATTCAACGCGCCATGCCAGAAGAAAACCACTACGACCTGATAATCCTGGGTACCGGCCCTGCCGGGGAAAAAGCGGCGGTCAAAGCGGCCTATTTCGGCAAGAAGGTCGCCATCGTGGAAAAAGAGAAATGCTACGGTGGCGCAGGCATCAACACTGGCACCATTCCGTCGAAAACCCTGAAAGAATCTGCTCTGTATTATTCCGGCAAGTACGACACCGGCATCTATGGCAATGACCGGATGCTTGATGGCCAGACGACGATCCAGGATTTCCTTTACCGGAAAAATTACGTCATCGAAACGCTGGAGCGGGAAGCACTGAAAAACCTGCAACGGCACAAGGTAGACCTGTTCCAGGGTACCGGCTCCTTTGTTGATGCGCATACCATCAATATCAGCAATGAGGAGGGTGACACCCGTATCACCGGTGATTACATCATCATTGCTACCGGTTCCTACCCCTTTCATCCGGACAATATCGATTTCGACGGCATCATCGTCCATGACTCGGACACCATTCTCAACATCATGCGCATTCCCGATTCCCTGTGTATCGTCGGCGCCGGCGTCATCGGCTGCGAGTACGCCACCATTTTCGGGGTCATGGGTTGCAAGGTTTACCTGGTCAACAACAGCGACCGCATCCTGCCTTTCCTGGACAGCGAGATATCCCAGGCTCTGGTGACACAGATGCATGAAGACGGCGTCAATATCCTGTTCAATGCCTCCATTGATGAAATGACCGTGCCGGAAAACATCGAGGATGATATCCAGATTCGCCTGAAGGACGGCATGGTGTTCGATGTGGACATGTTCCTGTTTGCTGCCGGCCGCAGCGGTACCACCAAAGAGCTCAACTGTGAGAAAGCGGGCGTTGAGCTTGGCAAGCGGGAAGCTGTCGTGGTCAATGAGCAGTACCAGACATCGCAGGACAACATTTATGCCGTTGGCGATGTGATCGGTTTTCCGGCACTGGCCTCCACCAGTATGGACCAGGGCCGCGTAGCGGTTTCACATATTTTCAACATCCATGATCTTGACGCCCTGCCCAAGATATTTCCCTACGGCATCTACACCATTCCCGAGGTATCCATGGTGGGCATCACCGAGGAACAGGCCCTGGCTGAGAACATGAAATATATCGTCGGCCGTGCCCACCATTCCAAGGTGCCGCGCGGCAGAATCATGGGGGCAAAATTCGGGGTCCTTAAAATTATCGTGTCCGAGGAAGACATGGTGATTCGCGGCGTCCACATCATGGGCCGCCTGGCCAGCGAGCTGATTCACTACGGGCTGGCGATCGTGGAATCGGAAAAAACCGTGAATGAAATCGTGGCGACCGTCTTCAATTTCCCGACCCTGCATGACCTCTACAAATATGCCTGCTTTGATGCCCTGGGCAACCTCAGTGGCCACAAGATAAAAGAATTCTGATTCCCTGTTCCGGCCCCTTGTCCTGGCGGAAGGCGCTATACAACGACAAGCACTGTGCATTACCATGATTTGAACCTGTCAACTCCCGACAAGAGCAGGAACCGGGTCCATGACCGAGATAATCACTGAAAAACCGGCAACCTACTCGCTCAGGCTGTCCTTTTATTTCTGGATGACCGCCATCATGGCCGTGCTGGTGTTCGGTGGTTTTAGCATCACCTACTGGCAGCCCATGGCCACCAGTTCACTCGCTCCCCTGCCCCCGATCGTCCATATCCACGGATTTTTGTTTTCGGCCTGGATGCTCCTGTTGGTCACGCAGTCTTTGCTGGTCAATGTCAGGAACGTGCCCCTGCACCGAAGCCTGGGTACCTTTGGCATTGCTATTGCCACCCTGGTGTGGATTTTTGCGCTCATGCTGACCATCCTGCCGTCAGATCCGACCGGACAAACAACTGGCTTCCAGTATTTCAGCCTGGAGTATTTGTCCATTTCTGCGGTGATTCTCTTTGGTGTGTTGTTTACCCTGGCCATTCGCCATGTGCGCAACCCGGATAACCACCGGCGCTATATCCTGTTCGCCATCATTCCGCTGCTGCCACCAGGCATCAACAGACTCTACATGGCACTGCTGGACACCTTCACCCTGCCCCTGCTGTGGACCTACCTGACCATGGATCTGCTGGTAGCCGCTATTGTCATCCACGACTGGCGCACCCGTGGGGCATTGACCAGCGCCTCCGTCACCGGCGCCGTACTCATTGTTGGCACACAGTTGCTGCATGTCCCTATCACGGGTTCGGAAAGCTTCGCCGACTTTTGCATGTTCCTTGGCAGTCTTTCAGGATACCGATAAATGATGACCAACCGCCGCTCACTGCTCACCGCCGGTATAGCAACCACCTTGCTGGGACATACCTTCCCCCTGCGCGCGCAAAGTACTGACCTGACCACCCTGTCCATTGGGGAAGCTGCCGACCTTATCCGTCGCCGGGTGATTTCCCCGGTAGAGCTGACCAGTGCCTACCTGGAACGTATTGAAATGCTCCAGCCACTGGTGAATGCCTATATCACTGTCACTGGTGACATCGCCATGGCACAGGCCCAGATCGCAGAACAGGAATTATTGCGGGGTACCTGGCGCGGTTTACTGCATGGGATTCCTATTGGCGTGAAGGACAATATCGATACGGCGGGTATCCGTACCACGGCCGCCAGTACCCTGTTACAGGATCGTGTACCTGACAGTAACGCCCCGATCTACACCCGCCTGCGCGACGCCGGTGCCATTCTGCTGGGCAAGCTCAATATGCACGAATTTGCCTGGGGCGGTACTTCCGCGATCACCCACTTCGATCCGGTGCACAATCCCTGGAACCTCGACCATATTCCGGGCGGCTCATCCGGCGGTTCCGCCGCTGCCATGGCAGCACGGATGTGCTGCGCCTCCCTTGGCACCGATACCCTGGCATCCATTCGCCTGCCTGCCGCTTACTGCGGAGTCACCGGCCTGAAAGCCACCCATGGACTGACTTCCATCCGCCACATCATTCCCGTGGCTGAATCCCTCGATCACGTGGGACCGATTTGCGGCAGTGTGGCCGATACCGCCATCATGCTGCAGGCCATGGCCGGTTTTGATCCCCTGGATCCTGTCAGTATTCGCTCAGGCAACACGGATTACCTCAATGCCCTGTCCCGTTCCGTGCGCAACCTGCGCATCGGTTTGCCCGAAGGTGATTACTTCGCCCGCCTGCATCCCGATACCCAGGTGGCCGTGAACAACGCCATGGAAGTCCTGAACGGCATCACTGCCGGTTCCCGGGAAGTCAGCCTGCCCGCCATACCGGATTTCTCGCCATTGCTGGCCGAAAGCTATGCCTGGCATAAAGATTACCTGAATGATGAAAACAATCACGGCGCTTATGACCCGGTCACCCTGGAACGCCTGCTGGCCGCCGGCCAGGTCAGCGCGGCAGACTATATTCGCGCCCAGCAGGATATGGTGAGATCAAGAAACCTGGTTGCCGATGTGTTCAATGAGGTGGATGTGCTGGTCACGCCAACGGCGCCCGGGCTGCCGGAGCGCATCGACAGCGCGATCAACCCGGCACAGGCCTCCGGTGCCGAACCGTCCACCCGCAATACCGCGCCATTCAATCTTTATGGCATCCCTACCATTTCCGTACCAATCGGCTTCAGCCAGGATGGCCTGCCTATTGGCCTGCAAATCAGTAGTGCGCATTTACGGGAAGATGTCATGTTTGCCCTGGCCCATGCCTACCAGCAATTGACGACCTGGCACCTGCAGACCCCGGTCATCGCCTGAGTCTGCATGCCGGATTGCGCATGACGCGCTTCTGTAGTTTTCCTCTTTGCCGACCTGCTTGAGTTTACAGGTCACTCCACTCGGAAATGGCTATCCTGCCGACCGGTTCTGTCTTGCTGACCTGGGGATCAAATATCAACGCCTCGCCTTCGCTCGTTCTGCCGACGTCAGGAAAGGCGTCACTGATATTGGGGCCGTGTGTGATCAGTAACAGGTTGCCGTTAACAGCCGGGATGGAAACCCGGATTCGCAACCACTGGCTCTTGGCCTGGCTGGTTGTGCGCATGCTTTCATTACTGAGTTGCGGGTAGGTATGCACGTTTTCAAATCCTGCATACTCTACGGTTTACATCGCACGAAAGGCCGGGCTGCTGCCGACCTGGTCAATGGCAATGTCCAGACGCCGTAATGCTTCGCCGAACCGGATAGCATCTTCCCGCCCCTGTGCGTCCAGCTGGCGCTCCAGGTAGGTATTGCCCTGGCTGGCACTATCAGCATCGGGCAATTCCCGGGGCGAGCTGGCATGGCGCATCAGGATAACCTTGCCACCGGCCTGCAATCCGGCCACCAGGTCAGCACGTGAAGCTTCCTGGGCAATTAATCCGGAACACAGACACAGCAGAGCAATAATCGCCGGTATGCGGATGCTTGATTTGTATTTCATTGCTACCTCCTGTAGTTAAATTTCCCTGGGATCAAAACCAATGTCTTTCATGCGCACTTGAAAGACAAGCGAATTATATATTTTCCTCGGTCACCACCTCGGTCAGGATGCCCGCAAACTTTTCCATGGCGATGGCTTTCAGGTCAAAAGACAGTTTCTGGAACAGGTGTCGCGAGGAAGAATTGATACGCCAGGCGGCCACATGGTTGCGCACTACCGGTTCCTCTTTCAGGGACAGCACACTTAAGGCCGCGCCTTTTTTCAGTTCGCTCTGCACGAACAGCTCCGGCAGGAAGGCGATACCCAGATCCATCATGACCATCTGGCACAGTGTGTCCAGGCTGTTACCTTCATATTCCCGCTTCAGGCTGGCACCAAAGCGCTCACACAGGCCGGCAATTTGCCGGTGCAGGTGATAGTGATCATCAATGGTCAGCACGGACTGGCCCAGCAGCTCGGAACCGTTGATGACTTCCTTGCCTGCCAGGGGGTGCTTTTTCGATACCACGATCTTGATGGGCTCCGTAAACAGGGGCCTGACCCGGTTATCCGTGGACTGCATGGGCAATACGGTCATGATGAGGTCAAAGGTCCCCTTGCGCAGGCCGGTTTCCAGGTCACCTGGATCCCCCTCGCGCAAATGCAGTTTCAGCTTCGGATAGCGTTGATGCAGATCCGGCAACAGGTGCGGAAGCAGGTGGGGCCCTACCGTCGGGGATACCCCCAGCCTGAAAGTCCCGCCCATATCACGATTGCTGCTTTGCGCGGTATCCATCATGTGCTGGTAGCGATCCAGGATATCCCGTGCCACCGGCAGCAGTTCCCTGCCTTCGGGCGACAACAGGGTGCCGGCCCGTGAACGTTCAAACAACTGGACGCCCAGGGATTCTTCCATGGCCACTACCTGGTTGGTCAGAGTGGGCTGGCTGATGCCCAGCTTGGTGGCGGCCTTGCGAAAGTTGGAGGAACGGGCGATGGTGACAAAATATTCAAGCTGCTTGATGGAGGGTTTTTTCGTGGACATGTCGCGCCTTATCCTGGTGAGCAGCCTGATAGCCTGAGACTAACTATTTAGTCTGCCATTGTATGGAAGCACCTGGCAAAAACAACCGCCCCGGGGCCGGAATCCATCCCTTCCGGCATGAAATATTTCAGCAGGTAAGCGGTCGAACTTATTGAAATCCTTTACAAATAATATACCCCCTCAAACATTCAAAATTTTTCTTTACAAGCCGCAAAAAAAATCTACAATGCGCGCTCGCCAGAAATTCAGCAGCTGTATTTTCCCCTGGAAAACCGGATGCTCTGGCGCCTTGTTTGGTTGCGTATAGGGTGATTTATGAGATGCATAAGTTCAATTCTATCTACGCAATGGTCAAAGCAATGCGGCCGGAACAACCTGTTTACTGTCTCCGCCCCTCTGCCGTAACCATTGCCACACGCTGGTTCCAGGATAATTTTCCTGGCCGGGTTCTGTTCGCCGTCAAAACCAATCCGGACTTTGTCCGCACTGTCCATGAGGCCGGACTGAACCACTTTGATGTCGCTTCTCTCGGCGAGATCGACCTTGTTCACCGCACCGCGCCTGGCGCCAGGATGTCTTTCATGCATCCGGTCAAAAGCCGCGAAGCCATTCGTCGTGCCTATTTTGAATACGGCATTCGCGATTTCTCCCTGGATTCCGAGGCTGAACTCGACAAGATCCTGACCGAAACCGGTGCCGCAGACGACCTCAACCTGTTCGTGCGCATCAGCGTCTCAAACCGGCACAGTAATCATTCGCTGGCCGGCAAGTTCGGCATTGCCGGCAAAAAAGCCGCGAACCTGCTCTTCCGGGCCAGGCAGCATGCCGAGAAACTGGGCATCTGCTTTCATGCCGGCTCACAGCTGATGAATCCCGATGCCTTTCGCATTGCCATGGCTGAAGCCAGCCAGCTGATCATCAAGTCCGGTGTCATTATCGACATCATGGATGTGGGCGGCGGTTTTCCGTCTGTCTATCCCGGACTGGTGCCACCCCCGCTGGAAGATTACCTGCAGGTCATAATTGACAGTTTCGAAACCTCCATGGTCAGCGAAACCTGTGAGCTGTGGTGTGAACCGGGTCGTGCCCTGGTCGCGGAAGGTGCATCCCTGATCGTGAAAGTGGAACTGCGCAAGGACAATGCCCTGTACCTGAATGACGGCACTTACGGCGGCCTGTTTGATGCCGGCCAGCCAGCCATGGTGTTTCCGGTGAGGAAAGTCAGCGCCTTTGAGGCCACCGGGCAGCAGGACGACTTCAGCTTTTACGGCCCCACCTGTGACAGCATTGATTACATGGCTGGTCCGTTTACCCTGCCTGGCGATATTGATGAAGGTGATTACATCGAAGTGGATAACATGGGTGCCTACAGTGTCAGCATGCGCACCGGTTTTAATCATTTCAACAACTACGAGCAGGTGATTGTCGATACCATCCCTGAATTCTCCCTGTACCAGGGCAAAACCGGTCATGACCAGTTGCGTTATGACAGTGCCAGCCGCAGGCAGGGACAAGACATTGAACAAGGAGAACAAGCATGACGCAGGCTAAACTCAACAGTGCCGACGATTACCGGGCAGCCCTGCTGTCAAAGGAAGTCGAGCATGTAGACATCACCAGTTTTGAT
>Ga0181581_10003202_pt1 | contig 12793 bp, 6 predicted proteins | sample 071ome_22_FD_132433 | JGI IMG/M metagenome (GOLD analysis project Ga0181581, IMG submission 132433) | Coastal salt marsh microbial communities from the Groves Creek Marsh, Skidaway Island, Georgia - 071404AT metaG (megahit assembly) | ecosystem: Environmental > Aquatic > Marine > Intertidal zone... | reverse complement strand
TTGTGAAATTGCACCATTAGAGAAATTGGTATCAATAATTTCACTATTTGAAATGATAACATCTTCAAGTGTCAAGCCATCAATCTGAACGTTTGTCAGAATTGTACCATTGGCGACACCACCTTCGATGGTAGGACGATTAATTAGTGAATCATCAATCTGTGAATTAGTTAATATTACATTATTGCCAGTACCGTTATTGAACTGTGAATTTTCAATAACCATATTATTGGCTGATGTATTAGAAATAGTACTGTTATCAATAGTAGAATTGACTAAGGTGACATTATTACCTGATACCGTTTCCATGGTACCATCGTTAAATGACGAATTTTCTATTTCAAGATTATCACCAGTTGAATCTGTAAGCGCACCATTATCAAATGTAGAATTAGTAATACCTGTTCTATCAATTGTAGAATTGCGCATCACCACATTGTTTGCAGTGCTGTTGATTATAGCTGAATCATCAATAGTGCCACGCTTAAATAGCGATCTATCAATTTCACCAGCAATAAAATCAGAAGTATTGATTACAACATCATTAAGGGTAGAATTAGACATAACCACGTTGGCGATTGTACCGCCCGTGATTGTAATGCGCGAGAATATCTCGTATTGGATAGCCTCAACGAGTTCTTTTCTGGTGATATTTTTTGTACCATCATCACCTTGTACTAGATTTACAATTACAAAAAGATCTTCAGTTCTAGTATTGGCTCCGGTAATTGGATCTAATTCTGAAATCTTTGACATATATGTCTACCTTTTTTCTTATTATTTATAGAATCGCTTTTCAAGAATTATTTATCACAACCACAAGAACATGTTTTATTTTCTAATTTTTCAATTTTAGCATTTAATTCTTTAATTGCTTCTACTAGCATAGGAACAATATTTCCATAAGCTACATGTTTATAACCGTCTTCGGTTTCAGTAATAACCTGAGGCAAAATTTCCTCAAGTTCCTGAGCAATGAAACCAATTTTCTCTTCTTGTTCTCCTATTTTATTATAGGAGACGCCTCTCATTTGAGTAACTTTATTTAATGAATCTGAAAGATTCTGAACATTTTCCTTGACACGAATATCTGATAATGATATAAGGTCACCACCAGCCGTTACATCTCCAGATGCAACAAGATTAACACAATTCAAATTACCTGTAAATGATCCATCACCAGTCTCGCCATATAATGCTATGGTAACATTATCACTAGAGTCTAAAAGTTCTATTCGACCATCATTTTGAACCTGAAGTCCGTTACTTGCGCTACCATCAGAATTTACAACCATGTCAAGACCAGCGGTAATGATACCTTCGACTGTCATGGATGCTTTACCAACATCGGTACCTAAACCATTGGTTTGCTGGAACATTTGAATTGAAGGTATAGTAGCATTTCCTAACAGATCATTCTTTAAAATAAAATCAATACGACGATCTGTAGATCTTTCCTCACCATGAATGTACATCATTACATGGCCGTTATTTTCAAAATATGTCTGACCGTTTCTTGCACCCGCACCCGACATGTGGTCAAAACGAATTCTAGTATCGGCATCGCTTTGGTGAGAAACTTGTCTAGGAACTACAATGTCTAAGCCCGTGCCATCGTACGATTGACCAGCAGAAATTGTAATCTGATTATTTGCATCAGGCCCAGTAAAGACGATATTATCACCAGCTTTAAACGCATCGTGTGCAATTTCCGCCACTGAGCCACTTGCACCCAATGTGGTATTACCAGTTACTATAAGATCTTTTAAGGTGACAACACCTTCTGGATTTATATTAAGGGGCTCAACTTGAGCATTTTTAATTACAAAATCAGCATCATTATTGTTATTAATTCCTACATCCCAGGAAAAAATATTATTGGTAAATCGTACCTGGCCACCACTAGCACCATATGCAAATACAGCTGTAATTTTAGAGCCAGGTTCAAATGTTGATAATGTACTAAATGTTATATCAGATAATGTATTTGCGGACTGAATAATATCTGCTTGAAGAGATCCACCAGTCACGGGATCTATAATTACATTTGTTGCTGTAAAATCACCAACAAGTGTAGCATCTCCGGTTGTACTATCTCCCGTACCAGAAGCAGTCACTACCTCGGCTTTAATGAGATCTACAATATCATTAGTCTTATCAAACCAATTTTGGAAAGTTTGAGCTGTAGTAATATTTGTGAAACCAGGTTTTGACATTTTTCTATTTCTTTTCCATAGCGTCGATTCGTTCGCAGATTTTAATGACTGTCCGTTTTATTTCAAGTATATCACTTTCGATCTTGCTTACTCGTCGGTGATATTGCCTTTCCATTTTATATTTATTCAATGCTTCCTTATCAGTATTTAAAACCGCGGCATTATTGTTAGGATCTCTTTGTAATCTAATCATGTCAATGCAATCCCTCTGTAATCGCGTAGCATTGGTGCACGATTGATTGATTCTGACAACATATCTATTCTTACAGCAAATCTTCTATAACCAGCAAAAGTTCCTCCTTCACTAGTATATTGGATTACACCATCAGCATCCTTGGCTGAATCTGGTACTCTATATTTGAATTCTCTATAATCATTAATATTTGTTACAGAACAGAATTGATTTACACCTTTATAAAGTTCAAGTTCAATCCAATCCAAATTATCAAACCCATCACTATCATATACATTCTGTGGTCGGATATAACATTTAATATCAGTTCCTTGTGGGCGATAACCAGTTATAATTAATTCAAAGTCCTCTGCATCAAAATCCTCGGCAAGTTCAATTTTCTTGGAGATATATTTTGAAGTAGTGTTTGCCGTATTTGTGACTTTCCACTGATATGCAATTAATTTAGATATTTCAATGTCAATGAACGGAGATGTCGTTGATTGAGCTGAATTTGTCATATCAATAACAAAGTCAAATGATTTTGCATCAGTCAAATCATTCGATTTACTATATACCACAGCACCTTTGGATCCAAAATAACCGTTTGAATTAAAGTTCATAGACTGATTATAAGGAACAGTTGGTGCGCTTGGATCTGTAAAATTACCAGACAATGTAGTCACTGTCAAATCATCATTGGTTCTATAGATAAACGGTTGAACATAACTAATTTCAATGTCATCAATAGATGCGGTATTTGCAGAACCACCAGATTCCAAACCATAGAGTTCTTCACCGCTGCGGAAAATTGAACCAGTTCTAGCACTACTTTGTTCGATGAACATTGACTCTGGATTTCGTCTATTATAATGTGATAGTTTACCTGTAACAACTGGCAAACCACTACCGGCATTGACATCAAACGAGGAAGCTTTGTTTAGCCTCATCGAGGTACCACTTTCAACTGTCGTGATTTTAAATAGATCTTTTGTTCCAGCTCTATCGGAAATGTAAATATAATCATCAGCAATATATGTTGAATCAAAACCAATACCAGTTACAACATTATTCCCCGCCTCAATACTTACTGTATTACTTGTAGAGGCATTTAATGGAGCATATTGGTATATGGGCTCACCTAATTTAAATAGGCCAGTAATATCATTAACAGTAAAGAATTCATGATCATTATTTGTAAGTGTTATTGATCCACTAGAGAAATTAAAATCATGCCGCTTCAATGAGAATTTTACATCCTCATCTTGATATGCGGTCCACGCACGATTATTGGTTGATGTAAAGAGAACACCATCACCCCAGTCTTGTACAATAGCCTGACCTTGTGTATCACCTGGCGTTAAATCTATACCCCCAACCTTCGATGTAAATACAAGATAGTCAGGATCATTTCCGTCGGGCATTACCACAAAGGCATATTCCCTTTCCGTCTCTAGTCGTACTGGTGCGTCAAATGTAAATGTTGTGGGAACAGATGCATCATCTGAAACATTAATTTGAGAAGGCGTATAGTGCTTTCTAGAGAATGGAATAATTTTATCTGAGGGATAACCATTATCCACCTCTGTAAGATAAACTGTCAAGCCATTTGTATCACTTTTACGTTTTAGATACAAATCAAGTTCTGACGCAAGAATTGTTTCAGAACCTTCACCCATACCTTCTCTAACATAGAATGTTTGAGCAAGAGGGTCGTGCCTTCTTGTGAATGTAACAGATCTTGGTACTACTCTTTGATCTACTGTGGTTTCTGGTTCTCTTGTTTCAAGCGTTGTCTTTTCGATTGAGAAATTATATGCTCTATATGTGAGTGCGGCTTTAGATGTAGCACCAGAATCAATGGATGCCCATTGGTCAACATCAGCAATTTCTAATACTCTATCTCCAACAAAGAATGTTTCTGCTGGAACCTTAAATACAGCTCTAAGAATACCATTTGAATCTGTTGAAACACCAGTGCCAGTAACATTATATGTACCATATGTTTCCACCTCATTTGCATTTTCTGCATCGAGTGTCCCAGGTGCAACGTGAGCCTGAACATCCTCTTGGTCAAAGAAGAAATAATGAGGAGTATCTGGTCTCAAGCCACCTACCCATACCTTAATTTCTCTCTCAGCAATGAAAGGATTAAATTCAATATTTGTTACAAAATCTCCAACTTGTCTTGTATTAGACCCTACATTAAGACTTTGTACAGTATCGTCAAAAGTTTGAGTAATAGTTCTTCCTTGGACGGTTTGACCAGTGAACTGGGTATCAACGACAATATCAGTAAGTGGAATAAATTCTTGAAGAGCCTCTGTATATTCCTCAAACATACTAGCAATGTCAATATTAAATGCTTCAGGATTCTGAGTCATATCATATGCGACATCATACTCAGGAGACAAAGCTCCAATGCCTTTATAGTTATAGAAGTTACTTACGGCATTTCTAAATTCTGTTGCATATGGCTGATTGATAAATGTTACGTTTTGGTTTCTACTCAAAGTACCAACTGCGGGATTTGCAGATGGGAATAGAGATGCATTTGTTGATTCCTTGTATTTCAGATCCAATGGGAACTGTTTTACACTCGGCATCAGTATTCTTTGACTGTGTGGAATAGCAGCATTAAATGTTGGATCATCCAAATTTGCAAATGCAAAGTTATTGAATGGATCTACAACAAATCCATTTTTAAATCTATTTAAGCCATTCTCATCAAGTATTGAAAGATTCTGAGTTTCAGATTCAAGTTGACTCAAGGAAATATAATAAATTAAATTGTCAACCTTGGTTTCAAGAGCACGGATATCCTTCATGGTATATCCTTTGTGCTGCATTCTACGAACCTTAATACCGTATTCTTTTTTATTCTTTTCTAGAGCTTCATTTGCTGTAATTGCAGGAACACCAGGAATTGTAATTTCACTTAAAGTTAAACGGTCTCTTGAAGTAATTTCTGGTCTTGGTTTATCATTTGGTGTGCCTTTTAGCAATTTAAATTTACCATATGAATCTACGGTAAGTGTATCAACCCTTCCTAAATAGTGTTCAACATCCAACGAGGCTGATGCATTTCTAGCAGGAACTGTGGGTATGCCATTTGTTATAAATATAGGATCCTTTGATCCCACTGTTGCAAGGATTGTTGGTGCAGTATTTGGATCCGTATTATTATAATCAGCCAGAGCATCAGCATCTACATGAGGTCTGAAGTCTAAACATTCTCTCAGATTATATTTTCTTCCTGTTGATGAGACATAGATAGGAATATCGTTAATAATATTTGATTGATCTGAAATATTATTGATTTCATTAGCGGTTGGTTGTGGATAACTGTTAATTGAGAAATAGAATAAATTACCACCAGTAGTATTAATTTCAAATACTCTAATCTGAGCTGTCAATACTCCATTTTCTGGTCTAGGTCTACCTCTAATCCATTCAACATATGACAGATCATAATAATGATCTTTTTGGTTTGTAACTAGTTTAAAGCTATCAGTATAATCGTTTCCGTTTGCGTCAACAATACTAATAATATCAAACACATCAGGAAATCCTAGACTCCATCTGTTATTTTGTGTGTCAACAGCAAAGTTAAATTTAACGTAAGGCTCTCTTATAATTTTACTATATGGTTGACCTAATGCACCTGTTTTATTAATATTATAATATACACTGCAGCTAGATCCAATTACGTTTTGCGCTGGATCTAATTGAATCACAAGTTGTGTATTATTATTTGCATTTGTTACAGAATCAACAGTCAATCTTTCACCGGTAGTTTCAATGACGACTACCTCATCATTATCAACATTAAAGTTTTCTTGTGAGTCACTTACGTTAATAAGAATTTGGTGTTGTGCATCAACTGTTCCCAATTCATATTGGCGAACTGGAATTGCGTTCGGCGTAATCCCTTTCATACTAAACGTACCTTGTTCAAAAATCAAGGCTTGTTTATCTGTTTCTCTCATTACTGCACCAGAAATATCGGTGTTTGCTACACCAACATATCCTGTAGGAACATCAATTTTTGCAACATCATTAAAATTATTACTACCAGACAACCTGATACCAGTCAAATGAACCTTATCTGGTGTCATGTTCAGAACATATGCCTCACCAAGTTTCACGTCCGTTTTTGATTTTAAATCAACCGCTGAAAAGTCCAAAGGAATATAACCACTGTAATCTGTAATTGGCAAATACATTCCATAATTAAATGAACACGTTTCATTTTCAATTGTTTGCGTTTCAGTAATTGGTTCAATATCAAATACTTGTTCTGTTAGTGCTTCAATTCTATGGCCTTTTACGTATGCCGTACCTGGGCCCACTGACAATTTAAGATCACCGTTACGTCGTACGACATTTACATCAAAGTTACTAACTACATAGTTTCCTGATTCCTCAAATGTTCTTTTTGCCATTGCGTCGCCGAGAACATTATATTCAGCAACGTCTCTAACCGTGACTGCATTACCGTTTTTATATCTAATTAAGGAGAAGAAACTAGCATCTGCTTCGGCAGTTGCCGATTCAAGAGCAACAAGAGTAGGAACTAATTTTAGACGGTCTGCGCCTGGAGCATTAAAATTGTTTGAGCCGTTTGCATTATCGTAAAGACTTTCGTCCTCAAATGCGTTTACAGTTGATTCCTCAATCTGATATCCAACATTAACTCCATCTGGAGAATTGGTATATTTGCTAACAACTAATGTCTGCGCATCCGCAAAAAGAAAATGGCCTTTTTGGAATACAATCCCAGCCTCTGAGCGAATACCGAATGAACTACCGACCGCGGCACTTGGTGCCACTCTGATCTGAGCAATATTACTTTGAGTAAAATAAGGATTGACTTCACCTGGTTCTAGTTCTCCCACCTTAAACTTTTTAAGCGAAAGTGTTAGAACTTCATTTTCCTGGAATTGTTCTGATGTAGATGCAGTATCCGTTTTGCCCACATAGCCAATAAAGAAAGTATTTGTAGCATTTACGTTGCTCAAATAGCCATTAGATGCCGAAATGACTTGAGCTTTTAGCTTTGTAATATTACTTTCTAATTCATAAACATAATCAACTTCAATATCCTGCCCGTTGACAGTTTCAATTACTCTTTTTGAAATATATGATTCTGGCGTAAATGGAGTAACATCATCAGTAATTGTATCAAATAGTTTTACATATTTTAAACCATTAATATTAGTGAAGTTACAGCCTCTTATAATGCTGCCTTCTTTATAGACATTATCTCCAAACTGTTCCACTTGGTTTTGCAGAACCGATTGAAGCTGAGTAAGTTCTCTTGCTTGCACCGCATATCCTGGTTTAAACAATACTCTATAATATTGTTTACTGACGTCATAGTCGTCAAAATATGGAGCAGTACTTAAATTTGTATTAATTGGCATCTACTTATTCCTTAAAATTCCATCACGAATTTAAATTCTTCTCTCGAGTTTACGGTTCTTTCCAGTGGGAAGAAATCTTCCATAAAATATACCTTTCCAGTTCTCTGAGCATATGGTGATTCTGTTACATTGTCCTCTACAGGAGTATTTATTCTAATTATTTGGCCATTGCTCTTTCTTAAATCCAGTGTAGGATTAAACGGACTATTTGATCCAGAATATGGTGGTCTTGGTCCATTATATATTGCAATGTATGCTGTATTGGATTGAAGATCTAATTCATATACAGTTCCCTGGAATACAATATTGTTACCACCACTGTATTGATATACAATTTCATTTTTTTCAAGTCCACCAATATCATCAGTTACAACTGCTATGGTATTATCAAAAATTTCTGGGCTGTTATTAACACTATACAAATCTGTATTTAATTGCCCACCCATTCCACTATGAGCAGTACAATAATAGTGAAGTGTCGGAGCACCTTCTTCTAAAGCAATTTCAACATAAGCTCCGGCGTTACCTGGTGTCCCAACGGTTGTGACCCCAGTAGTATATTCTGTGCCACCGCCAAACGATCCATTTGGTGTAGTTGAAAATCTAAGTGGATGTGTAGAATTTGACGAATCAGATTGATCAAATCTATATGTTCTACCTTCGACAAGTTCTAAGGTTGGGCTCAACTCACCATCTAAATAATATTTATTACCCGTTCCATAGTTATTTTCACCTGACGCAACTGTTACTGTGTACGTTGTTGTTGTCCCTGCATCCGGGTCAATAAATACTGGATTCTTAACAATGCCGACCTTTGAATATACATTATTAATTCGTATTAAATTATTTTGAGCAGCCGTAATGTATGAATAAAATAGAAAATGCCTACAGTATAATTCATCAAGCAAATTTGTATTATGGCCATCAGGGGGTGAAAGAACAACTCTAATTTCAGCTCTTACATCCGTTGTATTTGTACTGTCAGGATCAAAATCATAGATAGGATCTATAACTGTTGCCTCGGCATTATTATAACCAGAACCTACTGATAACATATCTACATTTGTAAGTGTTCCATCCACAAATGTTGGCAAAGCAGCTGCACCAGTTCCATCTCCATCAATTTTTATTCTTGGAAAAATTTGGCAGGTCGCATTACTTCCTAGACCATCAGATCTAGGTCTACCCTGAACTGTAAATCTTCCTGTATTTGTATTATCATCGTACGTATATGCCAAAATTGTGTACAATTCAGCAACACCTGGACCGACAGCATATAATGTTTGTCCAACATAATAACCTACTGTCTTACTAAATGGATATAATTCACTAAACGTAACTCTAATATTACCTTGTAGTGCACCAGTTGAGCTATCTGTAGGTTGACCAAAGAACGAACCTTGTGCAACACGATAACCAGCATTTGAAATTTCATTTTCTACTGTGATGGTTGTAATTTCAGAGCCACCTGTATTTGCTACTGGATCTGAATCAAAAGTCCCCACAATTGGAATATAGCCTAGAGCATTATATGCATCAAATTGAATTCTTGATAAGGCGTACATAAATTTCCATACATAGCCGTCTGCTGTTCTATAAATCTGATCTGAAATTGATGCATCATATTGAGGCGCACTTTTAGATTCAGCACCATCGTTATTATCCAAACACTTATAAACTCTATAGTCACCAGTATTGTGATTTGTAGGTCCTACGACGGCATAAAAATTAGAATTTTCTAAATCAATATTATCGTCATACTGGTCGTAAACTGAATCCCTTTGCCAAGGATAATACTTAATCATAAATTTTACATCATCATTACGAATCTTTTTTCCAAAAATAACATTTTCTAAAAAATTATTTTTTGATCTGATTGAATTTTCAGCTGATTCCTGTTCCATCTCAGATACAAAAAGATAATATTCGTTAGACACAATATCATCTACGAACAGCCTAGTCGTATCAGTTTTAAAATTGGTTGTCAAAATTTCTGCCATGAGATTCCCACTGTGCTAAATATTCTTTTATTTTCTATTTATAACCTAACCCCTACGTCTAATTCTGGGTCTAGGATATTTTAATTTTGCGCCGGATCTATAACCAGCCGTTTTATATGGGTACGCTGCACCTGTTTCTTTTCTTTGATTAATCCAAAATAAAATTCTATTTTCACCAGATGCCAGGTTGTAATTATCTGTTGGATCCCAATTTACGCCACCAGAATCATCTCGTGCCATTTCATTATTTAAACCATTATCAATTATCCATTGATTAATATCTGCCTGTGTAAAATTAGGATTATTTTCAAGCAAACAGCCTATCATACCAGTAACTTGTGGGGCAGCCATACTTGTACCTTGATACTTTGCCTGGACGAAATTGCTATCTCTAGGATCATTTACAGACGAGATATAATCACCTGTATTTAATGAACTTTGAATTGCTGTCCCAGCTGAATAAACATCAACGGCACTTCCGTAGTTACTAAAGCTAGCCTTTTGAAGATTAGCTGAAGTACTCAACGCACCAACGACTGTAGTTGGCTCAACATATTGTCCTGAAAAAGCACCTCTTGCGGTATAATCAGATAAACTAAAAAAGCCGCCGAAAAGATATGTAATTTCATTATTCCAATCCTGATCTGTTGGAACTGCAATAAAGTTATTATCATTACCTGCCGCAAATACAATAATAATTCCATCATCAATGGCATCCTCAATATCTGCCTGAATTGAATTACTGTAATTCTGTATATAGAAATAATTAATCGAACCGGCTGTTTGTATATCAATATCTCTGTCAATTAATTCCTGATTTGTTAATGTCCTACCTGGGGCAAAAGTACTTCCTCTATATGTAATTGATGTTGGGAATGGATAATTTCCTACACCATCATCTCGGAAAAGTATTGCCGATCCATAGCTGTTATTTGAAACAGTAGGATTTCTTCTTCCTGTTACTGGATTAATTGGCTTATTATTATGCCAAGCTCTGACATAATCCCATAATGTAGCAGAACTAAAACCTTGAGTACCCCAGTTAGGATTTGTTCCATAAGGGCTTATGCAATAGATGTTTGCATCACGAGCCCAACCTTGGGTATTTCCAGCAACTGTTCCTGCACAGTGTGCTCCGTGATTATTGTCATCTGTTCGGTCTGGTATGCCATCACCATTATTATCTGCATAACTAGGATCTACATAAGGTGTATAGGTATATGTTCCGGTGCCGTATCCCACATCGTTTTGAAACCAGTTATATTGAACAACACGAGTACCACCAGTTCCGTCTGCATTAACAGCATATTCTGGGTGAGCTGGGTCCATATGACCATCGACAATAAGAACATCTACGTTTTTACCAGATGCCGTCACAGTAACGGTATCTGTAATTGAAAATGATGAGCCACCGCTTCCCCAGTCATTTACGACAGTATTGGTATTATCTGTATGCTGTAACAAACCCCAATTTATATCTGTGGTACCGGGCGATCCTCCCTTATCAAAATTACCTGATACAATTTCATAACCCAAAGGAGTAGGAGGAAAGTCCAGGAATTTTTGTAGCAAATCCACACCTCTTACTCTAGGATCTGCTTTTACTCTCTCAACCTCATCAAACGTTAGCATATAATGTGTATTTCTACTTATAGGCCTTCTCGAAGCCAATTCAACTGCGCGGTTTGGAATATACAAATTACCACCTTCGGTTTCCATGTCCTCATAGAAACCTTCAAGATCCTCACGGTTGTGAAGACTGATAATCCATTCGAGAGGTGTTTCTCTATCCATTTATTATGCCTCTATTTGTAATAGAGTTAATGTTACATTAATTGTAGCAGTAGCACCAGTTTTATTGGTTACTCTGAGATAAATTTCATTTACTGGTGTTGATTCGTTATTGAAGCCAATTGCTGCAGGAGTAAATTTAACAGTTTCATTTCCAGTTGTAATAACTTCAGCAATTACGCCAGCATCTGGCAATGGATCCTGTAATTCAGTTCTGGAAGCATCAGCGGTTCTAGAAGCCTGGTCACTGTAAACTCTTACCCATGCCGCAAAATCTGTTTGAATAGTAAGTAATGCATAACCTTTAGGACCTACAATAGTTGGTGTTACTGTAGCACCAGCAGCCATGTTTGTGAGTGTTGTGGAAATATCTTGTCTGGTTTGAAGGCCATTTCCGCCAGTAGCCGTAATTGTAAGAGTATCAGTTGCTGGAGTGGTAGATATAATAATACCTTCGCCGTTTGCAACATTCAATGTATCAAGAACACCATCAGCAACAAGAGAAGCCTGACCAGAAACGGCTACAGTGCTAAACGAGTTTGACGTACCACCGCCACCGCCGCCACCTGTTTGAGCAGAAAATGTAAGAGTATCACTGGTAGCATTACTAGTAATAGTCATATTAGAACCAGCAATCAATGTAAGAGTATCACTGGTATTATCAGCAACAATGTCGGTTTGACCGGCAACAACAATTCTGCTAAATGTATTTGAGGTTCCACCGCCTCCGCCACCGCCGCCGATATTGCCGATTAGATCATTTACGTTTCCTGTATATGCAACTCTGGCAAGATTATCTGTATATGCCGCAACGGGATCCAGCGTATTTGCATTATCCGTTAATAGCTTTCGCCAACCGTCAGAACCGTGTGAATAATATACGGCACCTTCTGATTGTACATATGCGATACAACCTTGATATAATGTTGAATTTGGCAGTTCGTCGAGATCTGCATACCAAAATGAAACCTTATTAGGTTCGCCGCCTACATCTATGTGTCCTTGTGCATTGATGATTGCCGTAAGATCCGTCCCATCACCAATGGAGTTATATATTTCATTGACATTATCATTTAGTTTGTCCATCGCAACACGCAATGGATCACCTGTACCATCATTTGGCACTGTACCAATGTCTACTAATTGCTTTGCCATGTTGTCTCCTACAACTATTAGAATTATTTATAC
>Ga0181581_10003199_pt1 | contig 12810 bp, 6 predicted proteins | sample 071ome_22_FD_132433 | JGI IMG/M metagenome (GOLD analysis project Ga0181581, IMG submission 132433) | Coastal salt marsh microbial communities from the Groves Creek Marsh, Skidaway Island, Georgia - 071404AT metaG (megahit assembly) | ecosystem: Environmental > Aquatic > Marine > Intertidal zone... | reverse complement strand
GCCCCGCGCCCCGCCCCCCCCGCCCGCTCGGCCCCCCCGGCCCCCTCGGCGCCCCCGGCCGCCCCCCCCCCCCCACCCCCCCGAGCCCCCGCAGCGAGGCCGTGGAGAGGCTGGGGGAGAGGGCCCTGGGCCTCGAGTCGCGGCTGGAGGGGGAGATGGCCAAGACGGAGGTGCTCGAGAAGGCCCGGTTCAGCGCGGTGCAGGACGCGAAGCGGCTGCTGGCCGACCAGCGGGACGCGCGGTTCGAGATGGAGGACCTGCGGGACGAGCTGACGGCGGCGCAGGGGGAGGTGGAGGAGCTCACGGCGCAGCTGCGCGAGGCGGAGCGGGCGCGGGCGGCGGTGGAGGCGGAGGCGCGTCGGCTGGCCCGGGAGAGCGCCGACACCGAGTCGGAGCTCGCGGAGGAGATGGAGGGCGTCAAGGAGGAGCTCCGGGACGCCGTGGCCGCCGAGCTCGCCAAGGCGGCCCGCGACGTGGCCGCGCTCGAGCGCCGCCTGGCCGAGGCCGAGGGGAGGGCCGACGGCCTGGCGGGCGTGAACGAGGGGCTCGAGGCGGAGGTGGAGCGGCTGGCGCGGCAGGCGCGCGTGGCGTCGCGGGCCGGGCAGCAGGTGGACAAGCTGCGGGGGAAGCTGAAGAAGGCCGAGACGGGCGTCGCCGTGCTCCAGGCGCAGCTGCGCGCCGTCACGGGGACGGGGGAGCAGGCGCGGGTGGACGCCGGGGCCGTGCAGGCGGAGCTGGAGGCGGCGGTGGAGGCGCGGGTGGCGCTCGAGGGCCGGGTGGCCGAGCTTGAGGACGCGCTGGACGAGGCCGTCAAGGAGCTGGAGCTGGTGATGCGGGACTCGGCGGACGAGGCGTCCGCGGGGGACGCGGAGGTGGCCGGGGAGCTGGCCCGGGCGTCGGCCGACCGGGACCGGCTCGCGGCGCGGGTGGCGGAGCTGGAGCGCGCCCGGGACGCCGCGGGGGACGCCGACGCGCTCGCGGGGGAGCTGGCCGCGGCCCGCGGGGAGGTCGAGGCGCTCGTCCGGGAGGTGGCGGCCCTGTCGGACGCCAAGGACATGGCGACGCTCGACGCGCGCAAGGAGAAGATCCGCGCCGACCGCGCGCGGACCGACGCCGTGATGGAGATGGAGGCGGTCGAGGACGCCGCCGTGGCCAAGGTCGAGGCCGCGGAGCGCGCGGCCGAGGCGGCGACGCGCCGGCTGGAGGAGGTCCTGGCCTCGGAGGGGGCCCCGGCGGCGCCGGCCGGCGACCTGCTGGCGGCGTGGGGCCGGTACGCGGCGGGCCAGCGGGCGGCGGCGGAGCGCGGGGAGTACGTGATGACGCTGGAGCGGCAGCTGGCCGAGGTGTGGGGCGTGATGCCCGAGTACCGCGCCCTCAAGGAGGACGCCGAGGCGCAGTGGGGCCGGTACGCGGCGGCCCAGGCGGCGGCGGCGGCGCGCGGGGAGTTCACGGCGGCGCTCGAGGCCGAGCTCGCCGCGCTCCGGGCCGGCGCCGGCGCGTCCTCCGAGGAGGTCGCGGCCCTCGAGGCCGAGCTGTCCGAGGCCCTCGAGGCCTACGGGCTGCTCGAGGCGCAGGTGTCGGAGATGGGGGCGATCGACGCGCGGCTGGAGGAGGCGCTGGCGGCCAAGGCCGGGCTGGAGGCCAAGGCGCGGCGGCTCGAGGACGCCGAGGAGCGCAACGCCGCGCTCGAGGCGCAGATGGGCCAGGTGCGCGAGCGCCTGCGCCAGATCGAGGGCGGGGTGGAGGCCACCCAGGGGGACCTGCGGCGCGCGCAGGACGAGCGCCGGACGGCGGTGGAGGAGGCGGAGAAGCTCAAGGCGTCGGCCAAGGCGCTCGAGGGGCAGCTGGAGGAGGCGCGGGACCAGCTGGCGCGGGCCGATTCGGAGCTGGAGGCCGCCCGCAAGTGGGAGGCCGAGGCCGGGGAGGCGCAGCGGGAGCTGGCGGAGAGCGAGGGGCGGCTCAAGGAGGCCGAGGCGATCAAGGCGGCGCTCGAGGACAAGGTGGCGCTGCTCAAGTCCGAGTTCCGGGGCACGCAGGCGGACGTCGAGTCGACGGCCGGGGAGCTCGAGCGGGCGGCCGAGGTCAACCGGGCGCTGACGGGGCAGGTGGAGCTGCTCGAGGCCCAGACGGTGCGCCTGAAGAAGAAGCTGGCCAGCACCGAGACGGGGGAGATCAGCCTGCAGGTCGAGCTCGAGGTCGAGGAGCTCATGGCCCTCCTCAAGGAGACGGAGGGCACCGTGGCCCGCCTGCAGGCCGAGGTGGCCGACCGCGACGACGCCCTGATCCGGGCCAACCGGGCCCTCGAGGACGCCAAGGGCCGGGCGGAGAAGGAGCTGTCGCGGGTGCGGGAGGAGCTGGGGCGGGAGCAGGAGGCGGCCGTGGCGGCGGCGGAGGGGCAGCTCGCGGCCGAGCGGCAGCGCGCCGAGGAGGAGGCGCGGCGCCTGTCGGCGGAGAAGGACGTGGTCGAGTCCACGCACCTCGAGGAGATGAACCTCGCGATGAGCGCCGTGGCGGAGCTGGAGGCGGCGGTGGCCCGGGAGGAGCAGCGGGTGGCGGCGAGGGACGGGGAGGTGGCGCAGCTCCGGGCCGAGATGGACGCGCTGAGGGCCCAGGCGGCCGCGCAGCTGGCGGCCGAGCAGGAGGGCGCGCGCGGGGAGCTGGAGCGGCTCCGCGCGCAGGTGGAGGCGGCGCGCGAGGAGGGGCGGCGGGAGGGGGAGGAGCGGTTTGCCCGCGAGCGGGAGGAGCTCGAGCGCGGGCACCAGGCGGAGCTGGAGGAGGTGGAGAAGGCCCTGGCGGCGCTGGAGGAGCAGATCCTCGAGGCGGGGATGCAGCCGGCGCCCGCGGCCGCGCGGCCCGACGAGTCCGCGGGGCCGCTCGCCCGCGGGCCCGGGGCGGACGACGCCACGGTGCGCCGCCTGGAGGAGCAGGTCAAGCAGTCCAAGGGGGAGACGCTGGGGCTGACGGCGCGCGCCCGGAGCCTCGAGCAGCAGCTGTTCGAGGCGCAGGCGAGCATCCGGGGCCTCCAGGGGCAGGTGGCGGAGGCCGGGGAGCGCGAGAAGTTCCTCCTGGGGCAGCTGAGGGAGCTCGAGGGCCACGCGCTGAGGGAGCAGGAGCGCGCGGTGGCCGCCGACAAGGCCCGCGCGGTGGCCGCCTCGGACGCCGTGGCCCTGCGCGCCCGCGAGCGCGAGCTCCGGCGGCGGATGGAGTACGAGATCAAGCACCAGGAGACGCTGACGCGGCGGATGAACGAGGCCAAGCGCCAGGTGGCGGAGCTGCAGCGGTCGGCGCGGGAGGAGGCGGACCGGCTGGCGGGCGCCCGGGAGCGCGACAGCGCCACGCGCACCGAGGCGGAGGAGTCGCTGCGCGCGGACCGGGCGCGGGCGGCGGCCGAGCTCCTGTCCGACATGGGCGGGGACGACGGGGGCGCCCCGGACGCCGGGCGGTCGGCGGAGCTGTCCAAGCAGCGGATGGAGAAGCTGCTGAGGGACCTGGAGGAGCAGAAGCGCCGCAGCGACCGCCTGAAGGAGTCCCTCAGCCAGGCGACCGTGGGCCTCACGGAGGGCGGGCGCGAGTCGCTGTCGCTCCGGGAGCAGCTCTCGCGGATGCGCCAGAGCGGGGGCGGGTCGCCCGCAGGAGGGTCCTCGCCCGCAGGGCCCTCCTCCGGGGGCTCCCCGGAGCCCCGGCGGGACGCCTTCGACGGGGGCAAGGACCCCACCGACTTCTTCGCCTGAGGGCAGGGCTCTGCTGCGAAGACCGCTTGAAACTGTAGAAGTCCCGCCTACCTACCGCCTACCGCCTACCGCCTACCGCCCGTCGGGACCCGTCGGGTCCTCGGAGGCCTCGGAGGCCTCGGAGGCCTCCGCCGGCGCACGAAACACTGGCGGCGCGTGCAGGTCGGGGCGCAGGGCTTGCCAGGGTGGGCGGGGCAGCATCTGAGGTGGCCCGCCGGCGCGGTCGGCCGCCGACCGCAGGTGCGGCACCTGTCACTCGGGCTCCGTCGGTCAGACACGATGCCGCCCCCGCGACGCGCACCGACCGTGACTCACGGTGTGCCGCGCGGGGCGTTTTTAACGCCGTCTGCCGCCGCACTGAGGCGACCGCGCTCGCGTCTGCCTCCGTTGCCCGCTCTGTTCCGCACCTCTCCTCGCGTCCCTCCTTCTCTCTGCCATGACGAGTGGGAAGAAGGAGGGGTCGGCGTACGCCCCTGCCCCTTGGGTCGGCCCGGACACCCTCCACAAGCGCATGTTCCCCGCCCTCGATCAGGTGGACGAGTACACCGTCGACAGAATCACGTCGGAGCTCAGCGAAGCGCTCGACGCGGCCGTGACGAGCCTCCAGGTGGCCGGACGTCTGCGCATGGGGCAGGAGGACAAGCTCGCCCTCGCCCGGGACGTCCTCGACTTGGCATACATGAAGTTTCGGGGCACCCACCCGCTCGCCGGGTGAGTCGATGTGCGAGAGCACACCGTCGATACGCGGTTCGTGGCCTCCGTTCCCCTCCGCGGCTGCCGACACGAAGTGGGGATGCCCCAGGCGCCCCTTGCCGTCGAGTGGCGACGTCGTCCCGGGCGGCGCCGAGTCGCGACGCGCGTGCAAATGCCCGAGGAGACAGTAGATGGACGAGGAACCCCCCCCCCTACCCCCGCCCAACACCACCAACGAAGAAAACACCACGTGCCCCTGTGCCACCCCCGCCCAGTGCCCCCACCCCCACCCCCGCCCGCCCTTCCTCCCCCCACCGCCCCTCGCAGGCCCTTCGCGGACCCTCCCGGCCTCAGCGGCATGGTGCGGCCCTGCTCCGCGGAGCTGGACGGGCAGAACATGGTGTACCATTCGGCGAGCAAGGGCCTCGTCCTGGCGACCCTCGCCCTCTCCCAAGACCGCGTGGGGTACCACGTGTTGACGCCCGACGGGCACGACGTCGTCTCGGAGCACGTCGCCCTGCGCGGCCTCGTGACGGGCGAGGCGCCGTGCTGGCCCATCGCCGACGCGGAGGACGGCGGGAGGGAGAAGGTCGTGGCCCCGGGAGACGTCCTCTGGGCGGGGGCCCTCCCGTACCGGCTGCTGCAGATCCTGCAGTGCCCCGGGGCACCCGCGCGGTCCCGCGCCGTGTTCCGCGCGCAGGGGCTGCGGGAGGAGCCCGGGCAGCTCCTGGGGCTGGAGCCCGAGGGGGCGCCCGACCTGCACCTCCCGTCGGCCTTCCAGAGGCGGAGCGCGGTGCAGTTCCTGGGCGGGAGGCTCCACGTGTCGCCGTCCGCCGCGGCGCGGCTGGCGCATGTGACGGGGGCGCTGGCCGACGGGTTCCTGCGGATCGTCCGGTCGACGGGGCAGCCCGGGGAGGCGGTGTTCGAGGTGCCGTGCTCGAGGGGGGACTTCATGGAGTTCGTGGCCCGCGCCGGGACGGTCAGGTCGCGGGGCCCGGGGCCCGCCGCGCCGGGCGGCGCGGGGGGCGAGCGGGGCCTGGCGCGGGCCGCGCCGGGGCCCGGGGAGGACGGCGCGAGCGACGGCGGGGCGACGGACAGCGGGGCCGCGAGCCAGCCGAGCGACGCCGGCGGCGACGGCGAGCTTCCGTCCCGGCAGGGCACCCCGGCCGGCACGCGCCCCTCGACCCCCCCGGCGCAGGGCGCGCTGGCGGGGGGCGCCGCGGGGGTGCATGTGGTGGTCGCGCCCGGGGACTTCCCCAAGTTCAAGGCCATGGTCATGGACCCCGGGGGGTTCCCGAGCTTCCCGGAGCGCAGCGCGTCGGGGCAGCAGCGGCGAGGGCAGCGGCGCCGGTTCCTCTCGGTGGTCCGGGGGAACATCGACCTGGTGCTGCAGCCCAGCACGTGCGACCGCGGGAGCAGCGACGCTGACGACGCCCCCGAGCGCGCCGGCAAGGGCGGGCAGTGCGCGGACCGGCTGCTGGTGCGGTTCTTCTGGACGCAGGAGCAGACCCTGGCGTGAGGGGGGCCGGCGCCGCGCGGCCCGGCGGCGGGGCCTTGAACGCGGTGCGCGGCGGGCGCCTCACTCGCCGTCCCCGCGGTCGCCCCCCGCCCCCCGCCGGCGCTTGGCCGGGGGCCGGCTGGGCCCCGCGCCGCCGCCGTCCCCCGGCGCGTCTCGGTGCGGCATGAGCTCCTCCCGGCAGTGCCGCGCCAGTTCCTCCCAGTCCCCCATGTTGTACGAGAGGCAGAGCTGCCGCGCCTCGGCCGCCCCCTCCTTCTCCCGCCGCCGCGCCGCGCGCTCCACGAGCTCCACCAGCCACCCGTCCTCGCTGGGCCGGACGCCCACGATGGTGTCCTTGATCAGGAACGAGAGCGCGAACACGTTCTCCACGAACTGCGCGAAGCTCCGCCGGTTCATGACGAGGTCGAGGTACCGCGTCGTTAGCCCCGCCCCCTGGCGCTCCTGGAGGACGTCGTGCATGGACTGCATGATGAGGTCCGTCTCCTGCTTGTCCGACTCGTGGACGTCGCCTGTGACGGCGTCCGGGTTGATCTCTTCGCCGACCACGTCGGGGGGCGGCCTAGCGGCCTTCTCCGCGGCCGGCCGGGCCTTCTTCTCGCGGGCAGAGATGTCCAGGGGCCCCAGGAGGTGCTCCGAGACGTGCACGGGAGCGAAGAGGCCGGCGTCGTAGACGTTCCGGCAGAGCTTGTCCCAGGAGAACTCGTCCGGGTCGAGGTTGCCGCCGCGGGCCCCCTTGTTCCGGGAGAAGAGCGTGTGCAGGGCCCGGACAAAGTCCCCCGGGCCCTTCCCGGCGCCCTGGAGCACGCGGTTCGTGTAGACGAGGGCGTTCTCCGTGAGCCCGGCCTGGGCGTTGACGACGGCGCGGAGGCCCCGGATCGTCTCCTGGTTCCGACCCACGATCGTAATCTCGTCCATGACCTGGTGGTAGTCCTCTAAGAAGTTGGCCGACTGGTCGACGTGGGTCCGCCCAGCCCGGCGGGCCACCCGCGCAATCTTGGCCATGTTCTCCCGGTTGTCCCGGGCCTCCTCCTGGCGCGTCCTGTCCGCGCCGCCCTCCGTCATCACGAACCCCGGTCTCGACAGACCGCGGCTGCTCGCCGTCTCCGCGGGGGAGCCTGCGGGGGGGGGGAGCGCGGTTCGCGCGTCGACCGAGCTCAGCAGGCACAGCAGCCGCTCCCGCGCCGAGTGGAGGGACTCGCCTGGAGGACTAGATGCTTCGCACGGTCGAACGCGGGACAACTACACCGCCTGATTGCCGCAGGCGCCTCGGGGGTCGGTAGAGGGCAGGTGTGGGGGTGCGTCCTGACGGGCTCGATTGGGCTGGGCGTGCCGGGAGCCGAGCTTGCCGGTGACCGCACCGGTCTTTTTCGCTGGTTGAATACGGAGTCGTCTATCCACTCGACGCCCCGTCCACTCGAGGTCCCGGCTGGGGACCCGCGTCGGAGCGCTTCCCGAGGCCCCCAGCAGCCCGCGCCGTGCGGGTGACACACTCTGGTGAGACCCCCGTGACGGGCCGTCGACATCCCCCAAGAGTCCAGGGCGCCCCACGTCCGAAACCAAAGAAGCAAGACGGCAAGAAAGCTGTTGCCCACATATTTGCGTATCCCCTAAAACGCGGATATTCTTCTTCAGCTGCGAAGGTGAGGACCGGGACGCGCGACCCGTCAGCTACGCGCGTGTCGACAGTCATACTGGCGGCGGAGGATTCATCTTGATATCACGCTACGGTAGCGACCACGTTCAGTGGTGGGGGTTCCCCGCACGGCCCAGCGCAGCCTCCTTGCTTCCGCGGCCACGCAGCGTTCAGACGGGCTAGCGGGGCTGCCGCTCGCGCAACCGTCCCCGCGCGCCCCGCATACTGGCTCTCCGCGGACCATTTCTATCAAAGCGACCGTATCCCGTGCTCCCGCCTCCCGTTCCTCCACTACCCCGCCCCGCGCGCCCGGGGTCTCCACCCAGCCGCCCATTCTAGAGCATTTTGCCGTCCGCTCTTCTCGGCAGGATCCTGGGGTCCAACCCGAGACCACGACCCCGGTCGCCCCAAATGTACCCTGGTCCGCGTTCGCGACCCCGGAGTTGTACCCGCAGGTGCGGTGTTGCTGCCCCTCCCCGCGAGGCCCCCCGACGAACTTCTCCCCCCCTCCTGTGGCGCAGGACGCCCAAACAACACCGCCACCGGCGACGCCCGTGACGGCAGCGACCATGGCTACCGCCGAGGAGGGGGTGTCCGTCCGGCGCGTACACAGCACGTACGCGGCCGAGATGGCCAAGACGCTCGAGCGGACCTACACGGAGGTTCGTCAGCTGGAGAAAATCCCGGCGCACAAACAGCTCACGATCCACTTCAAGAACGTGAGCGCGTGGGTGGTGGACATCGTGTCGCTGCAGATGCAGAAGAACATGATTGGGATGAAGAAGGCCGGCGCTGGCGACGCGCCGCCCGCCCAGAAGCAGATCCTGACCAACCTCTCGGGCCACGTGGCGCCCGGGGAGGTGCTCGCGCTCATGGGGCCGTCGGGCGGGGGCAAGACGTCGCTGCTCTCGGCCATCGCCGGGCGCGCCAAGTTCGTCAAGTCCGAGGGTGTCATCACGTTCAACGGCCAGGAACTCACCAAGTCCATCAAGCGCCGCGTCGGCTTCGTCATGCAGGACGACCTCCTCTTCGAGTCCCTCACGGTCTACGAGTCGTGCTACTACGCGGCCATGCTGCGGTGCCCGCGGACGATGACGCACCAGGAGAAGTTGGACCGGGTGCAGACGGTGCTCAACGCCCTCGGGCTTAACAAGTGCAAGAACACGCTCATCGGCGGCTTCATGCGCCGCGGGATCTCGGGCGGGGAGCGCAAGCGCGTGTCGATCGGGCACGAGCTGCTCATCAACCCGTCCGCCCTCTTCCTTGACGAGCCCACGTCCGGCCTCGACGCCACCACGGCCCTCAAGCTCGTTCACACCCTCCGCTCCCTCGCCCAGACGGGGCGCTCCGTCATCACCACCATCCACCAGCCGTCCTCCCGGATGTACCAAGAGCTCGACAAGCTCCTGCTGCTCTCGGAGGGGCGGGCCATCTACATGGGGGACGCGCAGGCGGCGAGCAAGTGGTTCGAGCAGGTCGGGTACAAGATCCCGTACGGGATCAACGTCGCGGACTTCCTCCTCGACCTCGCGTCGGGCGACATCGCGGCCGACGAGTCGAGCACGGGGACCTTCTTCGCCGACAAGTGGGACGCTTACCTGCTCGACGGCAAGGTCGACGAGCGGGAGCGGCTGCGCCGGGAGAATATGGGGTTCCAGGCCCGCCGGGGCGGGCAGCAGGGCGGCGTGCTCGGGCTGCTCTCCGGGCTCGGAGGCTGGGAGGGCGGGGCGGGCGGGGGCGCCGAGTCGGACCCCAGCGACTCTGCCTTGGGGGCCACGCTGGGGCGCGAGGTGTCGCAGGTGGACACCGAGGCCGGCTTCCCCAAGGAGGACAAGACGCGGACTGGGGCCTCGTGGCCCGCGCAGGTCGGCTACCTGACGCAGCGGTTCATGAAGGTGCGGCGCTTCGAGTCCCTCGGGATGCAGCGCTTCCTGCAACTGATTGTCGTGGGGCTCCTGACGGGGCTCTTCTGGTGGCAGCGCGGTGGCGCGACCGACAGCTTAGGGATCAGCGACGTGGGCGGGCTGCTCTTCTTCGAGATGCTCTTCATGGCCTTCGCCGCCCTCTTCGCCGCCCTCTTCACCTTCCCCCAGGAGTTCCGGCTCATGGTCAAGGAGCGGGCCTCGGGAATGTACCGCATGTCGTCCTTCTACATCGCCCGGATCGCGGCCGACCTGCCCTTAGACTGCCTCTACCCGACGCTGTTCGTCCTCATCATCTACACGTTCGGCGGCCTGCGCCCCGAGGCGGGCGCCTTCTTCGCCAACTGGGGGACCATCATCCTGCTCCTGCTGACAGCCCAGTCCATTGGGCTCTTCCTCGGCGCCGCCATGATGAACCCCAAGTCGGCCCAGACCGTCGCCACCATCCTCATGCTCGCCTTCATGCTGACCGGCGGCTTCTACGTCGCTGGAATCCCCTCCTGGATCGCCTGGGTCAAGTACCTCGGCTTCATCTACTACGGCTGGAACATCCTCCTCTACGTCGAGTACAACGGGCGCCAGATCGAGTCGTGGCCCGAGGGGTTCCCGGCCCTCGAGGACCTCAAGCCGGGCAGGGACCTCGGCATCCTGTTCGCCATGCTCATCTTCTCCCGGATCTGCATCTACTACGTGCTCCGCAAGAAGACCAGCTCGTGAGGGCGGCCATCTACGTGGGGGCGTGCGCCTGCGGGGCGCGCGCTGCTGTGCGTTTGAAACGGGAAATCCTAGAGCACAAGAGCATTTTCGCACTCCTCACATCTCTCAAACGCATTCGAAGCGCAGCATGGAGCCGGGCGCGGCGACCTTGGGCGGGCGGGCGGCCATGTCGTCCCGGATGGCCTTCAGGTCGGCGGCGACCCTCGAGTCGGGCATGCGGTCAGACACCTGCTGGAGGGGGCGCGCATTCCAGCGCTCAGTGACGGGGATGGGCCACGAGCCGGTCGAGCTCATCATCAAGCTCCCTGATGCGCTCCTTGAGCTCCACGATCTTGGCCCGCTCGACGTCGACCATGCGCTGGAGGATGAACGACATGCCAAGAAGCGGCACCTTACCGTTGATGTCGTTCTCAAAGAGGCGGTACTTAGCGGCCCGCCCGCCCCGCGCCAGCTCGGCGAGGGGGAAGCCGTCCTCGCGCATGGTGCCTGCGAACGAGCAGCACTCGAGCTTGGACCCGGGGCGGAGGTGGTCGAGGTCGATCTCGCCGTGGAGGGTCTGGCTGCGGAGCTCCTGGCTGAACGCCGCCAGGTAGTCCTCGTAATCTGAGACAAGGGCCGGGGGCAGCGGCGGGTGCTTGGCGGGGTTGTGCAGCACGAAGTCCGCGAAGGAAGAAAGTCCGCCCTCGCCCTCCAGGTGCACCACGTACTTGCGAGTGGCGCCTGTCTGCTTGTGCGCGAGGATGGCGACTGGCTTCACCTCGCCCCAGGGCACGTCCTCCCTGTCCGCATCGTCGTCAGCAAATGGCCCCTCAGCCTCAGAGGGACACTTCTCGTCGGCGCTGGCATCCTCCGCGTCAGTGGCCTTCTTCTTCTTGGACTGGTAGCGCGGCCTGGACTTCTTCTCGGCCGGCTTCCACGCGGCGGGCTGCGCGCCTGCCTTGCGCTTTGAGCCGCCCGCGGGCTTGGGCGCAGTGGCGAGCTCCTCCTTCTCCTTCCTGGCGAGCTCCTCGCACCTTGCCCGCTCCTCCGCGGTGGCTACCTTCCATAGCTCCCCGAGCCGCTTGCCCATCTCAGCGAAGGCCAGGGGCTTCAGCTCCTCTGCGTGAGCCACGCGAGCGTCGGCGCAAAAGTGCATGTATGCGCTCTTGGCCCGCTTGGGCTTGTCCTCTATTGAGACGGGAGCAGGCTGGGCGGAGGGCTTCGGAGCGGCGAGCTCGGGGGCGGCCGGCTTGGGGGCGGCCGGCTTGGGGGCGGCAAGCTTGGGGGCGGCAAGCTTGGGGGCGGCAAGCTTGGGGGCGGCCGGCTTGGGGGCGGCCGGCTTGGGAGCGGCGGGGACGATCTTCTTTGTCCAGGCCGGCTTGGCCAGGGGCGCAGGCTGCTGCTGCAGAAGCGGTGTGGCAGTACATCGTGAGTCATCTGGGTTTGGGAGACGGGGCCCGTGCAGGAGGGCTCTCGAACGATGTTCCTTACCTTGGTGTCATCGGCGGCGGGACACGTCTCGACGCCCTCGCGAGCCTCCTTGAGGGCAGGAGTTGCCTCGGTAGCGGCGGACGAGGCGCCCAGCACCTCAGCAGGCTCAGCACAATCGTTGTTACTCTCGTCCTTTGGCAACCTGGCGCCGCTGGAGGGCCTCTCAATGAAGTCGATGGGGGCATGCTCCCGCGCTACCTTCTCTGCGTTCGCCAGGAGTCTCTCCAGGGCGTCCATCGTGGCCTGGTCGTCCTTGACGGCGCTGGATGGCTCCGATCCACTGTGGCCCACTGCGGTGGTGCTGGTGGGCTCGCCCGAGGCCGTCTGCGCGTGACGGGACGTTGGTATGGCTCGTCATTACAGAAGCGGAGTCAAAAACAGATATTTACGCTGCAGTGTAGGCTGTTTGGGCGGAGTATAGGGAAATACGACGGGAAATGCGGGGGGGCTCAAGAACTCGCCTTGACCTTAGCGACGACGAGGTTCACGATCTTCTTCACCATGGTGCTTGGTCCAGGTACTCCGTTGAAGTCCCATGCAGGAGCAGCTAAGAGGGAGTGCATGAGGAGAACTTCCCCGGGGGCGGAGTAAGCCCCAGCTCACTGGCATCCTCAAGTCGGCCGTTCCAGGCACCTCCAGCATCGCCGTGTCAGCTCACAGCGGCTCACCGTGCCTCACGCCCCCTCCTCGCGGAGGAGACACGGCTCGTAGAACCTGTCGAAGTTCGCCCGGAGCTGCCGCACCGCCGCGTCGACGTCCCATCCCTTGGCCTCGGCCACCACCTTGCAGATGTTCTTCAGGGCCGGCTCGAGGCGTGAGATGGTCGTCACGTCCGACTCCACCAGGAGCCGGTCGTCAGGGACCGCGCGGATGCGCTCACGCAGTGCCTCGGGGTTCGTCTTGACGGCCGTGTTGAATGAAAAGTAGATCCGGTCCCCGCAAGGCAGGGCCAGGAAGCGCCCGACCATCTCTACGCTCCCGCCGTACGAGTGGAGCATGACGCGGGGCGGCACATGTTCCCCCCGGAGCCCCCGGAGAAGCGCCTCGATCTGTCCGATCGCCCGGACGTTGTGCACAGATATCGGCCGCTGGTACTCCCCCGCAAGCTCGAACATGAGGTCCTGC
>Ga0181581_10003171_pt1 | contig 12858 bp, 5 predicted proteins | sample 071ome_22_FD_132433 | JGI IMG/M metagenome (GOLD analysis project Ga0181581, IMG submission 132433) | Coastal salt marsh microbial communities from the Groves Creek Marsh, Skidaway Island, Georgia - 071404AT metaG (megahit assembly) | ecosystem: Environmental > Aquatic > Marine > Intertidal zone... | reverse complement strand
AGCACCATCAGATGCTGTTATTTTAATTTCTGAACTAATAATATTGGGGGTATAATATGTATTAGCAAAACTATCATAAGTCGCTCTGTTTCCAAAGTCATAGTTCAATAGCAGGTTGCTATCATATACAATACCAGGACCGATCCTAGGTGCTGTGTCAGGTGCTTCGCCAGTATACTTAGTCTTGGTGGCGTTGTAGTTTTGGAATACTTGTCCTGCTGTTAGTGGTCTCTTATAGAATCTAAAGTCTCCAATGTCTCCATTAAAAAATGATTGACCATCGACAGATCCAATCCTATTTGGATTTATTTTTCCAGCACCAATAAAATAATAGTATACACTATTGTATCCACTTGGAATATGAGATGATCCTGTTGTCTCAAGAGATCCATCAACATACATCCTTTGAATATTATTCTCTCTAGTGACAACAACATGATGCCAGTTGCCATCACGATAGTTTGTTCCTGATGTCACGTCAGCACTACTAGTTCCAGTTGTAGTCCAAAAAGGTTCTGCCCTAAGAGTTCCATCACTGTTCAAATGCAAAGCAGGAACCCATCCATTAGTAACATTTGGGAATGGATTCATTTGCTGACCAAACAAAACTCCATGTCCACTGCTGGTTCTAAACCACATTTCATATGACCAATCTGGTTCGGCAACATGATCATGAACTAGATTTGGAAGTCTTACATAATCTCCACTAGTAGTATTGCCATTATATGTGAAGTAACCACTGTTATATGTTGGTTGGAATTGTGTTATTCCAATGACTGCATCATTCTTTTTACTAGAACTATCTGCCCACAAGTTTCCATCATTAATAACAAGACCACTGCCAGTATTACCACCACCATGATACCTATCTTTACTTCCTAGGTAATTATTGAGAACTTCATCTGAAGTTAACTCTCTATCGTATACACGAACCTCACCTACTCTTCCATTAAAATACTCACCACCACCTGCATGTGTTCCTAGTCTAATGTATTGTCCATTGTCACCAAAGCTATTAACTCCCATGTCAGTTGCTCCAGTAACAGCAACACCATCAACGTAAATGGTAATGTAAGCATTAGTTCCATTGTCATTACCATCGTATGTCATGACAATATGATACCACTGATCTACGTTAGCAGTAACACTAGTAGAAGCATTGATGCCGCCGCCTCCGCCGTTTCTACCACAACGAATCTCACCAGCAGCATCAAATGCTATTTGAGTCCAACTGTTTGTGATGGTCATAACAGTTTGCCACGAAGCACTTGTTCCTCTTGCTGCCCAAACTTCCATAGTAAATGGAGTGCTACGAGATGCTCCCAAAGGATTTGTTGTTTCGGTTACAGTGGGAGTTGATGAATTAAACTGAAAATATTCTGTGCCAGAAGTCCATATTGCATTGCCACCCATCTCCTTTCCATTACCAGACTCATCCAATATAGATCCGATTCCAGTGTAACTAGATCCACGGAAGTCCATCAGCAATGGGTTTGAACCACCAAGAGAAACTCCTTTTTCTGGAAGAAGATTTACTTCTTGGAAGTCAGCAGGTCTAATAGAAGGACTACCAGACTCTTCATATATTCCAACGTCGTCAACTTGCACTTTCTTATTAGCAATAACAGTTGCTAGATCATCGAAGGCAATTCTGTTACCAGAGTATGGATAGGAAATGAAATCTGAAGTATCATTTCTTACAGATCCATCAGATAGTTTTCCAATTTCATTACTGATATCACTTGTAATTTCATAGTCAATGAACTTGCTATCTTGTGCATCATAAACAAATCCACCAAGACCATTACCAGAACTACTTACTTTACCATAAAGATAAGAGTTTGGTGTGAGATTATTAGAATCAAAAACATCATCATTAAATACCACATAGTAGAAAGCACCCTCTGCATGGAAGTTTGGCAATCTAACTTCTCCGCCACCATCATCTGTTCTGTAATACCTTCTCCAGAGGAGAACTCCTTGACGAGAATACTTAGAGATAGTTGCTCGATAGTCTCCGCCAGTAGTAATATATGTTCCACCAATAGTTGTTTGTCCTGTTAATCCATCAGAGTAAATGTCAGTGGTAGTAGAAAACTGATCCGCTCCATTCTCTCTTTGGAGAATCATGTTTCCTTCAGGACTATACTTAACATAAAAACCCCTTACCGATGCACCTCTAACAATATTACCAGAGATAAAGATCTCATCGTTCTCATCTATATGTACATCTGTGCAGAAGACCGAATCGTAAAAACTTCCTGTTTTATTTCCATGCTCAAGAGTTCTGGACCAAAGAATTTCTCCAGTGTAAGTATCAATCTTTGAAATATATCCTTTGTTCTTAGTGTTATCTGCAATCTTTCCAACCGCAATTAGTTCACCTTTTGAATTGACATCTACTCGCTCAATCTCAGCATCGTCACCAAAAGATCTAATTGTTTTTCCCCAAAGAGGACTACCATTCAAATCATATTTTTCTACAACCGCATAAGACTCACCACTTGCAGTTGGTGTATGACCACAAAGATAAATTCCATTTGAATCAAAAGCAATTCCACTGTACTCAACATCAGCAGTGTTAGAAGTTGAGATCCAATCAGCAACACCAGTGTCACTGAATCTACCGACCCAAGGAACGTTTCCAGTTTTCCCACAAAGAATTAGTTTGAAATTTAAATCAACTTCTAGTGCAGTTAACGTAGTCGATACGTTTACTTGAGTAGAATTGACACCGAATTGAGATACTAATGTTTCAATAGATGTTTCAGTATTAAAAGATCTCCTGTCAACAAATGCTTTATCAGCACTAGTGTTTCCCTGACTAGTACCAGCAATAAAATAATCTCCATTAGCTGCTAGTCTAATGTCCGATGGACGAAAGCACTTATCATTAGACCCAGATAGATCTACATTCTTAAAAAAGTTCTGTACAACTTGTTCACCAGAAGTACCAAATAAGAACAGGTTTCTGGCGGGGCTATTAAAACCTACTGGCATCTATCTATCCTCAGCTGAAGTCTGTGTTGCCTTGTCCAAATACTTGTACAGTACCACTAGTATCTTGAACGATAATGAAAGTAAGAATATCGATATTGGAAGTAGCAGTTGGTGGAGATCCACCAGACCACTTAATACCATTTAGAATGGATGTTCCATCAACACTACAAGCATCACCATATGTAGCAGCAGAGTTAGCAGTTAGAATTAAAGTAATAGTAATCGACTGACCGTTAGTTAAGTTACAACCAGTGAATGCAAACTCATTGATTGCACTAGTTGCTGGTTGACCCAGAATAGTATTGGCACCAGCAACGTTAACTGTAAGAACGTTAGAAGATGGTGTTAGTGTTGTGTTAAAACTGTTGAATACTTTTTCAACTACTCTACCGCCAAGTGTGGTAGCACCATCAACATCCAATCCCTGTAGTGTACCAACACTCTCAAGAGAAGAGTTGACAACGGTAGAACCTAAAGTTGTTGAGTCTAATGCTAACTGGTTACCGATGACAAACTTTTTACCGAATGCAACTTCAATGTTCTCAGAGAATGTCCAATACTTATCAGTTCTGCTGTGATCATAAAGAATAGTCTTGTCACCTGTTCCACCAGAAGATTGTGGAGTTCCTTTAAGAATAATACCGCCACCACTTGCAGCTTGATCAGATGGTCCCTGAGCATCAAACGATCCCGTAGTTCCACCACCAGTAATAGTAACAGATGCAGATAGAGTAATAGTTGTTCCAGTAATATCCGTAATGAAAGTGTCTGCTGGAACAGACATATCAGCGGTTGTCAAAAGAACAACCATTCCCTCAGTCAAATTAACTACAGGAGTACAATTCGAAATAACATTACTTCCATTGCTAACATCACCAGAGAATGTTGTGTTAACAACTGCAGCAAGTTCAATTGCTTTATCGTCAACCGAAACAACATTAGAGTTAATACTAACCGTAGTACCCTGAACTACTAAATCTCCATTAATTGTAGTGCTACCACTGACTGTTAAAGATCCAGGCATAGTAACGTCAAACTGTGCGTTACCTGTAATCCATGCATTAGATCCAGAACCAATAACCAATTGGTTATCTCCACCAACAACTGGTGGTTGATAAGTAACGGAAGTAGAATCTTCCGAAGTTGCTGGACCAATTAATACGTTACCATTACCATTGATAACACCATAACCAGCAAAGTGACCGATACATACGTTTTGGTCTCCCGTCTCATTTCCATAGAGAGTATTGTTACCAATACCGATGTTTCTACTTGCGTCAGTACCAGTTAGACCAGCGTCTCTACCAATGTATACATTGTTAGATCCAGTACCAGTAGCACGACCAGCTCTATAACCCATTGCGGTGTTTGCAGCACCAGCATTCGTAACTAGTAAACACTCATAACCAAATGCAGTGTTTTGAGAACCAGTTGTAATATTGTTTAGCGAATCATATCCAACTCTCGTGTTAGATGCAATTGCATTTCCACCTCTACCAATATAGATTGGATTACCGCTACTAGATCTAATGGAGATATCAGCGTTGTCAAAGTTTGCAGTTCCCTTGACTTCAAATGTGTTTGTAGAATCTGTACCAAACTCACAATTAAGAGCAACATCAAGTCCATGATTAATAGTTGTAGTACCACTATTAGAACCAATAATTACTTGAGTAGCAGCACCAAATGCTTCAGCACTAGTTGCATTAGCATTGAAGACACTAATCGATGCGCCTTGAGTGCCAATGCTGTTAACAAACTGAGTGTTCTGGTTAAAGCAAAGAACTCCAACACCAGTAGAGTCACTAACAACACCTCTCAACTGAGTAGAAGTTGTTGTCTGGAACACCGCAAGTGTGTCGTTAGTATAAGCAAGGTTGCCACCTGTTCTGAAGTCAACCGTAGCACCATCCGTACCAGCAAATGTTACAGAGTTATTGAATCCAATTGTCTTGACATTAGCAATACTTAAAGTAGAAGATGCGGTTGTAGAAATAGCAAGACCGTTGATAGATGTAGCAGTAGCAACACCAAGAATAGGTGTTGTTAACGTTGGGTTAGATAAAGTCTTATTAGTTAAGATCTGTGTTTGGTTTTCAGTAACCAATCTATGTGCAACAGATCCATCATAAGTTCTCCAATAAGAACCAGCATCATACCATTCCATTCTAGCGAATGTTAATACTGCACCAGAAGCATCTGTAGTTCTATTAATTTGAATACCAGAATCTGTACCACTGAGAGATGATCCCTTTCTCAATTCAATCAAATTATCTTCAACAACTAGGGTCTGAGTATTAAGAGTAGTTGTAGTTCCATCAACGATTAAGTTTCCACCGATAGTAACAGAAGCACCATCATCAGAAATAATACTATCAACAAACTGAGTGTTACCAGAGTCCCACTTTGCAACTTTGTTTCCATTCAGGTTAGCATAGTTCTTAACGCTAAACTCTGTTCCTGCTAGAGATAATCCACCAGTAGCAAATGCTGAATATGTAGTGTTGGTATCTGTTGTACTAACAGTAATAGTGTTTCCAGACTGAGACACCGTAGCGTCCCCAGCACCAATGATAGTAATATCACCAGACTGATATGTTCCAGTATTAGTTCCTCTAACTCTGGTAACAGTATCAATATCTGTACTACTAATAGTAATAGTATTTCCAGATTGAGATACCGTGGTGTCGTTGTTACCAACGATTGTTATGTCTCCAGAAACCAGAGTTCCAGTTGTACCACCTTTGACTCTAGTGATAGTATCTGTAGACGATATTGTAATTGTAGGATCTAGTGATGCATCAACACCCTGAGTAACCGTTACAGTATTACCAGCAAGGAAAGTAAAGTTTCCTAGACTATATGGATTACCTGCTGCACGAAGTTGGCAGAAGGTATTAGTGTCAGTACCATTGATAGTAATAATTTGTCCTGCCTGACTGACTTGACAAGCACCAGAGGCAGCAATAACAACTGCTCCCGTTACAGCACTACCACCAACCGCAGATTCAACCGTAGTAATAGTGTTAGTATCTGTGAAACTAGATTCAAATATAATTGTGTTTCCTGTTCTAGAAACAGACATGTTTGTGCCTGCTTCCAATGTGATATCTTGGTTAACAGCAGAAGCAGTACCACCAGATGTCAGTCTGATAATTTTCTTAGCAGGAGAAACCGCGTCAACAGATTGAATTGTGTAGGTAGTATTGTTATCTGGCGTAGTAAACGAGTCACCTAGGTTAACAGTAGAACCATTAACAGTAATTGTAGAGTTTACAAGTGCCGCGTTAGGAATGTTTGCAAACTGGTTGACAGCACCATTGAGAATGCACAACTCTAATGTCTTGTTCGATAACGTCTGCGTAGCAGTAGTGTAAACGTCACCAGGGTTTCCCCATTCTACCGTAGTGCCGTTTGATTTTAAATATTGTTCTGCTTGCCCCTGAGATCCACCGATGGTAACTCCGTTACCAGTGAGTTCCAAGTTATCTCCAGAGATCAGTTCCTCGATCTTCTTCGATACAGAGTTAACAATTAACGGAAAGCGGTCAGCCATTTAACTACCAGATAGATACTCGTTCTCAGGTTTATTTATGACCCTTCCTGTTGATAGATCTTGGGTCTTGGATAAGTCTGCCCCTGAGTTCTCTCGCCTTGGAGTCTAGTAACGTCTCCTGAAGATTTCCTTCCAGTGTTTGCACGTAACTCAATATTAACAGATTCCTTTTGTGCAGTAATGTCACCATAAGATCCTGCTGCTCCACCACCTAGACCTTGATTCCATGTGATGTCTCCTTCTAAAGCAGCTTCTCTTAATACTTGCTTAGCATCAGAGTTTGTAAATCTTTGTTTACCTTCAGCGTAACATGCTAACACACCACATACCTGAGGTGCTGCCATACTAGTTCCCTGAATAGGATAGTAATAATCAACACCAGTTACTCTTCCAGGACTTGTATCATTAAATCCCTGATAGTTAAAGCAAGAAACAATTTGTGTACCTGGTGCCCAGATAGTAATCTGTGGACCATAGTTACTATAACTTGCTCTCCTGTTGTCAGCATTAGCATCCAATGCTCCTACACGAATGCAACTTGGAGCAGAAGAAGGACTCGTTCCCTGATGTAAAGGGACGGCACTACCAAGTCCACTGTAATTAAAAGTATTATTATAGTCTGGGTGACCATCATCTACCATGTACCAATTAGAATTACCAGCAGCAACAATAGTAATAATACCTTCTTCAATAGCATCCTCAACGTCAGCATCTAATGCTGCATAAACAGCAGGAATTCTACCATTACCAGCATCAAAGTTGAATCCAAAATCATCCTTAACACCCTGTCTACTCCACCCAGATGGACCAGGATTAGCAGCACTGTATGTGGTTCCTCTATAAAAAATAGAGTTCAAATTGTTAAATCCATTAGTAGAAAGATCACTAACAGTGTAGTTGTAACCCCAACTGTGATTACATACTGTTGGATTTTTAAATCCAGTTGTAGCATTAACGGGTTTACTTCTATGAAATGCTCTGATGTAGTCAAATACTAGCAGTGCTGGGTAGGTGAATACATCATAGTTGTATAAGTTAGCATTCTTTGCCCATCCATATTTAATACCACCCGCAGTACCCATAACGTGAGTACCATGGTAGTTAGAATTAGCAGTAGTAGTATAAGTATATGTTCCAGTAGGCAGTGTCTGACCATCATCATCGATGGATCCAACTAAACTGTTTAAATTACCAAACCAATCATACTGCACAAATCTACTATTGCCTTGATCATCATTATACTCATTAGCATTTGAACCTACAACATCATCTCCAATAATGATATCAACGTTAGATCCATCACCAAAGATAGTACATGCTTCGTTTACAGTTTGCGTGGCAGTATCAGATCCCCACACATTCTTTTGTCTCTGTGCAATGTCTCCTGCACAGTGCAGCTTTGCCCAATCTAAAAATGTTGGAGCAACACCACCACCTTTCCAAAAAGTTCCATTCATAACATATGGTGTGTAGTATCTATCCAGAGTTAATCCCTTTTCCTCTGGAGTTAAATCTACTGCCCAAACTCGTTCATCCTGACGAAGAGCTTCCGCCTCTTCATCAGTCAACCAATACATAGTATTCCTACTAATTGGTCTTCTTCTTGCTACCCGCACCTCTCTAGTAGGTAAATGATTTCTGGAACCAATGTGCTCCATCTCATCATAAAAATTCTCAAGATCCCTTCTATCGTGAAGAGTAACGATATAGAGTCTCTCTGACATATTAAACCTCGATCTGAATATATGTTAGGGTAACTTGAACGTTTGCGGTAGCACCACTCTTGTTAACGACCTTAATATATGATTGAGACTGAGCACTAGAGTTGAATCCAATAGTACCAGGAGTAATATACTGAGTAGTATTACCAGAGGTAATTACCTCTGCAAGAACTCCAGATCCTGGCAATGGATCTTGTGTTTCTAATCTACTTGCATCCGCAGTTCTGCTAGCAGTATCCATGTACAAGGTAACCCACGATGCGTGAGATGTTCCAATTGCTAATAATGCATATCCTGGTGGAGTTACAATGCTTAAATTGGCAGATCCATTATTTGCTAAGAAGCCTGCAGTAGCAGACGATGACTGTCTAGACTTGAGTCCATTAATACCAGTAAGGGAAGATCCATCTCCACTAAAACTAGTTGCAGAAACTGTACCAGTAAGGTTTATGTTTGCTGTTGCAGTGTTACCACGAGCAAGAACAGAAGCAAGAGTATCTGTCTCATTGTACGAAAGGAGATAACCAATAGATCCATGATCACCCCAACCATATGCCTGATTCCACTGGTTGATATTTGTAGAGGTGATGCCACCAGCAGCAGAAGCACCAAAGACAGGATCACTTTCCGACTGTAAGTATGAAGAAAGATCTGGTGGAGTATATGTAAACGTTCCACTATTTGGATCATAAGTTAAACTTCCGTCACCTTGAGCTGGTGGCTCTGCTGCGACAGAAAATACAGTAAGGTCAACTGCGCTAGCACCAGATCCTGCTGCTGCCCAACTACTACCATTCCACGCCCACGTTACATCACCTACTGTATGTGTGAATGTACCGTCTGTTGGTTGCCCTAACGTGTTGGGAAAATTGATTGCCATTTCTTAGTTGCTCCTTCCTTATTATTTATTTTCCAACTCTGCAACACGAGCAGTCAACTCTTGAATAGCAGATACCAATGCAGGAATTAATTGTGTATGATCAATGCCTTGATAAGAATCTGGGTTTGCACTATGCAGTCTCCAAGAATTATAGTTAGAGAGTGCTAGAGCATTTCCAATTTCCTGTGCGATAAAACCAGTTTCTCTCTTGCCTGCTTTCTGTTCTACTTCCTGCTTCCATGTGAAGTCTACTACACGGAGACTGTTAATAAAATCAAGACCGCCACTATAGTCAGCGATATCTTTCTTCAGTCTAATATCAGAAGCACTTGCTTGATAAAAATCACGAATCTTAAGTTCAGCACTACCAATATCGAAAGCATTATTTTGTGTAGGTCTTAAATGTGCATTGTAAGAAATTAATGCATTGCTATTTGCTGTCTTATCACAGTAAAGTTTAATAGAATTTGATTCAGTGTTGTTGGACTGATCGGAAATAGCATCACCAAAACTAATTTCACCATTAGCACTAGCTTCTACTAAAGAAGATGCTTCTGTTCCTAGTGGTGGAGATGCATCAACCCACTGAGTAGTGTCAATATCCTGATAGTATACTTTCAATCTACCAGTATCACTCTCCCACCAGAGGTCACCAACTTCTACATCAACAGTAGGAGGAGTGTCAGAGATGGTAACGTTAGCACCACCACTCGATTCAGCAGGAACCCACTGACTGTTAGATGCTTGCCATGTTAGAACGTAACCATCTTGTGGTGTTGTAGATACTGTGTCTACATCAGACAATGCATTAATAGAAATGCTATTAAGATCAGATGCAACAACAGTATATGAAGTTAAGTAACCCTCTTGAGAGTGATCTCCCCAACCAAATGCCGTGTTCCAGTCAGTAGAGTTACCACCAGTAGCAGCAACTACACCACTAACAGTAGCACCTGTTGCTGTTGTTTCAAACTTTTGAGTTCCGTTATGGAATAGTTGTACTGCACCATCAGAAATCATCTTTGCCATCACCTTATCAGGTGTGCCTTCTTTAGCAAAGATAATCTGACCAGCAGAAGTTTTGATGTTGATATCAGCAGGTGCTTTGATGTGACCGCTGTTACCATCAGAAAGAATTCTTAGATCAACACCAGCACCAAATCTAAGTTCTTGATTGTCGGCAAATGTAACTTGCTGATTGATAGATGCTGTTAGATAACCTTCAGTGCCATGATCTCCCCAACTATATGCAGTATCCCAATTTACAATCTTAGCATTAGTAATAGTATTTGCTGGGTGAGCAGTGAAAATAGGATCAGTCTCAGTGTAACCAGTAATATAACCAGCAGTAGCATGGTTGCCCCAACCATATGCAGTATCCCAATTACTGACTTGAGTAGAGGTAACACCACCAACAGGAGATGCTAGGAATACAGGATCAGTTTCAGCACCAACTGCTACATAACCAGATAGATCTGGTGGGGTGAATGTGAATACACCACTCTGATCATTGTATGCAAGAGAACCGCCACCAGATGCTGCTACGTTAGCAGCAGATAGATCGGTTAAAAGGATACCAGTTGATTGATTTCCCTGCAAGTCATTAGCAGGAAGGAATTCAGAGCTTGCAGTGTTCCACTTGAGGACTTGACCATCAGCAATACCAGTAATGTTGACATTACTTAAATCCTGAATGTTAACAGGAATACTTGGTTTGCCAGTTAAATCTGCATATGCTCCAGAAAATGTAGAGTAAGAAGATAGATCTGGTGGAGTATATGTAAAAACGCCACTTGTATTATCATATGATAGAGCAGCACTACCAGCAGCATTTGTAGTAACACTAAATGCTGTTAGATCTGCACCACCAGACTCATCTAGTGGCACAAAGTTAGAACCATCCCACTTAAGAACTTGTCCATTTGTAGGAGCAGTGGTGGTAATATCCACATCACCTAGTTCACCAATAGAAGAACCAGTATCTATTAGTTGTGTCCAACCTCCACTAGGTGTACCACCATATGAATAGTATGCTCTACCAGTAGAAACTACCGTAGCAAACATACCATTGTACTGATTCTCATTGACAACATTCAGAGCAGCAAGATCAGTAAAATTATTAGCAAAGAATACCTTATTATTAGTAACAATTTGTTTGGTTGTGCTGTTACCTCTAGTTAAAACAGCATCTAGAGTAGAAACTTCAGTGTAGGACTGAAGATAACCAGCTTGAGCATGATCTCCCCAACTATATGCTAAGTTCCAGTTAGCAATGTTAATATCAGTAATGTCAGCAGCAGGAGATGCTGCAAATACAGGGTCAGTTTCAGTATAACTTGTTAAGTAACCAGCAATAGAATGGTCTCCCCAACTGTATGCTAAGTCCCAAAGTTCTTGGTTAGATGCAAGATTATTCAACTCAGTTGTTGTTGCATATCCTGCTTGAGCATGATCACCCCAACCATACGCTAGGTTCCAGTTGGTGGTGTTAGTAAAAGTAATACTCGCTGCAGCAGATGCATTGAAGAGAGGATCAGTCTCGGTGTAAGAAGTAAGGTAAGGAGAAAGATCTGGTGGAGTAAATGTAAACTGACCATTGACACTATTATATGCCAGTGTACCACCACCACTTGCATTTGCTATAGTTACCGATGGAAGAGGTGGAACTAAAGGTTTGTTGAGGATAGCAGTGACACCAGAAGAAGATGTCCAGTCAACATTTACCTGTGGAGGTGGAATTGTTGGTTGATTAGTTAGATCATTATAATTGCCACTAAAATAGGAGGGAGTTACCCACTGAATAGTGACACCATCAGACGATAGAATTTGACCAGTCGTACCAAAGATTCCATCAGCTTGCAGTTGTCTGCCAGCAGGAATATTGAGACCTTCTTTTAATTCAATGGGAGCGTCGTCCCCATAATTAGCGATTTGGTTCGCAAGAATCTTTGACATACTTCTAGTCCTGAAGACACTTTCTCTAAGCTAGAAGTATTTATAAAAAGCGGGTGACGGGGATCGAACCCGTGACAAGAGCTTGGAAGGCTCGCATGTTACCGCTACACCACACCCGCATGTAGGGGGAGGTCAATCCCCCCGAGCACATGCACGCCACCTGTTTTAGTTTAGATGCAAAACAGGAAATCATCCACACGGAAGGGGTCATTTGGATCCACCACTTGCTCTTTGACTGGAAGCAAGAAACCAGGCGGGAGAGTATCCCATCCGCACCACTTGTTCTTATGGAAAAACAAGAAACCCGAGGGGTCGTTAAACCCATCCCGACCAGAGCGAGTTTTTAGTCTTCTCGGGACTGGTAATCACCAAAGGAGATTACATCAGGACTACTAGTATCGATCCTAATATTGTCCATTGCATCTAGATCTTTACCAACTTTACTGTTACCAACAGTAGTAATATTATCTAGATAATCAGATGAAAGATTGAAGTTGTATTCACTCCAATCTTTCGCCCACTGAGTTTTATTGTCAGTATAACGAATGGTGTTGGACACTTTCTTTTTCAATACTCGTGTTTGATTTAGAAGATCAAATAACTCACTCAACCAATGATCATCTCCCTCAGCGAGAGCATTGATGAGTGCTTGACGGACTGCCTCTTCAGCAGTCTCTAGATGATTTGTAATGCTCATACTACCTCAGTCAAATTTACGATAGGCACCCACTTCAGGGTCGGGATCT
>Ga0181581_10003169_pt1 | contig 12859 bp, 15 predicted proteins | sample 071ome_22_FD_132433 | JGI IMG/M metagenome (GOLD analysis project Ga0181581, IMG submission 132433) | Coastal salt marsh microbial communities from the Groves Creek Marsh, Skidaway Island, Georgia - 071404AT metaG (megahit assembly) | ecosystem: Environmental > Aquatic > Marine > Intertidal... | reverse complement strand
GAGTGGTCGATTCGTCATTTTTCAAGAGCACGTTTTGCCCTTGATTCCGTTCTGGAGTCGAAGCCAGACTTGGTTGTTATCGATTTGTCGTCGCATCGTGCTGAATGTCTTTCGTTCCTTTCTTCATTGCGTCAAATCTATGATGAACAAGCATTGCCTCTTCTCGTCCTGTCCAGTGAGCCATTGTCCTTAGAAGCTCTCCAAGATTTCAATACTGACTCAGAACACTGTTTTTCTACGAACCCTGATGGTTTGAATTCTCTGCTTGAGCGTATTCGTACGACAATAGACTCTCTTTCTACAGCTTCCTAAGACCATGCCAGTGATTCTTTTGGTTGAAGACAATGAGCTCAATCGTGACATGTTATCGCGCCGTTTGATTCGGCGTGAATTTACTGTTGTAACTGCAGTTGATGGACAGGAAGGCGTCGATCAAGCCCGATCATTAAAGCCTGATTTGATTTTGATGGATATGAGTTTGCCTGTTCTTGATGGTTGGTCGGCGACGAGGGTATTGAAAACTGATCCCGATACATCTTCTATCCCTGTTATTGCTTTAACAGCTCACGCGATGGACGGTGAGAGGGAGAAGTGTCTACAAGCAGGATGCGACGATTTTGATACAAAGCCGATTGAGTTTAAACGATTGCTAGAGATTATTAATCGCTGGCTAGCTCGGGTTGATGAACGAGGCTGATCTAATGTCAGAAATCGATTATTTCTCAGATCTTCGTCATGATCTGGCAAATCCAATTAATCAGATCATTGGATTTGCCGAGTTGATCGAGGAAGACCTTGCCGAAGGTCTGTCAATGAATCTTGAGGATTTGGGCAAAATACGTACTGCTGCTCAGGTTCTCCAAGGTCTTGTGAAGACACGTGTTCGCCCTCATGAGAGTTTGTCGATCGAGACCACACCGCTGGAGAATGCTGAATCAACGTCTCCTAAGCCGATCAAGGCTGAGCTAAAAGATGATTTGGACTCTTTATCCGACACTATCGACTTCAAATCGCCAAGAAAAGGTGCTGTCTTAGGCAAGGTTCTTGCTGTTGATGATGATGATTTTAATCTTGAAATATTGGCGAAGTTTCTTCACAAGCAAGGGTATTTAGTGACAACGGCCGAAGATGGAATTCAGGCTCTTTCTGAGCTTGCAAAGAGTAGCTTTGATCTTGTTCTTCTTGATGTCATGATGCCTAATCTAGATGGATTTGAGACGTTAAAAAGAATTAGAGAGCAAGACGAATTGGTGACAACTCCGGTGATCATGATCAGTGCTTTGGATGAGTTGTCTTCTGTTGTTAAATGCATTGAAGTGGGTGCAGAAGATTATTTGCCCAAGCCCTATAATTCGACGCTTTTAAGAGCCCGCATTGGGTCTTGTCTGCAGCGAAAAGCATGGATTGATCAGCATCTCAGGTTGATCAAGCAATTGGAAGTCAGTCAGGCGGCGATTGATTCAGGTCTCAAGGCCTCTAGTGCAGAGTTAGACCTTCTCGCAACACATACTGATGGCTCTCTCGAGTTACAGCCATTGCGTGATGCGTTTTCACGGATGAGCCGTTCGTTGGTAGGGCAGAAGCGTCAGCTTGCTGAAACGATTCAAGATCTTCAGATCGAGATCAATCGCAAACAGGTGTCTGCGCAAGTCAAATCAATCGTTTCTAATCCCGAATTTGCCTCGCTTGGGGAGCGTGCACAAGCCATGCGTGAACGCAGAAGGAAGCGGGAACAGCACAGTTCTGCCCCTCAGTCTGCGACCATGGAAGAGGTGTGAGGTGCTGATTCGTGCAACCGCGTCTTGAGCAGGCATTTGAGGCGTGTCGTGCTGAGACCGCTGAGTGGGCGAAAACCTTCTATTTAGGCACGATGTTGATGCCGCCTGCCAAGCGGCGTGCGATTTGGGCCATCTACGTCTGGTGTCGTCGTACTGACGAAATCATGGATGGGCCTGCCGCTGAAGGGATTCCGGTAGAAGAGTTGGCTCGCCAGTTGGATTGTTGGGAACAAAAAACCCGCGATCTCTTCGAGGGGAAGGTCCAAACAGATCTTGATCTCGTTATGGCCGACACAATCGAGCGTTATCAACAGCCGATTGAGCCTTATCTCGACATGATTGAGGGCATGCGCATGGACCTCACAAAAATGAGATATGCAAATTTTGAAGAACTTAGAACATATTGTTATCGAGTTGCGGGAACTGTGGGCGTAATGTCTCAGAAGGTCATGGGTATTGATCAGAGCTATATTTCGGCGCCATGGAGTGTAGGTGCTGACACCACGCAGTCTGCTGTCGCTTTGGGTATTGCTAATCAGCTCACTAACATTCTGCGTGATGTTGGCGAGGACCGATATCGGGGCAGAATCTATTTGCCCCGCGAAGATTTAGATCGGTTTTCCTACAGTGAAGATGAGTTGATGGCTGGTGTCGTCAACGAAAACTGGGTGAAGCTCATGCGTTTTCAAATTGCACGAGCACGTCAATGGTTTCAGGTCTCGGAGGATGGTATTCAGTTTTTGAGTGCTGATGCACGATGGCCTGTTTGGACGTCGCTGCGTCTGTATCGCGGCATTTTGAGTGCCATTGAGGCGAACTCTTATGATGTTTTTAATAAGCGAGCGTTTGTGCCTCGTTATCGCAAGATCCTCGATCTCCCATTCTCTTTGCTGCTGGCACAGTCACGATGAAACTCAAGCTTAAATCTGTCTTAGCGTCTCTTCTGCCTCTGTGTGTTGCGGCACTACCTTTAGGCCTGCGGGCTTCGGAGAAAGATTCAGTGCGTCCTGGCTTGACGACTGTTCGCCTTTCTTTGCCCGGTGAGGGACGAGTTCATTCGCCAATTCCAGCGTCAGTTCTCGATGCGCTGGAGATGGAGGATGCTGTGCGCCTTGCTGAAGAGCGCAATCCTGTTATTCAGGAAAAATATCAGCTTTATGTTGCTTCTGGTAATCAACTGGGTGCTGCCTATGCAGCGTGGTGGCCCACGCTCAAGGCCGATCTTGATTTTGGTTGGTATGGAGAGCAGGCTTACTACAATTATGTTGGTGCATTGTCTGGTATCTCAACCACCAGTATTTTCTCTGGTGAATCTTCCCTTTTTGGCGATAATTCTTCGTTTGGTTCAATCGGTCAAGCAGGGTCTTCCTGCTCGGCTCCTCAGTACTTAGGCTGTAAAGCATTCACGAGCAGTTATTGGCAGGGAGTGTCAAGGCTTGATCTTGATTGGAAAATTTATGATCCTGCCCGCCAGCCCCGGATTGACAAAAATCAATCTTTAGTGGATGAGGCGTCGAGTGATTATGTAATTTCTCGGCGTGATTATCAATTGCGGACTCGAGAAGCCTTTGTGAAATTGCAAAAGTCTATTGCAGGTGTAGAAACAAGTTCTCAGCTTGTTGAAAATGATCAACTGTTGCTTGGTCTTGCGCGTGCTCGTCAGCGTCTTGGTGTCGCTTCGGAGCTCGATATTGCTAAGCAAGTTACTGTTCTTAAATCAGACCAAGTTAATCAAGTCACGTCACAGCGCAGTGCACGTGTCTCTCAGTCTGAGTTGGCACAGCTTTTGAACGATCCTTTCGCGAACTCCATTCGGCCTGCATCAGCATTGATGCCGATTGGCGGTTGGCCCACGTCTTTGCAAGACACGATTAGCGCAGCTTTGGCGTATCGACAGGTGATTGAAAAGCAGCTGGCGGTTGTCAGGCAAAACGAAAATCAAGCTCGTATTGATCTTGCCGTATACCTGCCGACAATCTCGCTTGTTAACTCATTGTATTGGACGAAAGGAGTCGGCTACACCGGCTTGGGTCCGCCTTGGATTATTGAGTCTGCTCGCAGTGATCTGTGGAATGCGCAGTCGCTCCTTAAGGTAACTTTTACTGGTTTTGATGGTGGACAGGCTCGGATGGAAGCAGCCGCATCAAAAGCGCGTGCTTTGTCGGCGAAGAGCGCTGTTGAAGATGCTGTGAATACGGTTGTTGCTGAGGTTAGGCAGTATTACTCTCAGGTCGATGAAGGGCGTCAAGCCGTCATCGTTGCTTCAGAGCGCGTTGATGCAGCGTCAAGCGCTTTGCGCTTGCAGGCAATGCGTTTTACGGCGGGTTATGGAACAATTACTGATGTGGTGCAGAGTCAGCAGGATCTGACTCAAAGTGTTGATGCTTACATCGAACAGCTCGCTGATTACAACCTTGCTCTAGTGAATCTCTCTAGGGCGAGTGGGATTGATTATGCTCCGGATGAAGAGTTGGCTGCCCAGGTAGGCAATCCGCTCCAGCAAGTTAGAGTTGGAGATATTCTTGGTCTACCCCGTTGAGGGCTTAGGCGTTTCTTTCTTTAGTTATGGCTTGTATTTTTGCGATCCATTCTTTTCGCGGGGGGACTGGTAAATCTAATTTGTCAGCCAACCTGGCAACGTGCCTCGGTTTAGCAGGAAAGCGTGTTGCAGTTTTTGATACCGACCTCGCCTCTCCCGGTGTCCATGTTCTTTTTGGTTTTGAGTCAAATGACTCGACCAAATTTTTGAATGATTACTTGCAAGAAGGTATTGCGATTCGAGAGTGCGCTCATGATGTCACTCCTCAGCAGGTTCGGCGTGCGTCCGGTCGAGTTTTTCTGTTGCCTGGATCCATGGAGAGTGATCGCATTGCCAAGCTTTTGAGGGAAGGTTATGAAGTTGAGAAATTGAACGACGCGATGTTTTCCCTTGCGGACGAGTTGAAGTTAGATGTTGTGCTCGTCGATACTCACCCTGGTATTAACGAGGAAACCCTTCTTACTACCGCGATTGCTGATTCGCTGCTGATGGTCATGAGGCCTGATACTCAGGATTATTTGGGTACAGCTGTCGCGATCGAAGTTGCTGAACGTCTTGATGCGGCTGATATTCGTTTGCTTGTTAATAAGCTTCCTGACCATTTCGATGCGGAGTTGGTGCGGGAACGTGTCAGTTCGAGCTATGACGTCCCTCTGGGTGCGTTACTGCCTCTCAGTGAAGACCTGCTCACTCTTGCGAGTTCTGGTCTGGCAGTTCTTGAATATCCCACGCATCCTTGGAGCGAGGGGGTTCGTGAATTGTCGGATTCGTTAATTGCTGATTTTCCCAGTTGATGCAATCTGCATTGGGCTTTGACCCAAACGATCTCCCCAATGCTGGTCTGTCAATGTCTCGGCTAGTGGCTTTTGAGTCACCTGGTTTGCGTAAACTGCTCAAGTGTGGTTTGCGTCGTGGCATGACTGATGCGCAGCTCAGTACGGTTGTTGAACAGCAATGGCAGCTACAACTCACTTCCCCTGAGATTGTTCAGCTGTTGTCGGCGCTTCATGACCGAGGCTGGTTCACACGTGTTTCCCCAGAAGGAATCTGGAAAACCCACCTCGGTTCCTCTCGTTCTCTTTGATGACTGATATGCAATTACTGAATTGTTGGTATGCGGTTGCCTTCTCCTCGGAGGTGCAAGCTGACCATCCCCGATCGGCAGTGCTCCACGACCAAGCTTTGGCGTTGTGGCGAACGCAGTCTGGCCAGGTCATTGCCAGTCAAGACCGTTGCCCTCACAAAGGTGCGTCTCTGAGTAAAGGCACGGTCGCCCATGATCACCTCGTCTGTGGCTATCACGGCTGGTGCTTTAAAGCAGATGGCGCCTGCGACTCGATCCCGGCGCAACCCTCAGGTGATTCAATCCCGCATCGCGCACGGCTCCACCAACTTCCATGTCGGGAAGCCCATGGCTTTGTTTGGGTCTGGTGGCCTCAGCAAGGGTTGGAGGCGTTAGAGGGTGGCACCACACCAGGCCCCTTTCCTGACATCGGTCCGCTCCCTGATGGAGATGACAGTCATTGGCGCATCCTGGAGGGCAACGTCACGTGGCAAGCGCACTACTTGCGAGTTTTAGAGGCCTTCAGCGATCTCACCCACGCTCCTTTTGTGCATAGCGGTAGTTTCGGGGCGATGGCCCCTGACCAGCTGCTGCCCGAGGAACATTGGTGTCGAGACGATTCTGTCTACGAACGCGTCCTGGCTCCACGCGACAAGAACTATCGCGCTGATCAAGGGAGGGGCTTGCGTTCTTGGTTCAATTTGGAATCAAATGCACAACATGATGACTCTGATGATGCGGGTGTTCAGCACATTCAGCTTTGGCTCGCCAATGTGTCTCTTGTGCGGGTTGTCTTTGGTGATTTTCAGATTTCGTTGTTAACGGCTCATGTTCCAGTTGGCGAGGGGCAGACTTGCAATCTATGGCGCCATTACCGTTCCTTCCTCCGAACACCCTTGGCTGATGGCAATGCTCGGAGTCGTGTCGATCGGTTTATGGCCGAGGATCAACGGATGGTCGAGACATTGACTCCCATCATCCCTGATCTCGATGGTCGTGGAGATTTGCTCGTCGGTAGCGATGTCTCCACATTGAACTTACGTAAGCTTCTACGCCAGAAGCGAAGTGATGGCCTTTTGCGTTAACTAGTAACTTTGCTTTTTCACTTTTGTTCGACTGATTAATGATGGAGATCTCAGCTTTGCCGATTGAGGCCCTCGACCATGTTGCGCTGACGGTGCGTGATCCCGCTGCGTCGATGGCTTGGTACCAGAAAGTTCTTGGTTGTCGTGTTGCCTCGATGGAAGGATTGACTCAAGGGCCACCATTTTTGCTGCGGATTGCCCCTGGTAATTACCTCAATTTGTTTCCAGCAGATACTGCTTCACCCTCTGCTGCCCCTGATCACAACACCTTGGCCATGCGCCATGTGGCCTTTCGGATTCCTTACGCGCGTATGGCAGAGGTCGAGGCTCAGTTGCAGGCATCTGGACAACAGGTGACCTCCTTTGACTACGGGCCACGATGCCGCGCACTCTTTATCGCCGACCCCGATGGGCACCAGCTCGAATTCATCGGCTACGCCGATGGCGTTTTCACGGCCTGATTGCCGGGAGACGATCGTCTGGTCACCACCAAAATCGTCATGGCTGCTAGCACCATGATGGCTTGGATTTGAAAGGTCATCTCTGAACCAGCCTTGCTGTAGAGCTGTCCCGCTAGGAGGGGGCCAAGCAGCGATGTGAGACTGACCACCGACTGAGTCAGTCCACCTAGGGCTCCCTGCTGTGATTCTCCAACACACTGCGACATGGATGACCTCAGGCCAGGGGTGCTGAGGCCGACTCCAGTCGCAAACAGCAATTGGGTGAGATAAAGCTGATTACCAGTGGTGATACTTGCAACGCCAAGCATGGCTGCTGCCACCAGTGTCAATCCCACCACCGAAAGGCGCTCGGCTCGATAACGCTTCAGCAACTTGGGAAGTAACGCGCCCTGGACGAGTACAGAGACCAGGCCGACGTACACCAAGACAAAGCCTGAGGCTTGAGGCCCCCAGTCGAAACGATCTTTGGCCGCGAGCACAAAAATGCCGTTAAAGGCATTAAATCCCAGGTAAAAAAGAAAATAGACGCTGATCAAACGGCGAAGCGAGCGTTGCCCCTGGCTCCACAGCAGGCTTTTGCCGCTCTCAACCTGTGGGTCGGTGTGATGCGTCGGCCGAGATTCGGGAAGGCGGAGCCGGATGAGAACAACGTTGATTAGGCAGAAAACAGCTGCGACAAAAAATGGCAGTTTGGGGTCGACAGATCCAATCGCTCCCCCGATGCCTGGCCCGATCACAAAGCCGATGCCTAAGGAAGCTCCGATTGCACCAAAGTTGACGGTTCTCTGTTTGAGATCAGAAACAGTGTCAGCGACCACGGCTTGGGCAATCGCAAACACCCCTGATGAGAGACCATTGAGACCTTGAAACAGCAGAAGCACCCAGAAGTTGCTGGCCAAGCCTGAGCCCATCAAGGCCAGGGCGCTGATGGCGACGGTGATCGTCAGCACGGAGCGACGACCATAACGATCGGAGAGCCGACCAATGACTGGAGCACCAAGGAACTGCAAGCCTGAGTAAGCGGCGAGCACACCCGTTACGGCCACGGGGTTGAAATGGCCCGTTAGTTGATGCACCAAAAAAGGCACAACAGGCAGCAGTAAGCCGAAACTGGCGGCATCAACCGCCACCACTAAGCAGAGGGTGAGGAGAGCTTTTTTGTTCAATCTGATCCACCTCCGTTGGCACAGAACATCGACGTGATCCAGGTCAACAAAAGTGGATTCACCTGCTCGGGTGCTTCGTCATGGGGGCAATGGCCCAGCCCCTCAAGGGATTCAAATTGTTCGACGCATGGGAATCGCATCCATCGCTTTGCTTCCTCCATGGGTTCCCATGGATCTTTGCTGCCCCAGATCACCGAAACGGGTGTCGTCAGATTCGCAAGCAGCTCGGTTGCGAGACGATCGTTGAACAGGTTGATGAAACCTCGGAATGACTCGCTCGCTCCCCCGTCTTGGGTCGGTCCATGCAGCAAATTGACGAGGGCCTCGTCGCGATTTCGGCCGGTTGGATAAGCCTGACGCAGCACCGTGCGGATGACTCCTGGTTTGGCAAGGGAGTTGAACAAGGCCGTTGTCAGCCAGCGCTTGCGCACGAGGGATTTCAACAGGGGGCGGCCGAGTTTCCGACCAAAGGGTTGCTCATCGACCCGTTTGTCGTCGATCGCCCTTTGGGCGCAGTCCACTAACACCACCCCTCGTGCAGGATGTCCATTGGCTTCAAGTTGATCAGCAGCGGCGAGAGCTACGACCCCTCCGATGGAATTGCCAACCAAGGCCACGGGTTGATGAAGTTGAGTCACAACAAAATCCTTGACTTGTCGTGCCCAGAAATCAATGCCGTATCGCACGCTTCCCGACTCTTCGGGTTCCCCATCGAGTTGAGCCCTTGGCTTTTCGCTTGCACCAAAGCCAATCAAGTCGAGGGCGACGACATCCCAGTGTTCTGACAACGGCGGCAGGTTATGGCGCCAATGCTCTTTACAAGCCCCGAAACCGTGGACTAAGACCACAACAGGACGCTGCTGGTCCAGGCCTGGAGTGGCATAACTCACTTCTAAATCGTGCCAGCGCCACTGGTGCAGCCAGGTTTCGGGATAACAGGGGGAAGACAGTGTGCTCATTGGCAGAGAGTGCAGAACGGAATGCGATCTTTAGTGGGAGAGGTTGTGCTTTGCTTCGTCCTCTTGCCATGGATTGATTCGCCCATCTTCAATGCCCCAGATGCGGTCAGCATCTTTCAGCAGGCGTAGGTCATGGGTCACAAGCAGCACGGCACTGCCGCGACGTCTGCAGAGATCGCCGAGTAATTCCACGACGTCTTGTCCCGATTTGCTGTCGAGAGAGGCGGTTGGTTCATCGGCGAGCACAAGGTCTGGTTCCGGAGCCAGTGCTCGGGCGATGGCAACACGTTGTCGTTGTCCCCCCGAGAGTTCATCGGGAAAGTGATGCAGCCGTTCACTCAGACCCACAGCATCGAGCATGGCTTTGGCTCGTTCAATGCGTAATTTTGGATCGGGTTCTGCAAGTTGCAGCAGAAGCTGTACGTTTTGGAGAACAGTGAGGGAAGCCACCAGATTGTGGCTTTGAAAGATAAAGCCGATGCGGCGACGTACCGCCATCAGGTCAGCTTCGCTGGCTCCAAAAAGCTCACGGTCAAGCACAGTGAGCGATCCTGATTCCACCGAGCGAAGGGCTCCGATCAGGGTTAGAAGTGTGCTCTTGCCGCTACCAGATGGTCCGACTAGCAAGGTCACTTCTTTCGCGCAGACACGAAAATCAAGCTGATGAAGGATTTCGTTCTTGAGTTCCCCTTCGCCGTAGCTGTGGGTCAGGGAACGTGCAACGATGACGTCGGAGGAGGGTTGACGATTCATAATTACACCTAGAACACGGACGCAGGATCAGCATCTCGCAATTTGCGAATGGCAATGGCAGAGGCAACGGCGCAAAGGCTGACAGTCAATGTTCCGACCAGAAGAGTTTTGTCTGCCGTCATCTCAAGGCGAATCCCTGAAACAGCACTGAGGCCTGCATACAGAAGCGCGCTCAGGAGTGTGGCCGGGATGAAGGCTGACACGGCGAGCAGCACTGATTCCTGAATCACAACCATCAGAATGAATTGGTTGGAGAAACCCATTGCTTTAAGCGTGGCGTACTCCTTGAGGTGGTCGCTGACGTCGGTGTAAAGCACTTGATAAACGACCACTCCTCCGACGAGTAGCCCCATAATGGTTCCGAATCCAAAGATCACTCCGAAGGATGAGACATTGTTCCAGTAATTACGTTCCTGCGTGATCAGCTCGGATTTTGTGAGAACTTGAAGCTGATCCCCGTAAAGCTTTTGGAGATACGTCTGGGTCTCGAGCAAATTGGCTGAGGGGGCTAGGCGGATCAGACCCAAAGAAATTTCGCCAATATTGATTTGTGGAAATGCAAGCTGCAGGGCCGTGGCTTGGCTCGTGATCAAGTTGCTGTCGGCAACAAAGGTCGAGCCGAGCTCGAATAGCCCAGTGACTCGGAAACTCCTTGAATAGTTGGAGAGAATGAGGTCAAGAGGTCCATCGGCACTAAACCGTTTGGCCACTGGTCCTGTTTTGATTGATAGCCCCAGTTTGTCAAACAAAACGAAGTTTGGAGTCTTGATGAGGTCGCGCTGGTCATTGATGGCTGGGACATCAAGAATCCTTTCGTTGGGGTCATAGCCAATCACGCGCAGGCTTGTGGGTTTAATCCCGCCAAGTTGCTGGGCATTGATGTTGGTCACGTAAAGAGGGATCGCGCGCTCGATCCCTTCAACTCCTAGAGCTTGATATAAAAGAGATTGGGGGAATTGTTGATAGCTTCCGCTGTTGACAGTCGCTGGATTGATCAGCACAAGATCGGTTTCCAGAGCCTGATAGAAGGTGGTGGCACTTTTGAGCAGGCCGGACTGAAAGCCAAGCTGCATAAACATCAAAAGTGCTGCAAAGCCGATGCCCGTGACGGCGACGAGGTAGCGGACGGGCTGCCGCTTCAGTTGCAGCCATGCCAGGGGCAGGTCATGAATGTTGAACCTTGCTTTGAGTGGAGGGCCGAAACTCATGAATCAAAGCGAACGTTGACATTCAGGCCGCTCAGACGTTCGACGTTGACCTTGGTCTGAGGAGCAAGGTCGAGTTTGACTAAAACGACGCGAGCATTGACGTCATTGTTGGAGGAAATGGCGAAAAGATCGCGATCAGATACTTGGCCAATCACAGCATTGAGTTTCGCTCGGAGCTCGCCTTCGAATCCTCCGGCTTCCGCGGTGATCGTGGCTCCCTGGCCGGCTTTGAGCTTGTTCACGTCGGTTTGGAAGACCTGGGCCCAGACCTGCATCCGATTGGTGCGGCCGATGACGGCGACTCCTTCATCAGTGGCTTTCATGCCTGGAAAGCTGTAGATCCGGATCACGCGTCCGTTCATCGGTGAACGAATTTCAGCATTGTTCAGTTCGCTGCGTGCTTGTGAGAGCTCTGCTTCAGAAGCCTGGATGTCGGCTCGTTTTTCGAGAATGCTGGCCGTTGTTTTGGCAAGCTCTTCTTCGGAAATGGCTCCGCCTTGGAAGAGTTCTTTGCCTCGTTGCTGACTGATCTCTAGAAATGGAAGCAGCGCTCTGGTTGAACGGAGGGCTGATTCGGCGCGGGTCACTGACGAGGAGAGTTGGGGGTAGCTGCTGAGGCGTGCCAAGAGCTGTCCCTTGCTGATCGGATCTCCCTCGCTTACAAACCACTCTTCGATCACCTCACTGCCAGATCCGCCCGATGGAATCGCCAGCGGCACGAGGCCTCCCTCTGGGGTTAAGCGTCCAAGAGCGGTGACTTGCCTTTGTAGAGGCTGGCTTGCCTGGGGGACGTCCTTGGGGCGCAGCAGTTGGAGCCCGGCAATTCCCAGGCCTGCCGCCAGGGCAGCAATCACAAGATTGCGTGTCTGAAACGTTCCTGACGGTGTTGCCATCCTTCTTGCGTCAGGTCAAACATTGGGTGCCCACCATAAGCGATGGCGCGATAGCATCCGAGATAGCAACCTGGAAACGCATTTTGGAGCGTATCAAGTTCTCCGAAGGTGAGTACATCTATAGAGAGAAAGACGCTAGTGAGTCGATTTATGTGGTGAAGTCTGGCCGTGTAGAGCTGACGACCCTTTATCCGGAGACTGGCGAGGGGGTCGATGCTGTGCATGGCCCAGGCCATGTTTTTGGAGAAGTGGAAGTCATCGATGGTCGCGTGCGTGATTCCAGTGCCAGAGCGGCCAGTGATGCGCAGGTCATGGTGATTCCCCGCACAGAATTGATGGAGTTGTTGTATCAGAAGCCTGAAAAGAGCCTTGTTCTTGGCAAGGGCTCCTATGAGCGTTTGAAGGAATTGTTTGATGAATCCTCTCTTGATTCAGACATGGCGCGACTGCGTGAAGAGATGCATGTCAGCATCCGAGATGCGGTTGTTGCCCACGAGTCACGCGTGGTGAAGAGCCACAACGGGATGGCCGCCATTGCGGTTCCGGTCATCCTTCTCGTGGTGCTGGCTGCGGGTTCGTATTGGTTTTTCCATCGCGCCTGACAGGCGTCCCATTCCATTCTTTACCAGAGTGAATTCATGAAGCAAGAGCCAAGTTCAACTGAAAAGTCTGAAGCTTTTGAGCAGTTCCGGGAAGATTTGGCTGAGGCTGTTCAAGAAGGGGTTGATGAGCATGAGTCAAAGATGACCAAAATGGGTTTTCTTTTCTTAGGCATCTTTGTTGGCGTGATTGTGCTTGCGGCGGTGCTGCCTTGAAGCCATAAAAAAGCCGGCTCTGTCTAGAGCCGGCGGGAAAGCGAGAGATCAGCTGACGATCCTCAGACAGCAGTTTTCTGATTGGCCAAGAGATCTTTGAGCTTGCTCAGCTCACCTGCCCAGCGGGGATCGGGGGCTT
>Ga0181581_10003165_pt1 | contig 12864 bp, 15 predicted proteins | sample 071ome_22_FD_132433 | JGI IMG/M metagenome (GOLD analysis project Ga0181581, IMG submission 132433) | Coastal salt marsh microbial communities from the Groves Creek Marsh, Skidaway Island, Georgia - 071404AT metaG (megahit assembly) | ecosystem: Environmental > Aquatic > Marine > Intertidal... | reverse complement strand
TGCCCAACAAAAAGAATATTTTGATTTTTAGTCCTCTTCTTGAGGTTCTGGAATCGCTCTAGTAAATTGATGTACACCAGTAATTTTTCCATCAAGATCAAAGAAATATGTTTCAGCGGCTTCAAACTCTGAAACACTACCATCTTTACGTATAATTTCTGCTCTCGAATGAACAATTAACCCTGATGCTGGATCAGTGTCTTTTATTTTATATGGAATCATAGCCCATGGCTTCCATGACTGTGATTCTCTTGATGCAAACTCCTGAACAAAATCTTCTCTTGTTAATTCAGTTCCATTATATGAAAAAGGATATTTAACAAATTCAGAAAATCCATCTACATCTAAATTATTAGCTGCTTCTAAAAATTTTTCCATTGTTTCTATTTCACCTCTGTTTGAAAAAACAAACGGTCTTCCAAAATATTCATTTTCAGGATTTAAACCCAAGAACTTTCCACCTTCTCTCAATCCGTATTCACTTTTCTCAGGATCAGGTCTGAAAGTACTCCAAATTCCAGATAATTTTCCATTATCCTCATCGTCAAACCTTAAAACATCAATGTAATGCGTAGCAGCTTTAGAACCATTAGTCTGAACGGATTCATCGTATGACCATGACACAACAAATGCGCCATTATCATCTACCCTTCTTAGAGGAACCATTGCCCATGGTTTCCATGAATAATTCTCTTGATCATCCATTTGATCTGCGAACGGTAGTAATCTTTCATGTATCAACGAAACAAATGTTTCTTTATCTAGATTTGAATAAGCTTCAGTAAGTGCTAAAGCTTTGTCAACATAATCATCACTTTCTAAAACGTATGGTTTGCCGTAATTTGGATTTTCCTCGCCATTAAATGGCATATTTTTTCCAGCAGATTCAACTCCTTCGTAATTAACAACTGGCGGTGAAGCAAACATTACAAATAGCCCAGCTGCAAATAATAGAAAAGTTGGTAATGAATCATAGTTTAATTTCATACTTACCTCTTTTTTTGTTAATAATACCAGAAAATAGAAATTTTTCTATAGTTGTAAAAGGGTATTTTTGATAGAAGATTATTTTGTGGAGCCGGACGGGATTGAACCGACGACCTCGTGAATGCCATTCACGCGCTCTCCCAACTGAGCTACGGCCCCTGTATTATTGTAAGTTTAAAAAAAAGGGCTTCAATATTGTAGCCCTTTTTTAAAAAATAAATAACAATCAGTATTATCCGCGAGTACCTTCGCTTCCTCATTCACTTTCATCATCATTACCTCTTTTTCTACAATTATCTCTCCAAGCCTGTTTCATTTCTTGAACAGAATTCACTGTAAGCGAGGATCCATCTTCAAACATTAAATCTACAGGGAAAACAACACGAGGTCTTTTCTTTCTGCCTTCGTAAGATTCATAGAAAGCTTTCATTTTTTCTTCTAGGTCTTCTTCGTCTTCAGCAGTAAGAATTGTACCACCTGGCATTGTAAAGCTTACTGGAAAGCTAAAGGTGAAACATTTCTTATCATTTTGTTCACCTCTACATGACTGAAATGCTGCTTTTAATTCTTCATCTGAATTAACTGCAACCGCTTCTTCTTCTCCTTTAAATTGGATTTGAAAAGGAAAAGCAAATGCAGGTCTTTGTTTTTCGCCAGTTTCTTCGTAGTTAGCTTTGATTGTATCTCTAAATTCTTTGTAATCATTAACAGTATATGATGCTTCCCCTAGTGAGAAAGTCAATGGAAATACAAATTTAAAACATCTTTTATTATGTCTTTTCCTATCATCCATTCCTTCTCTATTGCCTAATTTTCTTCCATCTTTAGCAAAGAAAATTTCGGTGACATCACCAGCATCAAGCGCCATATCTCCCATTGAAATTAAATATCCATGTTCTGGAGAAATTTCAGCACTTATCAACATGTAATCATAATATTCTGCTGCAACCACAAACTGTGAAGCTTGAGGAATATCTATGCCATCCACTTCAAATTTATTTGGATCGTTAGCGATTGCTTCAATAAGCTGTAAATCGGTCATTTCTTCCATATATGACATGTTATCATCACATGAAGTAATCATAAAAATTAGTGCAAACATTAATAATAGTTTTTTCATATAACCCTTTATTTTTGTATTACAAAATTTATCTTAATTTTTTCTTTCTATCAAAATTTCTTTTTGACATCTCTGAAGCTCTATTGGCGACTCGTTTTACAGTCTCAGACTTCATTCTTTCTTCTTGAAAAACCAACTTTGTTCTTTGTTCGTTACTTAGTACGTTAGTAGTATTTTTCAAAAACTCAGATTCTAGCTTAGCTAACTCTTCCTTCATTTCAAGCTGATAATTTATTGCAGTATCTACGTCAAACTTTGATACATCCTTTGCTTTAGATCGCAACTTACCAACCTTCTCGCGATATTGCTTTTGAGCTTCACGTACTTGGTCTTTATACTCTTTTTGCATTGGAAAAAACTGTTGCGCTTGTTCTGGTGATAAATCTAAATAATTGGTTTGAAGCCCAATCATGGTAGATTCTTTTTGATCTTGTAATTGCTCCATACGTTTTTTACGCATTTCCATTTTTTCCATATCTTCAGCATTTTTGCCTTGCATCTGACCTTGAGCAAAAACACTTGAAAAAAATATTGCTAAAATAAGTAATTGTTTCATGATTTCTCCTGAAAATTAATTAATATATGCTTCTTTAAACACTGTAGTTTAAAAAAAGTTTCAATCAACCTTTTCTAGAATTTATAAATGACTTTACTGACATTATAAATCCAACAAGACATAAAACAAAAGTTGTAAATTGAACGGTTGCTAAAGGCCTTTCTAACTCATTACCACTTAAAAGATAACCACTTAAATCAGAAACAGATCCAAAAGTAGCTCCAATACCAAGTATTAATATTAAAACATTAACATGTGCAAAATGTTTATGAAATTTTTGAAAAGTTCTTCCAAAGAATAGAACAATCTGCATCAAAAGCCCAAGTATTGAGGGAATAAGCGCAGTAAAAGTCATAGCAAAAGCATAAAATGCTATGCCTAAAATAATTAAACTGATACTAATTTTATTAAAAATATTATCCATAATATTCCTCTATTTTTCTATAATTTCGCTAATTTTTTTAAAACTTCCATTTAATTCCGAAATCATTTTTTCGGTATATGGATTAAAATTTTGAATATCTTCAAATAATTCCCAAGTATCGTTACATGTTTGACTGACAAGCTTATGCAGCGCTTTATAACCTTCTGTATCAATCTTAGTTTGATTTGTTCCAAAATCATCAATAACTCTTCCAACAAAATGGGTTAATCCTTGTGATCTTGCAGCCATCATGTCATGCTCTTCGGCAGAGATCTCTTCAATGGTAATATTTTGACTTTCAAAATAGTTTTTCCAAAAATCGTATCTTTCAAAATTATTTCGCACAGATTCCATTGTCATAACTGAACCACTATCTTTTAAGGAATCAGGACCAAATAATGGATGTGTTGCTATTATGTCTGTTTGAGCAGGCAAGTTATCTTTCATCACTTTTTTGGGAAATACCTTTACCGAACAAACATCTATTAAAGTCTTTCCGCTTTCAATTTTATCTGAGATATCGACTATTAGCTCTTTAAAATCTCTAATAGGAACAGCAATGAAAATAGTCTCATTTTTAAGAGCATCTTCGAGCAAAACTTCATTGATTTCTGAGTTATCGATAGGGTTTTTATCAAAAACATCAACTTGAAAACCTTTAGACAGTAAAGCATGGAGCATTGCTCCAAATCTACCAAACCCTATGATGCTAACTTTGTTCATGAGTCTAACCTCTTTACAGCCAAGAATAAAGTTAAATTTCTCTTTAGATCATGTATATCATTTTCAAGAATGTTAAGTCCATATTTCTTTGCGGAAAATTTACTTGCAATAACTGCTACTTGTTTCGACAATCTTCCCTCAGCTAAATCTTTAGCTGCCTTAGCAGTATCATCCTTCTCAACTAGCTTTTTTGACCAGAATTTTTCAGCCAAATAGTCTTTACATTGTTTTAATGCTTGTTCATGTGAATGAATTTCTTCAATATCTCCGATTGAAACTCCTTCTATTGCTAATAAATTTTGGCTGATTTCTACATAAAACATGTCAATGATTTGACACTGATTTTTTGCTAAAGCTTCTACGCTTTCAATTACCACTCCTCCTTGAGCATTTTCCATAGCAAATATTCCTGTATCAATTGAATTACTTGATAAACTATCAAGCACGTTCATTGAACTAACAAGATATTTTAATTCAAAATCTTTAATTCCAAATTTTTCACAATATGATTTTGCAGCTTCTTCGCTAAAACTTCCTTCAATTCCTTGAATACCTACTTTCATTTTTTTATCTCCAAAATATGCTTTATACCGTTTATATAACTTTGTTTTCCTTCACCAAAAAACTGTCCAATACAAACATTTTTAATAACGGAAGTTTTTCTAAAATTTTCTCGTTTATGAATATTTGACAAATGTACTTCAACCGTAGGAATTTGAGTTCCAACTATGGCATCTCTTAATGCATATGAATAATGAGTCAGTGCGCCAGCGTTTAATATACAATAGTCTACTTTTCCTCTTTTTGAATGTAAAAAGTCAATTATTTTACCTTCCAAATTCGATTGAAAGAATTCAAGTTCTAAATTGTGGCACAATTCATGATTCTGAATCCATGTATTGATTTGATTCAGGGTCTCACTACCATAGATTTCAGGCTCTCTTTCGCCAAGCAAGTTCAGGTTTGGTCCATTCACGATAATTAATTTCATAACACGCTCAAACTTTCTTTGATTTGATCAAATGTGATATCTTCACTCATTCTTGATTTACCAATTTCATCTAATAAAATAAATCTAATTTTTTTCTCTCTAAATTTTTTGTCATTCTTGACAAAATTAATAAAAGTCTCTCTGTTATCAATATCAAGTTTTGGTAATTTAAATTTAGATAATAATTGAGTGGATATATCATATTCATCATTAGATAAATTTCCAAATTTATTGGAAAGATATAATGCGCACTTCATTCCATAAAAAATTGCTTCTCCATGTAATAAATTTTTGTATTTAGTAAATGATTCAATTGCATGCCCAACTGTGTGACCAAAATTTAAAATCATTCTTAATTCATTCTCATTTTCATCTTCACTAACAATGCCGCTTTTTATTTCACAACATTGGATAATTATTTTTTGTAAAACATCTATATCTTTATTTTCAATTTTTATTGAATTAACAACTAAATAATCAAAAAATTCTCTATCATAAATAAAGCCATATTTTATAACCTCTGCAAGAGCAGCTTGCAGTTCTCTATCTGGCAAAGTTGATAAAAAATTTGTATCAATTTCTACAGCTATAGGTTGATATATTCTTCCAACTAAATTTTTACCATCCTTTAAATTTATTCCTGTCTTTCCACCTATAGCAGAATCGACCATTGCAAGTAACGTGGTTGGATATTGAATATATTTAATTCCTCTCATAAAAATTGATGATGCAAAGCCCGCAACATCTCCAACTACTCCTCCGCCTACTGCAAAAACTAATGATGATCTATCAAGATGTTTTTTTGCCATCTCATTTACAATTAAAGAAATAGACTCAAATGATTTCGCATTTTCACCTTGATCAATCAAAAAAATATTTACATTAGGTAAATTAGAAAGCTCGTTTATTTCGTCTTTGTAAAGATTTAGAATCTCTTTTTGAGTAATTAACATACATTGTGATTTTGTAGAAGATGCAAACTTCACAACTGAATTTTTGAAACCTTCAATTAAACTGATATTGTAACTATTTTTTCCTAAATCAACTTTAATCTTATTGGACATTAATTATCTCCATAATTTGGTTGCAGTTGTCCTGAATAGTCTGATTATCAGTAATTACCTTACTTTTGCATAATGCTTCGTACTTTTGCTCTCTTTTAAGCATAATTTCTTCAAATACCTCATCTTTATTTTGAACATTTAATAACGGCCTAGAATAGTCATCTTTAAGCCTATCTAATAAGATATTTTTAGATGTTTTTAAATAAATGCAGTGTTTTGAGCTTAACAATTCGTAACTATCTTTACAGGATACTGCTCCTGCACCAACAGCTATAATAGTATTTTCTTTTAAAATATGTTTTTGCAATTCAGCAAATTCTAACTTTCTAAAATTTTCTTCTCCCCTTAAAAATAACTCATTTATAGACATATCGAATGACTTGGTTAGTTCATTATCAATATCAATAAAATTCCATCCCAAACTCAAAGAGAGGGCTTTTGCAGTGGAAGATTTTCCAGAACCCATCATTCCAATTAAATATATTTGATTAGTATTTTCCACTGCTTTTAATGTGTTTTTTTAATTGCTTAATACTATCTCCTCCGAACTTTTCAAGCAATGCATCCGCAAGGACAATGGCCAACATACTTTCCCCAATGATTGATGCCGCAGGAACTGCACAAGAATCTGTCCTTTCTTTATGCGCAAGCTTGGGCTCCATAGTATTCAAATCTATCGATCTTAAGGGCTTTATGAGCGTTGAAATAGGTTTCATACTCACCTTTACATGTATTGGTTGAGCATTACTCATTCCACCTTCAATACCCCCAGCATTATTTCTTGAACGAGTGATTTTGTCATTTTCAAATAATATTTAATCATGAAGTTCACTTCCAAATGCTGCTGATGAAGCAAAACCAGCTCCAACCTCCACGCCTTTAAAAGCATTCACAGACATCATTGCTTGGGAAATTCTAGCTTGAAGCTTTCCATCAGCATTGATATAACTTCCTAAACCATAAGGCATTCCCTTGGCAATAACCTCAAAAGAACCTCCAACCGAATCTCCATTACTTTTTGCTTCATCAATAACGTTAATCATTCTTTCTTCCGCATTTTTATTTAAACATCTTACGGAAGATTTATCGGCTAAATCATTTAATTGAGACATCGTTAAAGAATGGTCAACTTCTTTAGTATCAACAACATCATGAATTTGATATACTCTACTACCAATGGTTATTCCAACCTCATCTAATAGTTTTCTACAAATAGCACCAATTGCAACTCTCATTGCAGTTTCTCTTGCAGAAGATCGTTCCAAAACATTTCGTATATCATCAAAATCATATTTCATCATGCCTGCTAAATCTGCATGTCCAGGTCGAGGCATTGTTACCTTTTTATGTTCTTTTTTAGGTTTACCTACTGCCATTCTATCTTCCCAGTTAACCCAATCTAAATTTTTAATGATAAGAGAAATAGGTGATCCAAGTGTGTACTCATGGCGTACTCCTGAAAAAATTTCTGCAAAATCTTTTTCAATTTGCATTCTTTTTCCTCTACCATGACCTTGCATCCTTCTTAACAGATCAACTGCAATGTATTCTTCTGAAAGCTGAAGACCAGCAGGTATACCTTCGATAATACCTATTAACCCTTTTCCATGTGATTCTCCGGCAGTCATGTATGATATTTTTTTTAACATTTTAAGTTCTCCAATTGTTTTCTTACAGACTCAATTTGTGAATCAAAATTATAGTTAGTTTCTCTCCAAATTTCAATAGACTTCAAAGCTTGAAAAATAAACATATCAAGCCCATTTATCTTTTTGGAACATTTATTAAATTTTTTTAAAAATGAAGTCTCTTTAGAGGTATAAATTAGATCGATTAATACTGTATGATCTTGGATAGGAATATCAAAAAAATTGTCACAGTCTTTCTTATACATTCCTATTGGAGTTGTATTAATTGCAATATCAAAAATTGCATGATTAGAATTAAATAAATCTATATTATTGAAACCAAGGGTATGAGCAAAATTTTGAAGCTTGTGAGCATTGTCGATAGATCTATTTTTTATAATAATCCTATCAACTCCCTTATCAATTAAGCATTTAACTACAGTTTTTGCAGACGATCCTGCGCCAAGAACAATACAGCTACTTCCCTTTATAACTATAACATTTTTATTTAACAGCATATCAAATCCATACTTATCAGTATTAAATCCACAAATCATATTATTCGATTTTGATATACAGTTCACATTATCTAATATTTTTGCCTCATCGTCAATATCATCCAAAAACTTTACTACTCTACTTTTGAACGGAATAGTAACATTAATACCATTAAATAAACCAAAATCATTATTAAAAAAATCATCAAGCTTATCATTTTCTATATGAATTTTTTCAAAAGTACAGTTCAAAATATTCAATTTCTCATAAAGAATTTCATGAAGCTGAGGGCTTAAACTTTTATCGATGGGGTTTCCTATCACTGCAAATTTCATTTGGTTACCTCGCTAAGATAATTGAAGAAATTTGGTAATGAAATATCAACGCATTGCATATTATCAAGCTCATATTTTTCAAAAGAAGTAAGGCTTAAAATTGTGAATGCCATAGCAATCCTATGATCATCAAAGGTAGTTATTTTAGACATTCTTTCTACCTTACCTCCCTCGACAAATAAGTCATTATTTTTTTCATATGCGTTGATTCCAAATGCTTCTAGATTATGTATAATTGCGCTTAACCTATCACATTCTTTATATTTTAACTCTTCTACACTTTTAAAAACCGTTATGCCTTTTGCAAAAGCTGCTACAACAGCTAATATTGGCACTTCATCTATGATTGATGGTATAGTTTTTGATTCAATTTCTATTGCTTTAAGATTAGATGCGCTAATAGTTAAATCTCCTACCTTTTCACCATTATGAACTGACTCATTTGATTTTGTTATTAAACAATTCATTTTATTTAAAACTTCAATAAATCCAATTCTGGAATCGTTAAGTAATACATTAGTCAGCTTTAAATTTGAATTGTTATTAATAACTGCCAAAGCAACAAAAAATGCTGCTGAGGATGGATCAGAGGGTACAGAAATATCAATCGACTTTAACTTGGATTTGAGTGGATAAACTATAATTTTACTTCCTTCACTTTCAATTGATGCTCCCATATTCATTAACATAATTTCTGAATGATTTCTTGTCGGAATAATCTCATTAATACTTGATACATTATTTCCGCCTAATGCGGAAAAAAGTATACTTGATTTAACCTGGGCACTTGCAACTTTCATATTATAATGTATAGCACTAACACCATCAGAAGCATCTATTGACAAAGGCAATAATCCATCATTCGAGGAAATTTTACATCCCATTTGTACCAAAGGTGTGATTATTCGCTTCATAGGTCTTCTTGACAATGATTTATCTCCTATCAAGGTAAATGATAATTTTTGGGATGATAATAGGCCTGCAATTAGTCTAGTTGTTGTACCTGAATTACCGCAATCAAGTTCTTTAGACGGTGAATAAAGTTCTTTTCCGTAAATTATAATCTCATTCTCATTTTGTTTAATTGAAGCTCCGCAATCTCTCAAAATATTTATTGTGGATTGAAGGTCAGCTCCATCATTTAGATTTCTAACATAACTAACTCCATCAGCTATCGCTGAAAGCATTATTGCTCTATGAGAAATAGATTTATCTCCTGGAAGTTGTAATGTTCCTTGAACTTGCATTTATCTTTGCAATTCCTTTGCAATATTAAATGACAACTCTAGTGCTTGATTAGCATTCAATCTTGGGTCACAATGCGTATGATATCTTGAACTTAAATCTTTGTCGCTTACTTTATAAATTCCTCCAGTACATTCAGTAACATTTTGTCCTGTCATCTCTAAATGAATCCCACCTAAATGACAACCTTTATCTTTAAGAATTTTAATTGCTTTTGATGTTTCAATTAGCAAAGCATTAAAATCTCGAGTTTTTAAACCTGAGGAAGATTTGACTGTATTTCCATGCATTGGGTCAGAGATCCACAATACATTTTTATTATTTTTCATAATTGCTTCAACTAATCCAGGCAAGTAATCGTCAATAATATCTTTACCATACCTAAATATTAATGAAATTTTACCAGCTTCATTTTGAGGATTGATAATATCAATAATCTTAATCAATTCTTCAGGATCAAGGCTTGGTCCACACTTGATACCAATCGGATTGCTTATACCTCTGCAAAATTCTACATGAGCACTATCAACAAAGCGAGTTCTATCTCCAATCCACACAAAGTGTGCTGAAGTACAATAAACCTCGTTTGTAAGTGAATCTACGCGTGTTAATGCTGCTTCGTATGGAAGATGTAATCCTTCATGACTTGTAAAAAACTCTACAGTATTTAAGTCAATGACAGTTGATGTATTAACTCCCACAGCATCCATAAAATCTAAGTATTCATTAATTTTGGCAGCTATTTCCTCATACTTTTTACCCTCTTTACTCGCCTTAACAAATCCCATATTCCACGAGTTCACTTTACGTAAATTTGCAAAACCACCCTGCGCAAAGGATCTCAGTAAATTTAAAGTTGAAGCAGACTGAGAATATGCTCTCAATAGTCTTGCAGGATTTGGCTCTCTTTTTTCCTCAGAAAATTCAATACTATTAATTGAATCTCCAAAATAACTGTTCAAAGTTTTTTCATCTATTGTTTCTAAATCAGAAGATCTTGGCTTGGCAAATTGTCCAGCAATTCTTCCAAGCTTTATGACTGGTACTTTTAGTTTTGCAGTTATTACAGCGCTTATTTGTAAAATAACTCTAAAAGTATCTCGAATATTATTTGCATTAAATTCCTTAAAGCTTTCAGCACAATCTCCACCCTGAACTAAGAATGCATCACCCTTACTAGCCTTAGCAAGGTCTTCTTTTAAATTTCTACATTCTCCGGCAAAAACTAATGGTGGAAATCCTTCTAGCTTCTTTAATGCTTTTTCAAGCTGATCTAAATCATTGTATTGTGGAATATGTTTAATCTTGAAGTTTTTCCAAGAATCTTTGGACCACTTTGACATTATAACTCCTCTACTTTTTTTGATTCTGATATGATTGACTGATAAATTGATTTTAAAAAGCTAGCTTCTGCGGCAGAAAAACGCGCCTCAATTTTAGCATAGATTGCATTTTCTCTTTCTTGATCTAGAACTGATAAACCTTCTAGCTTTTTTATATGACCAATAGCTGTTACCGCATCCAACCTTTCCAACAGTAAATCAAAGATTTGTTCATCAGCATTATCTATTCTATCTCTGTTTTTTAATATTTTTTCATTCATAATTTCCTCCATATAACAAAAAACCCTAGCGGGTTTTACTAGGGTTTGTGTAGAATCGATATAAATTTACCGTTAGGCGTCTACAGTCCCCCTGCTTATAAAATAAAAATAATAGTTATAAAATTTTCTCATTGAATTAGTTTAAACACCTATTTGTAGGGATTCAAGAAAAATTTTATTTCGATTTGAAAGTCATTTTAGAAGATTTTACTTCATTAAGAGCATCATAATTAAACATGAATGGTTTAAATTCTCCATTATTGTACATGTCAGTTTGATCATCATAGTGCTTTGATCTAAATAATCCTGACTGTCCAGTTGGTAAAATACTAAATCCATTATCAAAATCTGAAAAATCAATCACTCTTCTCATAGAAGACCCAGCTCGAACATTGAATGGCTCGCTCACAGAATAACTTGCTGCTCTTGGAGTCATACCTGATCCTGCCATAGGATATGGCCCAACGCTAAAATTAATTAATCTTTTTACCAATGGATCTTTATCAAGACGGTGACGATAAGTAACTTGGTGTACTTGACCCCATGTTAAATCTTTGGGATTTCCATACTTTTCTGAAAGAAATACATGTGCATCATGAAAAGACTTATTCACAATATCATTTAATGTTTCTTGTTCATCAGTTAACACATTATCTACCCATAATGTAGCCTCACCATCAAATATTTTTCTTATAGCTAGTGAACGGATGTATTTCAAGCTATAAAATGTGTCAAACGAATCATTACTAAAGCTAAACAGTTCATCTTGAAATAGATTTTGAACTAATTGAAGATATACTGCATGGAAGGCTACTGTAGCATCTGAATTAATAGATTCAACGCCATCCCATCCTTTTAACATGCTATAAATCTCATCCCCTTCATCTGAAAAACCTAGCGTATAATTTTCAGTAAAAATTGGAGCATATTCTTCTCCAAATGGCGAGGTAATATCATTGAGCACAGATTTCATATCATCAACATCAAATTTAGCATCGATTCTTAATCTTCTATCGATCTGCTCTCCACGACTTGGATCTGCCCAATATCTTGATATATAGTATGGATATTCATCCCCAATAATTTTATTGTTTCCGTTCGAAACATATCCTTTATCAGGATTAAAAGAATATGGCATCTCATCAAATGGAATGTAGCCCTGCCAATCATGCTTTGTGGTAGTGCCATCAAAAGGAATTAGCATTTCAGCATCAAGCCTTATAGGGACCTTTGAACTAGGTCTCCAACCAATATTCCCTTCCTTATCAGCATATGTCCAATTCTGTCCAGGAGCACCAAACATTTTAGAAGCCTCAGAAAATTCCTCCCAATTAGATGCTTGAGCTAGCATAAACAATGCTGTAGTCTCATCAAAAGCATCATATTCTGTCCATTGAAATGATATAGCCTTATTTAAAGCTTTAGCATCTCTGTGAATCTTGCTAATAATTGGACCTCTGTGAGTCGAACGAATAGTAATTTTTCTTACATCTCCAGATTTTAAAGTGATTTCTTCTTCTTCAATTAATAAATCTCTCCATTCACCATCAACATAATATTTTGTTTTATCTTCATTCAATGATTCGATATAAAAATCCATATCATCTGTCATCACATTAGTAAAACCCCATCCTATATGCTCATTATGTCCAATGACTGGTAAAGGAAATCCATAAAGACCATAGCCACC
>Ga0181581_10003159_pt1 | contig 12875 bp, 9 predicted proteins | sample 071ome_22_FD_132433 | JGI IMG/M metagenome (GOLD analysis project Ga0181581, IMG submission 132433) | Coastal salt marsh microbial communities from the Groves Creek Marsh, Skidaway Island, Georgia - 071404AT metaG (megahit assembly) | ecosystem: Environmental > Aquatic > Marine > Intertidal zone... | reverse complement strand
GAGGAGGCGTGTGGAAATGGGAGAGGGGCTTACCCGTGCCCCGATACACCTCGAGTCCGCGGATGATGCGCTGTGACTTGGTGGGGTCCAGTGTCCGGGCAAATTCGGGATCCACAGAAAGAAGCTCTGCGTGAAGGGCATCAGACCCTCGTTGTTCGAGGTCCCCATTGAGGGTATCCCGGATGCTGCCGTCGACTTGAGGAATGTCGGAAAGCCCCTCGATCAAGGCGTGGACGTAGAGCGTAGAGCCGCCGACGACGATAACCTTTTTGTCTCTGTCCAGGATCTCGGGAATGATGCGTTTGGCGCGTTCGGCGAACTGTCCAGCCGAATACGCAGCCTCAAGGGGCAAAACTCCCATGAGGTGATGGGGAACACCTTGCATTTCCTCGGTCGTAGGACGCGCCGTTCCGATCCGGAACGGCGCGTAGATTTGCCGACTGTCTGCGGATACAATTTCGGCCTCCATCTCTCTTGCCAGCGCAACGGAGAGGGCAGTCTTTCCCACTGCGGTGGGCCCAGCGATGACCGGTATCACAGTGTCCACGGTCTGAGCTTTCTTCGCGTTCATTTGCGCCTGTCCTGATCATCAATCCGTATGAAGTCGGCCGCGCTGTCCCTGAGGCGGTCCCGCTGGTGGACGTAGACCATGGTGGTCTCAATCTGTTTGTGTCGCGCATGCGTTTGCACCTGCTGCAAGCTGGCACCGTTGTCGATGGCCAACGTGCATCCGGTGTGACGCAAGGTGTGCGCGCCGATGTCAGGAAGCCCGGCTTTTACGGCAGTATCCCGCACGATGCGGTAAATGCTCGTCGGCGTCAATCGACCACCCGGATTGCGGCGTGCGTGCGAGCGCCACAGCGGACCGGTTGCAATGCCGTAGTGGTCTTTGTGCTCCTCGATCAGTTCCACCACATGCTCCGGAATCTTGACATATTGATCGGCACCACCTTTGGTGGTTGGTAGGTCCAGGATCCAGTACTTACCAATCAACCGTACATGCTCGACATCCATGGAGGCAACTTCGCTTCGTCGAAGGACACAATGCAGCATGGTGGCCATCATGGCATGATTCCGCAGATTTGTTTCAGCAGCCGTATAAAGCAGCTGATTAGCCTGCTCCGTGGTAAGGACAACCAGTACGCGGTCTTTATTGCGAACGGACTTGACCTTCCTAATCAACTGCCTGTGGGCTGGATTCTTCTCAATGGCGCCAAGAGCTTCCAGCCAGTCAAAGAATCCGCGAATAGCGGCTACGCGGCGTCGGATGGTCGACGCTTTTGCTCCGCCAGCCTCCAAAGAAGCGATGTACTGGTTGACATGAACAAAGGAACTATCCAGTACCATCTCCAGGGTGATATCCTCAGTTCCAAAGAAATCAACCAGGTCAGATCGATAGGCTCGTCGCGTAGCCTGACGGTCAAACTTCAGCAGGTACGTCTCCAGTAGTCGTTCGCTATAACTGCGGGCAAGGTTTACCCGGGGTGTTGAAATGATGTCAGGCATCGGTATGAGAGGATATTACCGTCTGATGTACCGGGTGAACACCATCAATCCTAAGCACGTCCTTTTTGGACAGCATTCTAATCGGTAAAATGGTACGAGTCACAATGTATGATAATAATAGTTATCGTACAACCGGAGACAATTATGGTTGGGGTACTGGGTTTCGCCTCGGTAGTCGAAGCATTCCAGCCTTATTTCCGTAAGACACGCTAATAAGCTTAAATAACTCCCTGTATGCCCTGGCTCTTTATTCTCTTTGTCCTTGTCCCGGCGCTCGAGCTGTATATCCTTATACAGATCGGCACGGTCATCGGTGCCTGGAACACTTTCTTGCTCATTCTGGCAACCGGGCTGCTTGGTTCGTGGCTTGCTAAGTCCCAGGGCCTTGCCACGTGGCGCGCCATGAATGAACGTTTTAGCCAAGGCCAGATTCCCGGCAAGGAATTAATGGATGGCGCCATCATCCTGGTTTGTGCCGCATTGTTGTTGACGCCAGGTGTGCTGACAGACGCCATCGGGCTGGCAGGACTCGTGCCATGGACACGGTCCTTGTTAAGGACGATGATAGCCTCCTATGCCACCTCACATTCTGCAACACGCGTTCATTTCGGTTCTGGTGCAGCCTTTGGCGGCCATTGGTCCACTTCGTCTCCCGGGAAGCAAGAACACCAAGAAAAAGAGACCCGCAGTGTCCACGGCACGGTTGTTACTGGGACTGCGAAAACGCGCCCGGGGCACGACGAATCCCCTTGAAACGGGTCTGGCAAAAGTCCTTAGTACAACGGATAATATGCTATTACTAAGAGCCCGTAATAAGGCTGATCCGGTGATTTTCACCCCTCGCGAGGGTTTCATAGGGTCGTTTTAGGCACCGGGCCGCCGGAGCCGACGCGGAATAGCGATGAGTCGAACGCTTCAGGCCACGGTGTCCGAAGAATCATTCGGGAAGCCAGATATCCTATGGTATCCGAGGACTTGGCGGATGCGCCACATCCTCCGGCAGCGACAAACCAGTTTTCGGAAACCTCGTCAATGTACGGGTAGCCCGTACTGGTATAGGTCAGCATGCACGGCTTGCCATGGTATGGAGCACCACGCAACGACGGAATCAGCTTCAGTAGCAGATCGCGCAGCAGCTCAGTCGTTCGATGGCTCCCGTTGCCGCGCATGTAGGTATCAAAGGAGCTTACTGAGTTTGCAGCAACATCCTTGTCGTGGTCGGCACCGATCTTGATATACATGTTTCCATCATCATAACGGACCGGCGGCAGGATGTACGCATACGGTACCTCTGGATGGTCATCAAAATGCCAGATGATCCCAGGCATTCCCTCCCACTTCCCTGCTTCATGCCCATCTACCTTAACGAGTAACACTGTTTCGGGACGAACACTGAATGCCAATGGCGATGGCACAAGGTCCATCATGGAGGTATACGAACCGGCCGCAGTAAGCACATTCGCGGCTTTGATGCGATCGCTACCCACCCGGACCTCGAAATGACTGGCCTTCCGGCTGATCCCGGTGACCACGTCCCGAAGAAGCGTCATGCCGTGTTGCTCCCCTATCGAACATTGGGCGCGTACCAGGTTTCTTGGATTGATGATGCCTGCAGGACCCGGTTCGTAATGGAAAACGGAATTGGAGGCGAATGTCAAGTAGGGAAATCGCCTGACAACCTCGTCGCGATGTATGCGTGTTGCGGAAGACGGCATGTGAGCCAGCACGCTACATACGGCATCGACATGTGAGGCAGGATGAACCGTTGGGAGGTCACATCGCAGGTGACCGCACGGCTGATGGAAGCGAATGCCGGATTCACGCTCGATACCGGCGAAGCGCTGCATGGATTGGGCTGCAAGCCGCGACCAGGTCAGATCGGGTCCTGAATAGCGGGTTATCCGTGCCTGGTCGTGATGGCTGCCGTGAATGCCAGCCGCATTCCTCTCTTCGGGACCGACTAGAAGGGTGCGCATGCCATCGACTGCAAGATACTTTGCAGCCGCCGCGCCCATCATGCCAGCTCCTACAACAACGACGTCATACGAATTCCTGCTTCTCATGCGTTGGGAAGTCTTGAGAACAGCCAAGGGGACCTACTGCGGCCATGTTACGAATGCCAAACATGTTGGCAAAGCAGACAATAGACCCCAGGTCTGACATGGTCACGTTCCAACGGCCCGGGTGAACACGTCTGCAAGTTCCTGCTCGACAGTCAGCCATCCCCCGTCAGCATACCAGTCCACGGTAGATGATGACACCACAGATCCCTCGGCGCCGCTCTCCATAAGATGCTCTCGCACGAGACGTAGCGCCTCAGGTTGTGGACCCCATACAAACTGCACAAATCCATCGTCAGCAATGCCGATGAACTTCGGGATGGAACGCTTGCCATCGGTCAGGAACCGGTCCATAATGGTCGGATGGGTATCCCGAAGCAGGATACGCAGGGTTACATCGCCTCTTTGCTCACTGGCCAACCGGATCAAGGGCAGGCTGTAGGCTGAATCGACACACCAGTCTTCTGTCATGAACAGCCATGTGGAGGGGCCCGGTGCGGCGTTTACTGCCTCCATGAAGGCAGGAGAAGGAGACCACACTCGTTCCACCCTTTCCTGTCGATCCAGGTTGTATCTGGAATAGAAGCGTGTCCTGCGAGCGACGGGGTCCAGCCCCGTCATCGGCAATGCGTTCGTTGCCTGCCACTGATTCATGTACGCTGCGAAATCCAGACCGTTATTGATCTGGGCAAGTTGCTCTTTCGTCACCATATGCGCCTCTGCTGATTATGTCGATGTGTCTTGGAGGTGGTGCTCTCGTTACTGGCTGGAGACAAGACACCGCTTACCGAACACAGGCAGCTATAATCCGGGCGGTGGGTTGTCGATACTGGTGAAAAACCATATTTTGAAAAGGTTTTCAGAAACCGTTTCAGATCCCACCCAGAGGCCGTCGTACGCAGAACGCGAAGGCGCCTGCTGACCCGCTTATGTCGCCCCGGTCTTCGCTGGAATGGCATGTTCTGCCCGGGATACGTTTTTCCTCAGGATACCAGAACCCGATATCATGGCCACGACAACGCCTGTCTCAAAGAAGGTGCCCTTTGGGCTGAAGCTTGCTTGGGGCTTCGGAATGCTTGCCAACCAGATGTTTCCTGCCGCCCTGGGAGTCTTCTTGGTCGTGTTGGTGCAGAATTTGGGCTTCTCCCCCCTTCTGTGGGGTTTCATCTTTTTCGCGCCCCGTCTTTTCGATGCCATTACCGATCCCATCATGGGATTCATCTCTGACAATACACGGTCCAAATGGGGTCGTCGGCGTCAGTATGTATTCGTGGGTGCCATCATTCTGGGACTCTCCTACATGGTAATGTGGCAGCTGTACGCGGAAAATGGTGTCACGTTCAACTTCATCTACTTCTTGGGGCTTTCCCTGGTTTTCTATCTTGGCCTCACCATTTTCAGTGTTCCATTTGTGGCGATGGGCTACGAAATGAGTGAAGATTTCCACGAGCGAACCAGCGTCATGGCCGTGGGTCAGTTCGTGGGACAGTGGGCCTGGGTCATAGCTCCCTGGTTCTGGGTCATCCTCTACGATCCGGCGTGGTTTCCAGATGCCGAGTCAGGCGTGCGTGAGCTGTCCATCTGGGTAGGTCTCGTTTTTGGCGTCCTGGCCATGATCCCTGCTGTATTCATCAAGGAACGCCCTACCCTGGATCGCGATGATTTCAAGACGGTGAACGCCAAGACCGTAGGGTCGAGCCTGAAGGAAATCGCGAAGGCAACCGCCGATGCGTTTCGCATTCCACAGTTCAGGAAGATCGCTTTTGCCACGTTCCTGATCTTCAACTCGTTCAACGTCATCGCCACGTTCACGTTTTTCATCATCCTGCATTATTTGTTCTCCAGCAATGAAGCAGCCGTGGGCATTTGGCCTGCAATGCATGGTTCAGTTGGAGCCCTGATTACAACATTCCTGGTCATACCCATTGTTGCGGTCATGTCCAAACGGCTGGGAAAGAAGCCCACCTTCATCATCTCCCAGTCCATTTCCATCATCGGATATGTCCTGTTCTGGTTTTTATTCGTCCCCGGTAAACCCCATCTCTTTCTATGGGCACTCCCCTTCCACTCATTCGGAATCGGTGGCCTTTTTACCATCATGATGTCCATGACTGCCGATGTATGCGACATTGATGAGTACAACACCGGATACCGGAGGGAAGGGACCTTGGGTGCAGTGTATTGGTGGATGACAAAATTCGGACAAGCCTTCGCGGGCTTGCTCTCTGGGGTCATCATGGCGCTCGTGGGGTTCGATGCGGCCCAGGTAACGTCAGAGGCGATGACCGGATTGCGCATCGTGTATTCCGTATTGCCGATTGCTGGCGTCGTCCTGGCCATTGCCATCATGTGGCGCTATGACATCACGGAGGAAAAGGCGGATGCCATTCGCGCAGCACTTCAAGCGCGCAGGGGGACATTCAACCCGGCTTCGACAGACTAGTCGCAAGACGTAAGGACTCCCGACATCGACTCGGGAGCAGGAACTACATCAGACACAGGTTTTCATCCAGAGACACATGCAAGAGAACGCGGTTCGCGGAGAGTATGTATCGCTGTTGGGCGAGACGTATTTCGAGATTGAGAACAGCCAGTTGATGCCCGAGTTTTTCATGTCCATTGTTGGGTCAGACGACCACTGGATGTTTGTCTCCAGTGCTGGGGCTCTCTCAACAGGGCGATCGAACCCGGATGGCGCCATTTTTCCGTATCTGGCGGATGACCAGATTTCAGCCATGCGGACCCACACGGGTCCAACAACCCATCTACGCATGGAGGCGGGCCCCTTCTCAGGCCAGACCTGGTCCCCTTTCGTGGATAATCCCGGGGTGTGCCTGGCGGCAGAGCGATCGGTCTACAAGTCCCCCATGGGGAATAAGGTAGTCTTCGAGGAACGGCATCCTGAGTGGGAGCTGACCTTTCGCTATCGCTGGACGTTCAGCCCGAAGTATGGATTTGTCCGGGACTGCTGGTTGATAAACCATGGTCACCAAGCGGCCCGTCTTTCCATGGTGGATGGTCTGCAAAACCTACTCCCGCCCGGCGTAGGCAGTGATTTCTGGATGCGATACAGCAATCTTGGTAATGCCTACAAGAAGAGTGAACTCATCGAAGGAACGCCCTTGGGAGTTTTTTACTTGAGCTCCATTCCCACGGATAGAGCCGAGCCTAGCGAGGGTCTTCGTTCAACAGTGGTTTGGCACACGGGCTTCACGCCGGATACCATTCTGCTCTCCTCGTCGCAGGTTGATGGATTTTTGTGCGGGAGGCCCCTGGTTCCAGAAAACACTGTGCGTGGTCGTGCGGGAGCCTTTCTGGTCAATCGAACGATGACGCTGGCCGCAGATAGCACAGACCATTGGCGTCACGTGGCAGAGGTATCCTTGGATCAGGCGGATGTAACTGATTTAGCCGCGTGGCTTTCAAGCGACGTGGATGTGTCAGCTGCCGTGGATGCAGATATTCAGGCTGGAGAGCAGAAGTTGAGACGATTGATTGCCTCATCCGATGGGCTTCAGTGTGGCAGTAATCTCAATCGTATACATCGCCACTTTTCCAACACGCTTTTCAACGTCATGCGCGGTGGGATCCCCCTGCGTAATTATGACGTCGATGCGCGGGATTTCAGGAATCATGTCGCCCTGTCGAACAAGCGCCTTGCCGACCAGCACGTGCCGGTTCTCGAAGCATTGCCCGAGACGGTGAGCCACGATGGTCTTCGCGCCATCCTCAGGTCAGGGAACGATCTCGACCTGACACGCCTGGCCCTTGAGTATCTGCCGCTGGCCTTCAGTCGTCGCCACGGGGATCCAACGCGTCCGTGGAACAGGTTTTCAATCGACCTCAGAAATCCTGACGGAAGCAGCAAGATCTACTACCAGGGCAACTGGAGGGATATTTTCCAGAACTGGGAAGCCTTGGGAATGGCATTCCCTGCGTTTCTTCCCGCCATGATCTGCCGTTTCGTAAACGCGACAACGGCAGACGGATACAACGCATACCGGATCATGAAGGATGGGCTCGAGTGGGAAGAGCCGAACCCCGAGGATCCTTGGTCGAATATCGGCTACTGGTGTGACCACCAGATCATCTACCTGCTGAAACTACTCGAATGGAACACCCGCTTTCATCCAAAAGCGTCACGTGAGTTGCTTCAACAGGATGTGTTTGTCCACGCCGAGGTGCCCTATCGAATTCGGGGATACGACGCGATCAAGGCCAATCCGAGGGACACCATAGACTTCGACTGGGACCTGTCACAGCGCATCGAGGAGCGTGTGCAGTCCATTGGGGCTGATGGTAAACTGCTACACACCCAGCAGGGCACGCTTCACCATGTCACGTTGATCGAAAAGATTCTGACCCTGTCACTAGCCAAGTTGTCCAACTTCGTTCCTGACGGTGGTGTGTGGCTCAATACGCAACGTCCCGAATGGAATGATGCCAACAACGCGCTGGTGGGCAACGGGCTCTCCATGGTCACCACGTGTTATTTGCACCGGTGGTTCGCCTTCTTGGAAACATGGATTGGTCAAGACTCCTCTCCCTCCTACTCTGTGTCGCATGAGGTATCTGACTTCATGCAGAGCATTCAGGGAATAGTAACCAGCCACCAGTCAGATTTGCAGTCTGGTTTTTCCGATCGCGCCAGGGCTGCCATGGTCGACGCCCTTTCCCGCTCGGGTGCAGCCTACCGGGAGACCCTCTACACAGCAGGACCATCCGGGCAAGTCAAAAAGCTCAGCAGAGAGACCCTTGTAACATTCTTTGCCGATGCAAGGGCGTTGATGGAAGGCACCATTCGAAGGAATATGCGGGACGATGGGCTCTTTCATGCCTATAATCTGCTCCAATGGACTACAGATGGGCTGAGCGTGGAGACCCTTCAGGAGATGCTTGAGGGCCAGGTGGCCGTTCTGAGCAGTGGTCTGCTCTCGGCCGAGGAAGCCGTTCGGCTCTTGGATGCCCTCAGGAACAGCGCCCTATATCGGGCTGATCAGCACAGCTATCTGCTTTATCCAGACAGGCGCCTCCCCTCTTTCCTCACCAAGAACCGGTTGCAGGAGAAGCAGGTCGGAGAGAACCCGCTGCTGTCCAGGCTGCTTGCCGATGGGAATACGGAAATTGTCAAACGCGACAGCCAGAATGGGATCCACTTCAATGGTCAGTTCCGTAATGCAGCTGACCTTGAGCGTACGCTGTCATCACTCCCGGATCCTTATCGGGCGCTTGTACACGAGCACGGTAGCAGCGCTGCCCAGTTGTTCGAGTCCGTCTTCGACCATCGCAAGTTTACGGGGCGATCTGGTACATTTTTCGCCTACGAGGGACTCGGGTCAATCTATTGGCACATGGTCTCCAAGCTAGGACTGGCCGTGTCTGAAATTGCCTCAAAAGCTGTGGATAAGGGCGAGCCGGATGCCATCGTGCAGCAACTGAAGGAGCATCTGGTTGCCATCCGTGAAGGTATCGGTGCTGAAAAGTCCCCCGCCGACTATGGAGCGTTCCCATCGGATCCCTATTCCCATACGCCCGAGAAGGCCGGTGTCAAACAGCCAGGAATGACAGGACAGGTCAAAGAGGACGTCTTGGCACGCTACATGGAGGTCGGCGTGGACATCAGGGATGGTCAGCTGGCTTTCCGTATTGATGGATTCGATCCTTCGGAGTGTGTAAAAGAGGATACCGTATTCACCTGCTTTGATCTCGACGGTGCCGTGCAGACCGTTCCTGTTCCTGCCGGTGGTTTCGGCTTTACGGTGTGCGGTGTACCAGTCGTGCATGCCGCCGGAGACAGCGACTGTGTCGTTCTGCACCACGCTGATACTTCCCGTACTGAGATCGACGGTCACACCCTGGATGTGGATTCATCGCAGTCCATTTTTGCCAGGACCGGTCGCATCCAGCGTATGGAATGCTATTGGAAAGCGTTGACCACTAGCTGACATCCAGCTCAATCCAGTTACATGGCTGATTCGCTCCGACCATGCTTCGTCCCATTTTCGCCCCGCTGTTCCGCCTTTTTACGGCTCTAGTGCTGTTGGCGTCCTTTTCTTGTACATCTCCGGCTCCCCCGCCTACGGAGTGGCCTGTTGAAGAGGTGCGCATCGTTCAAGACCAGGACGGCTACAGGCTTACCGTGGATGACAGGGATTTCTTCGTCATGGGAATGAACTGGGACTATTTCCCCATCGGCACGAATTACGCCTACAGCCTGTGGAGTGAGCCGGATGATGTGATTGAAGAGGCCCTTGACAGGGAGATGACGCTGATGAAGGAGATGGGGGTCAATGCCATCCGGCAATATGTGGGTGTCCCACCCAGATGGGTGGAGCACATCCACCGGAACTACGGGATCTACACGGTCCTGAATCATCCCCTGGGTCGCTACGGTGTATCCGTGGACGGAGAGTGGATGGCAAATACCGATTATGCGGATCCAGCTGTACGCGAAGTCATCATGGCCGAGGTTATCGACATGGTCGAATCCTTCAAGGATACACCCGGCGTTCTCATGTGGCTGCTGGGCAACGAGAACAACTACGGTCTGGTTTGGTCATCGGCTGAAACCGAGAACCTGCCCGAAGAAGAACGGGATATCGCGCGGGCAACGCCCTTGTATACGCTGCTCGGAGAAACAGCAGAACGCATCAAGGAGATTGACCAGTACCGTCCCGTAGCCATGGCGAACGGGGATCTGGGCTATCTGGATCTGATTGCCCAACACGCACAGGCTGTCGATATCTTCGGAACCAATTCCTACCGCGGTGTGACGTTTACGGACCTGTTTGATCGTGTTCAGGCGGAGTTCAATCGACCGATAATCTTTACCGAATTCGGCGCAGATGCCTACAATTCGATTGAAGACCGCGAAGACCAGCTGAACCAAGCGCGCTACCTGGTAGAAAACTGGAAAGACATCTATCTCAATGCTGCCGGGATGGGTGGGGCAGACAATGCTGTCGGTGGACTGACATTCCAATGGTCCGACGGTTGGTGGAAATACGGACAGGAAACGAACCTCGATGTTCATGACACGAACGCATCCTGGCACAATGGCGGCTACCCCCACGACTACGTGGAAGGGCAGAACAACATGAGCGAGGAGTGGTTCGGCGTCGTGGCCAAGGGACCTACGCAAGCGAGAAACCAGTATGATCTTCTCCCTCGCATGGCGTACTTCGCCTTGCAGCGCGTCCACTCCCTGGACCCTTACGGCCCGTTCGTGGATCAGACCCGAATAGAGGAGCACTTCGCGGCCATCGACCCGTTCTAGACGTCGAGGTCTTCCACCTCATCCACGTTGTTCATGATGAACTCGAAGCGGGCTGAGGCATCCTTACCCATCAACTGGGAGATGGTCTGCTCAGTAATCAGGCGCTCTGCATCCAGAATGGTTACCTGCAGCAGTCTGCGCTTCTCAGGGTCCAATGTGGTGTCTTTGAGGGTCTGAGGCATCATCTCTCCGAGTCCCTTGAAGCGCTGCAGTTCGATCTTGGTACTCTTGTTCCGTTTCCTGATCTCGGCCATGATACGATCGCGATCCTCATCATCGAGGGCCCAGTACGTCTGCTTGGCAGCGTCAATACGGTATAGCGGCGGTTGCGCGATGAACACGAAGCCTTCCTCGATCAAGGGCTTCATGTACCGGTACAGAAAGGTTAGCAGGAGCGTGGATATGTGGTGTCCGTCCGAATCGGCATCCATGAGGAGAATGACCTTGTGATAGCGGAGTTTGCCCAGGTCCAGCTGGTCTCCTATACCACAACCCAGTGCTTGAACAACATTGGATAACTCCTTGTTGTCCATAACCTTTTTAAGGGTGGCCTGCTCTGCGTTCAATACCTTCCCCCGAAGCGGAAGGATGGCCTGCGTTGCCCGCTCACGACCCTGCTTGGCCGAGCCACCGGCCGAGTCGCCCTCAACAATGAACAGTTCACTGTCCTCCGGTGTTGTCGACGCACAGTCAGCCAGCTTACCCGGCAGGTTCAGGCGATGACTGACACTCGTCTTCCGCCGCACTTTCGTGGCTGCAGCACGGCTGGCGTGGCGGGCTTTTGCGGCCTGTACAACGCGCGTTGCAATGGCATCACCCGTCGATGGATGTCGGTTCAGGAACTGCTCCAATTCGAGTCGCACCGCGCTTGACACGATTCCCTTGATCTCGGGGTTGTTCAGCTTCTCCTTGGTCTGTCCCTGGAATTGGGGATCGACCATGAACAGGTTGACGATACCGACCACGCCTTCCCGGATATCCTCAGCCGAGATCTCCAGCTTCTTGGGTAAGAGATCGTGCGTATCCATATAGGATCTCACAGCGGATCGGATGGCGTTCTTCAGACCCTGTTCGTGGGTTCCACCATCGGGCGTTGGAATGCCGTTGACGTAGGAGTGCAACGTTTCACGTGGCGATTCGGACCACTGCAAGGTCACTTCAACGCGGGCCCCATCCTGCATGGCTTCCTGTCGAAGCACGAACGGATCCAGGTGCACAGGTCTGATCCTGGCCTCAGCTACCTTATGGGCCAGAAACTCCTCGATGCCACCTTCATGGTGGTATTCATACTTCTCCCCGGTGGCTTCATTCTTGAACGCAATCCGCAGCGCACCATTGAGATAGGTCTTCGTCTCAAGGTTCTCGGCTATGATGCCGGCGTCGAAATCCACCGTTTCGAAGATATCTGCGTCTGGCCTGAAAAAGATGCACGTACCCGTGCCCCGCGTTGATGACGAGATCTTCTTCAGTGTTGTAACCGGCTTGCCTCGTTCGAAGCGCTGTTCCCACGTGGCCCCGTCGCGTTTGACGGTCGCAACCAACTCTTCGGACAGGGCATTGACGACCGAGGCACCTACTCCGTGCAGCCCGCCGGATGTGATATAGTTCGAACTGTCGAATTTGCCCCCTGCGTGCAACGTCGTCAGGATGACTTCCAACGTTGGAATCTTCTTGGTTGGATGCTTGTCGACCGGAATACCCCGACCGTTGTCCGTAACCGTTATGGAGCGTCCATCCTTGTGCAGGATAACGTCGATATGGGACGCATAGCCGTTCGTCGCCTCATCGACCGCGTTGTCAACCACCTCCCACAGAAGATGGTGAAGTCCCGGTTTGCCGGTACCTCCGATGTACATCCCCGGTCGTTTCCGAACCGGCTCGAGGCCCTCGAGGACCTGGATACTTTCGCCTGTATAGTTCGATGAACTCAACGCTCCCTCTCCTCTTTAGTCGGACATGCCTTCCGTAATTTCTACTACTGGGTATATGGCCCGCTTGATACCACCCCGTTTGATGATGAGACGTCCCTTGTT
>Ga0181581_10003157_pt1 | contig 12876 bp, 22 predicted proteins | sample 071ome_22_FD_132433 | JGI IMG/M metagenome (GOLD analysis project Ga0181581, IMG submission 132433) | Coastal salt marsh microbial communities from the Groves Creek Marsh, Skidaway Island, Georgia - 071404AT metaG (megahit assembly) | ecosystem: Environmental > Aquatic > Marine > Intertidal... | reverse complement strand
TTACGAGGTAGTATTAGGAGATGATTAACGCTGCATTCTATACCACTGTGTCAAATGGATCAATTCAATTAAGATCCTCTCAACGCAGTGGTGTTATTCAAACATTTGGTACTAACATCGCAACTGCTATTGTACAAGGAGATCAGATTGTTGCAACAAGTAACACTGGTGTGACTTACATCTACCAAATCTCCAACAATTATGCTATACTCAAGAAAACATTATGGAGATGATCCAATGAAATATGTTGTTCTCTTTCAACGACCAGGACGTGTTCCTAACATGGATGAATGGTTTAATACTCAGTATGATGCGGAAAAGAGGTGTAGTGAACTACAGAATATGTTTGACTGGTTGTATGAAAGGAACAATAAAGTGGATGGACCTGCTAAATGTTGGGTAGAAGCAGTGTCGTGATCTAATTATTGTGAGTTTTTCCACAATTGTTTTAATGTCAAAATAAATATACTTATGTTTTCCACAAGGTTGTGGAAAAGTATAGAAATACTGTGAGAACTTGTGGTCTTAGCACGTCAGCACACGTTTGTCAAGTTTCCACAGACACTACAAAAACTGGCACATTCCATAGTTTTCCACAGATTTCTCAATTTCTGTGGAAAACTTTCATTTTCTGAGATTTCTGAGAATCCTGACAGACACTTCAGAAACTGACCACTTGACAAACCTGTGAGAAACTGCTAGAATAACTGGGTCAGGTTTGATAGATATATTATAGAGTAGCTTAGAGACACTAGTGTATTATATTGTTAAGATACAAAGAGACCAATTATATGTGTGGGTGCCTAAGAAGCAGGGTTTCTATCAAGAAGTAGTAATGCCATATCATTCACTAGAATTAGTGAATCGTGTGTATAAAAGATTATTATTAAAATATTCTAAGAATTACATAGGAATTGTAGATTCTGAGAATCTTTCTAAATTGAAGCAAGAAATGCCACAATGGAAAAAGAAACCAGATAATTACAATGTAATTCGTGGTGAGAATTACTCACAAAAAGGTGAGATACGTGGTGCCAACTACAATGACAAAGGACATACCAATGTCGGTGAAGTTGGTTGGATGAAGTATCGAACTGCAGTATATGGCACGAAATGGGTTCAAAAGAACTTCTTGAGTGACAGTCCCTGAGGTGGCACAGAGGGGTTGACAGGGTGGGCAATCCGATGTATTGTACCTGAGTCGTTGACACACAACTAACTCATGAACATCGAATTCACCAAGTCCTCCATGCTGCAATCCCCCATCGTGGTTGATAGTGAGGCAGGAACTGCAACTCTCACTTACAACAATGGTAAGGATTACACTTACAACATGAATGAAACGTTCGTGCAAGATCTGCAGAACGTTATCAACAATGAAGAGAGTGTTGGTAAGTTCATTCTGGCAGCACGTGCTGACCGTCGTCTGTCTGAAGTGGTCAGTGCCTGAACTGTCCACTAGGGGTTGCCAAGGGTGACCCCACCCTGTATTCTATAGAAGTCGTCAAGGGAACACCCCATGGGAACTCGCTCTCGCATCGGTCTCGCTCTCGGTCCTGACCAGATCGTGTCTGTCTACTGCCACTACGATGGTTACATCCAGGGCAATGGTCGTGACCTGGTGAAGCACTTCAACACCAAAGAGAAGGTTGAAGAACTCATCAACGGTGGCGATATGTCCTCGCTGTATACCACTAACATGTGGGAATCTGCACCTCTCAAACAGGTCATTATGAGTGGAGGTGAGCGTGAGGTTAAGTACATGACTGACGAGAATAACATGTGGATCTATTCTCCAGTCAAAGCAGAACCTGCTCCCCTCTATTATTCTGAGCGTGGTGAGGATGCTCCTCCTAAGATGACCACGTTCGATGAGTTTCTCTCTGGTGATAGTGGAGAAGAGTGGTGCTATCTGTTCACCCCTGGTGATGGTTGGCAAGCATGGAAACTGGGTTGGGGTGACACTAACACCCAAGAGTATGATTTCGTGACTGAGCAACCTCTCACCGCTGACCTCGCTCGTATTGTGACGGTCTGATCAGTGTCCACCTCGGGGTGCCTAGCACCCCTCACCCCTCTATAATTACAGAGTCAACCAAAGGCAACCAACCATGTCCATCCGCTACGAAATCCTGGTTCCCTCTGCCCCTTACGAGTCCGAGTCCGTCCTGGACCTGGACCGTGCCTACGATCTGATGTATGATCTGGCAGAAGAGCACGGTTATGCTGAGATCCGTCGTGATGGTCACTTTATCGCTGATCACGGCAGCATCATGGAGCAGATCGCAGACCTGCTGTTCTGATGTGACACTTGAGGGGGTGACCACACCCCCTTGACTTCTCCCCCCTCCATGCCTATACTAAAGGGGTGGAGGGGAGGGAACCTCACCAAAACCATCACTTTTCTTCAAAACCAACAGTTTCTGTAGTTTTCATCAAAAACAAATGAATCGTCAAGAACTGCAACAAAATCTCATTTCCTGCATGATTGATGACATGGATATACAAACATTAACAACTATTGTTAATGATTATTTGGAAGAAGATCTTGATAAGATAAGTGATGAAGAACTACTTAAAGAAGTAGAAGAATTCTATCCTCATCTTATTGAAGAGTGATAGTAATACACTAAGAGTTAGTATAAAGAATAACTAACTCTTAGTGTATTCTTTATACACAACAGTGTATAATTAGAATTACACAGCACTGATTATAAAGAATAACACAGTGTTGTTTTATTCTTATTAACATTGTAGCAGTTCAGGGTGAGCACCGTGGCACATTGAAACAATCTGTAACAATGCCCTGAGGGGGGATCCCGCCCTCTTGCCTCCCTCCAGCATAGGCACCCAGGGTGCTCAAATGCAAGACATTGAAACAATCTGTAATGTTTCAGAATGTTACAGTCCATCCCAATGTCAACCCTGCCGTGCTTATAATGAAAGAGTCAACCACGACAACCACCAATGTTTGCTCACTCTGCTGCATTTCCTCCCGTTGATGATGCGATCGAGGCAATCTCTCGCATTGACTATAACAAACTGAAAGAACAGTTTGTTACTGCAATTCTCTACACAATTGCCATCATTCATGTGATTTTCCAACGCATCAGTAAGGCACACTTTGCCACCCCTGATTCCATCACCAATTTGGTATACTTTGGGGTGAACTTTCAAGCATACCCTGGTGATGAGATTATCGGATTCAGTGTAGGCAACCGCTACGCTGGTTTGTATAACTCAGGACTGTGCTGGGGTATACTTAATGAGCAGGGGGTGCTGCCAATCCGCTAAGTGTCCACTGGGGGGCACCATGCCCCCCTGATGCCCTATACTGATCTCATCGGCAACCAACCCACCATGACCGACATTCGCAACATCCTCGCTATGTACATGCAGGCAACGCCTGTAGACATTCAAGAGGGAACGGTTTGGTACAACAATGCCCACTCAATCTGCCAGGGTTTGAGTGACAAATACAATCTGCCCTTGTCTACAGTTGTGGGCGTTGTATCTGCACTCTCTCCCAATAACAAATGGGATCGCAATATCCTTGACGCTGAACAGATGATCAAGGCATATTGCATGGGGTTTGACTATCCTAAGGTCTGCACATTCGGTGGCAATAAGGATAAGGCAATCACCATTCTTGAGTGTGAGATTGACTCATCCGACAACATTTGTGCCATCCTTAAGGGTAACAAAACCATTGCATTCTTCAGGGGCATCTATACTGATGGGCAGTGTGATGAGATCACCGTTGATGGTCACGCCTTCAACATTTGGCGTGGTATGTATACTTCACTCAACGAAGTCCCTGCCATTAGTGACAAACTGTACAAAACAGTTTCTGAGGCATACCGTCACGCAGCATTTGTTATCAACAATCTAGAGGGCACTAAGTATAGTGCTGCTCAGATTCAAGCGATCACTTGGGTTGCTCACCGTCGCATTAATGGCGTTGGTTGAGTTAATCATTGTGCTGATCTTTGCTCGCCTTGGGTATAAAGCAGCGATCCTCTTTCTCTCCCTGTTTCACTAACTAACTAGTGTGCCAGTAGGCACGGTGTCCACTCTCACCCTCAGATAGGGTTGACCCGTGCCTATAATGACTTCAGTTCAACCAACGATCATGCCTACAGCAACGTTCGCTGTCCAACCTGCATCCTTCGGATCGTTTGATCAGTGGGGATGCCTCTGGGCGACCGACATCAACCACGCCTACCGTATGGGTCGCAGTGAGGCAACCAGCGGTGAGGATCAAGTGATCTGGCGCATCCCCCACGGTGGACACCCTATCAAGTGGGCGACTGTCGCTGGTGAAGCGATCCTCTGACCCTATACTGATCTCAGTTCAAACGACACAGACCAATGACCAAGACCAAACTCGACATGTCCGCCATCATGGCAGAGTATACTGCTAAGGTGAACGCTGAGGCAAAGCGCCGTCAGGCGATCATCGAGGGTCGCATCCCTGCCCCCGAGTGCCAGTCCACAACGTGGCACATCAGCGATCGCCACTGAGCGATCCTGCCTCTATACTGACTTCAGTTCAACCAACCACGAACCATGACCCGATTCCTCTCCATCGCTGTCGCTGTCGCTGCTACCCTGATGATCGGTGACTATATGATCGAAGGCGTCAAGGCAGGCGCTGCCCTTGCTACCCAGCAGGTGTGCCGCTCCGCTAACTGACCCCAAGGCACTGCAGGATAGACACCTGCCGCCTATACTGATCAAGTCAACCAACGACACCAACCATGCCTGTCTCTGACGCCTACCTGATGGATCTCCAGATCGAGGATCTGTTCTATGATCAGATCGAGGAGGATTACAACCTCTACGCTGAGGAACTGGAACCCCTCCTGCAGGATCTGGATGACGCGATCGAGGATGCCCTGAACTGGGCGGACGCCTGATCAACTGTCCACTAGGGGGCGCACCTGCCCCCTCCCCCCTCTATACTGACTTCAGTTCAACCAAACGACATGACCAAGCAACAGACCCTCCAGGCAGCACGCAACATCATCACTGGCAAGCGTGCCGCCTCCATGGCAGACGTGACCCGCAACGACCTGAAGGCAGGTGCCCGTGCCATGGGTCGCTCCGCTGAGCAGGTCGCCAAGGCGAGCACCCTGCGACTCGCATTCTGGGCAAGCGTCGGGGCGAGTGCCATCTGAGCAACCGTCCACTGCCCCCCCTGAGGGGGGCACCCCGTGCCTATACTGACTTCAGTTCACACAACCGACCATGACCCTGATCATCGCCACCCCTCAGTCCAGCGCCACTGCTGAGATCCGCCTCTACCCCCTGCGCCGTGAGGCAATGATCTTTTGGCAGAACGGTCACTACAGCAACCACAATTGCCGCCGTCGTGACATGCTCCGCCTGCTGGTAGATCTAAAGCAGAGTGCAGGTGTGTGGGTGAATCGCTATTGCCTGCAGCGTCACACTAGCGTCACTATCTGATGCTAACCGTGGGGCACTATGTATACCCTACTGGTGCCCCACTAAGTATCAACAATCAAAAAAGCAAAGTATTCCAATTTTGCAGATTGCGCCCACTAAGTATAACTAACTGGTGCGCCACTATGTATAACGCAGTCGCCGCGATTACCCCCCTTAAATATAGCTAACCGCTACGGTTAAAATGCATGGGTCCCAGGTAAGCTATAAAAGTATCCCAGCGACCTTTATATATCGAGGGACCCCTTTTTTCAAAAAATTTTTGCCAAGAAAAAATCATGCCAGACCTTTTTTTACCTGAGGATATACGTCCAACAAAATGGCCAGGATATTATGCTGGAAAGGACGGGACGATATATCGAACGATGAGAAAGATTGACAAGTGGTTAGTGAAGAAATTCAATTTAGAGATTCGCCATGGGTTAATTGTGATGAGAACTTTTAACAGGGGTATACCAGATCCAAAGTATGCTCATACGAGGTATCCGAGTATAAATTTGTATTGTGTGAAGGATGGTGAGCGTATCAATCGGCGCGAGTATGTGCATCGTTTGGTAGCAGAGGCATGGATTCCGAATCCGAATAATTATGAGACAGTCGATCATTTAGATCGAAATAAGCATAATAACTCGGTAGATAATCTGAGGTGGTGTACGTTAGAGGAAAATCAAAAATCTTGGCAAAGGTAATATATAATGAAGTTAGGGCAAACAAATGAGTACTGACTATCCCCAAGAGTTTGAAGTAAACTACGACATGGACTTAGATTACGAAGAGTATTTGCATTACATTTACAATGACAATTTACATATGGAAGAACCAACGATTGCTTACGAGAGTAAGGTAGACAAATTTATTTTGGATGCGCCTAACGGTGAGAGATATTATTTCAGGGATTATGAGGGTGCCGAAGATTTCTGGATGTTGAATTTCAAGGAAGACGTAGATTTAGATGCCTAACTATAGCGATTATGTTGAGAGTGTAGGTACAGGTGCTTCTCAGATTGATGTAGCATATGTTATTACTGAAAGTTCTGAGCAGGTAGCATATCCTGTGGGGACGTATGATGCTACAGCAACTCCTCCAGGATATGTGGTAGGGACTGCGACTGGGAGGTTGCAAGGGTATACTGCATATAACAATTGGGAAGGATTTCCTGGTGGTGGGTTTAGACAATATACGAAAGTACCAAATGCCGTGACGATTGATCCATGTGATTCGTCAGGGCAAACTTGGTATGTTTCAGGATATTCCGACCCTACAGATCGTATTGTATATCTTGGGGAAGACCTCAGAGAAAAATTAACAAATAATTATACAGGATGTTGCTTTGATGAGAATGGCAATCAGGTAAGTGAACCCTCGCTAAACCAGGCAAGGACAATGGATATTGTCTTAGAGGGTTTACAATTTGACATATATGGTAAATTTACCTATGCGTCAATGCCAAGTAATTATTATAAGAATGGATGTACTCCCGTACCACTTGCCAGTATACTGCGAAGCGAAACCTTTACAGTAACATTCGAGAGTATGACTCCGAACATTGCGAGTACTGCTCCGTATTTGGACGATGATGTTACAGTTACATTACAGCGAAGCGATGGAACTTCTGTAACTGCCACGTCAAGTACGGGGACAGTTACGATGACTGCTACAGCACCTCAGACGATCAAAATTAAGATCGGGGGGCAATTTGGGAAAAAACTCTTTCCTGAGGAGACCTGGGAGTATTACTACGAAAAAAATTCCGAATATACGGCAAATGCCGATCATTTAAACTTTGAAGTTGATGTACCTGAGAGGGGACCTGATCCCAATGAATTTATTGATGCATATCGTATTGACAAAGATAACAATAGCGGGAACATTAATGACTTAAGTATTGAAGTACCTACTGGCGTTTCTTTATTACGATATGAAGGAGATATAACAAATCGGGAAGCAGGAAGTTCTGCTAGGGATGCTGATGGAAATAATGCATTTATTCCAGATTTAGAGGATGGAACTCTTATTCCTAATCCTGAGTTTGATGCATCGACATCAACTACTAGTAGAGCAGGGCATAGGGATGTAAAATTTAGATTCTCTATTACCAGCACTATTCCTTCATTAGCATCTGTAGCAACTGTAACGGACTGGTCTACTGTAATATTAGATGCCACTAATATTCCTACAGGGACTTATGTTACTAGTGGTGGATCGACGTATTATGTGGAATTAGGAGGTGTCCCCCAAAGTGGTAGTCCTGGAGATCCTGGAGACCCTAATGCAGTGCCTCCTATACCTCCTACAGATCCTGTTGCTGATGATAGTGGACCTAGTGGTACGGGTTTCTACATTGACTCTGCTAGTGGTATGCGGTATAGATACATTCCACCTCAAGGATTAGTCACTTCCTGGGGTGCTGGTACAGAATATGATATGATTCTATATCTAATGAATGACTATCGTGTTGGTCAGGAAAGATTTGTAGAGATCATGGATGCTGCAGAAGCAAGGAGAGTTAAAGGATAATGCCCATACCTACAGTTTACACACCAATTCAACCAATACCTAGTATTGTTGGCAAACCAATTGTCTGGACACCTAATGTTTGGACTGCTGTTGTTTGTAATCCTGGACCTCCGATTATTCCAGAGACCTTTACTGTTACGGTAACTAACTTTAAACCTGTTGTTAGTCCTGCAGCATACTTTGGAGATCCTGGTCTTACGGTGACATTAGCAGCAGTAGGATTGAATGCAAGTCCTGGAAGTGCTGGACCTGGAGGCGTTGGTACTGCTACTGCTACAGTAACACATCCTGGAACCATCACAATGACTGTTTCTGGGGGATATACGGACTATCTGTTTCCTAATAAGGAATACAAGTATAGAAGGGACGTAACTGCCCCTACACACGCTCCTAGCGTCACTACAGGACCCTCTGGGTACGTTGCACAGTATGGCACCCTTAACCAGGGTTCTGCCCTCTCTAGAGGGACGTTCCTGAATCCTATTGGTGGTCTTGCTATTGCAGGTACTCCTACTGTAGGATTGATTAATGAAATTGGTTCTGCAGACCATATGCAGCATTATTTCCCAGATCCCAATTATATGATTATTGTAGAGTATACAGTAGTCATTACAAGTGTTCCTTGTGGCATTGGTGCTGGTACATTTACCATTAGGCAAATCGTCTATGATGACAAAGACATTTCATCAGCGAGGTTTGTAGAAGCGGTAAATAGTCAGACAGGACGTAATCCTATTAATCCTAAGTTCTCACCATGAAAGGTTGTACCTATGTTGGTGCTCTATCTACAGGGCACATTTGCTATCCACCGACTGCTCTTACGGCAGGATCCCCCAATGTGCGTGTAAATTTTGTTTTGGCAGGACGTGTAGGAGATTTATTTGCTCCTCATGCGTGTCCTTGTTCAAATTGCCCACCACCACACGCAGTTCGACCCATTTCTCAGGGTCCTATTAACGTATATTTCAATTTCCGTCCTCCTGGGCGCATTGGAGATATGATTGGTTGCGGAGATACCATCGCTCAAGGGTCATTTAATGTCTTTGCAGGGGCGTTCAATTGACTTGACAAAGCGGAAAATCCCGTCTATACTACTGTTGTTCACGCAAAAATCTCAAAATTATGGCAGCTCGTTCAAAAATTGGTCTCTCTGGCGTTAAATTTGAACCTGGCAAACCCAAACTGACCCGTCAGGGGTGCTCTAAAAACACAAAATACGCTGCAACTGCTCGTAACAAGGCGAAAAAGAAGTATCGGGGGCAAGGTAAGTGAGACCTGAGACCCGAGAAGCAATGGAAATGCTGTTTTCTGCGAAGTGGAACCTTCCAAAAGCGGCAAAACATTGCAATTTGAGCAATAAGGAGATGAAAATCACCTTTAATGAGTACTGTAACTTTCACCCACCCACTTATAAAGCGGAAAAATGACCAAACCACTCCTTTTCATATCACAAGATAAGGAGATGGCGCTCATCCAGGAGATGACGTACAAGATCAAAATGGCAAATTTAGACATTCATCCGTCTAAAACCTGTTTTTTGTGCGTCTCTCCTGATTATTCTAGTATTGTTTCACAGCATCTCGCTCATTCACTCACAGTGGATGGCGAGATTTTTCATATTGAAGCAGTCAATGTGCCATTTCCTGACGAATCAGAACAAAATTACAGAGTAAATTTTGAAATCAACTTCGCAGATTGGGTACTTGACTGGGACAATTTTGTTCTTATTGAGGCAGGAGTAATTCGTGGAGGTAATTATACCTGGATTACTGAGTCAATGCAGAAGTTTGTTGACAAGAATTACTACACAGTATCACTTTGTGAAAATATTGGTAGTAAATTCAAAAGTGATTTTGTCTCTCTTTACTATGATGATAACAAAGAAGACCTTCATTTTTGGTGGGAGCAACCCAACAACCATTGGCGATAATACTTTCGGAGATAGTAACCTCCCAAAAAGTTCTGGAAACAGATTTTTGGAGGAAAAATGGCAAATCATCCCATTCCTGACCAAGGTGATGACTTTATTAAATCTGGAAAGGTGTTAATTACTGATCCTAGGTCTGATTATTACTTAGAAAAGGCATCAAAACCCAAAAACAATCCACCTAAAGATCGTCTTTCTAGACCATGTGGTGGAAAAGGTGGTTTTGACGACTATGCTGAGTGGTTGACCTGATATATAAAGTATAAAAAGGCATCAATAATGGCACAAATATCCAAAAAGTTTGTTGATATTAACCCAAGTTTTGAAAGTCACCCAATTACGGGTGACATCACCTTGCTTAAGAATGAAAATGCCATTAAACAAGCGGTCAAAAACGTTGTATTGACTATGAGAGGCGAAAAATTCTTTCGTCCCTTCTTTGGAACCAAGTTAAGATCTGCATTATTTGAGTTTTTGGACCCAATTATGGCAGATGAGATTACAGTTTCAATTGAAGATGCGTTAAAGGTTTATGAACCTCGCGTTACAGTTGATAATATTGAGTATATTGACAATATTGATGATAATTCTGTAGAAGTAACAATTTTCTATCGCATTACTGGTCTACCTTTGGATCAACAGTCACTTAACCTTATCTTAGAGCGAGTATAATGGCGTTTAACACAGTCACTAATTTAGATTTTGAGGACATCAAAATAAGTTTAAAGGAGTACCTGCGTGCTTCTGAACTTTTTAGTGATTATAACTTTGAAGGTTCGGTACTGTCTCAACTTATTGATGTATTATCGTACAATACTTACTATTCAGCACTTAATGCTAATTTAATTGCTAACGAAGTATTTTTCGATAGTGCGTCTATTAGAGAAAACGTAGTTTCGCTTGCAAATCTTGTTGGATACACTCCAAGATCTGCAAAATCGGCAAAAGCGACTATTTCTATGGATGTTGAGGTAAATCCTAATATTGGTGCGTTCACTTTGAAGAAAGGTGAGTCATTTTTAGGAACTAACCAAAATGGATCTTATGTATTTTCTGTTTTGGATGATGTTACCAGAGAAGCGTTTGTTGATACTGACGGAAGACGCAAAGTAAGGTTTTCTGAGATTGATATTTACCAAGGAAACCTTCTGAGAGTTGTATATCCAATTGATTCTTCAACAAGACAAAAAATTATCATCCCAAGTGCAGATGCTGATGTTGATCTTTTGACAGTTATCGTAAGAGAGGACAATTTTAATGTTCCTCTTACTTATAAAAAGGCAGGACAATTTACAACGATAACTGCAGATGATAAAATTTACTTTATTCAAGAGAATAAGAATGAACAATTTGAACTCATCTTTGGAGATGACGTATTTGGTCGCAAACTTAAAAATAATGATCAAGTAGACATTGAATATATTGTCAATAACAAATCTGATGCTAATGGATGTGCTAATTTTGAATTTACAGGAGTATTCAATTTCAATGGTCAAAATTTTGACAGTGTAACTCCAACTATCACAATAAACTCTCCTTCAGCGGGTGGAGCAGAACCTCAAAACATTACATCTATTAAATATTTTGCTCCAAGGTATTATTCTGCACAGCAGAGAGCAGTCACTGTTAGGGATTATGAAACTTTAGTTTCTCAATTGTATCCAAACCTTCAAGCACTGTCAGTTTTTGGTGGTGAAGACGCAAGTCCACCTCAATATGGTAAAGTTTTCATTGCAGCAAAACCATACGGTGCAGAAACACTAACCACAACAGGAAAACAGAATTTACAGAAGTCAATTAGAGAATATACCATTCTTTCGGTTATTCCTGAAATTATTGACCCCTCATATCTGTATTTGGAAATTGAATCTTTTGTTTATTACAATAATAACAAAACAAGAAGAACTTCACAGCAAATTGCAGAAGTTATCAGAAAAGTTATTGCTAATTTTGGCGATACTAACGATCTTGACAGATTTAACGGAAAATTCAAGTATAGTAAACTCGTAGGAGAAATTGATGATACTGATCCTGGTATCACTTCTAACATTACACGAGTTAGGATGAAGAAGAATATGCCAGTGCTGTCAAATGTCTTTGCTTCGTATGAAATTTGCTACGGCAATAGAATTTCAAACGACACTGATCTTATGTCTAGTGGATTTAAGATTACTGGAGAGGATGTGGTCAATACTTACTATTTTGAAAAGTATGGTGAATCTGGATTAGCAATTTATAAAATTAGTGGTGGAGAAAAACTTTATTACTCTAAGAACGCAGGTACAATTGACTATGAGAAGGGCGAAATAAATATTAATGCAATTAATATTAATTCTGTTGTAGGAGACCTTGAGTATATTACTTTCTCAGTGATTCCAAAGTCAAATGATATTGTAGCATTGCGTGATCTTTATATTTCAATTAAACCTGAAGATATTAAGGTTACTTCAATTTTAGACACTATTTCATCTGCTAACAGAACATCAGGCGTAGGACAAATCCCCGTATCTAGTTAACTATGTTTAACGATTTAAAAGTATCGACTTCTATTGAAGGGCAAGTATCTCAATACTTTGCTCAACAGTACCCAACGTTCATAGCATTCTTAAAAGAATACTATGCCTTCTTGGAAACCAATGGTAATCCATTGGATATCATTGGAAATGTTGGTGATTTAATTAATATTGATACTTATACAGGAGTATCTACATATGGAATCTTGTCTGATGATATAACATCAACTTCAACCGAAATTGAAGTATATGAGCATGGTGTATATCCACCAACAGATGGATTGCTGAAAATTGATGATGAGGTTATTCTTTACAAGAGATGTACATTAGTAGGCAGTGGTGAAACTGCTCGTACCAAGTTTATTGGGTGTACTAGAGGATATACTTACAATGATCTTGATCTTGATGGTAAATTAACATCAAACGTTCCAACTGTTGCTGCACCACACGCT
>Ga0181581_10003156_pt1 | contig 12877 bp, 8 predicted proteins | sample 071ome_22_FD_132433 | JGI IMG/M metagenome (GOLD analysis project Ga0181581, IMG submission 132433) | Coastal salt marsh microbial communities from the Groves Creek Marsh, Skidaway Island, Georgia - 071404AT metaG (megahit assembly) | ecosystem: Environmental > Aquatic > Marine > Intertidal zone... | reverse complement strand
TCGGAGCTTGGCGAAGGAGAAGATTCCGCTGAGCACGATGACGAACACGATGGACACGGCCATAATGAAGAGGACGCGCACGCCGACCACGACAGCCACTTGAGCCTCCCGCTAATGATTTATGCAGGCGTGATGACTCTGATTTCTCTCATTGCCATTCAGATGCTCATGAAGCGACGTCAGAAAGAAAGTGAGGCTGAAATTGCTTAATAGACTCATCCAGTTTTCGCTCTCCCAGAGGCCCCTGATATTGGCCTTTGCCTTGGTCGTTTTAATTCTAGGTATCAAAACAGCCAGTGAGCTCCCGGTTGAAGTTTTACCAGATTTGACCAAACCGACCGTCACCATTTTGACGGAGTCGCCTGGTTTCTCACCCGAAGAAGTTGAAACCTTGGTGACTGTTCCTTTGGAGAATTCCCTGATGGGTGTGACTGGGGTCACTCGATTGAGATCAATCAATGACATTAGCCTCTCGTTGGTATTTATCGAATTCGAATGGGGCACCGATATCTATCAAGCGCGCCAGTTTGTGCAGGAGCGGTTAACCGGCGCAACTGAGGTTTTACCGGAAGGCATCACTCCTTACATGACACCAGTGGCTTCATTGATGGGAAATATCATGCTGGTTGGTTTAGTCGATCCTTCGGGTCAAACTAAGCCACGGGATTTGCGAACACTCGCAGATTGGACTGTATCCAGGCGACTGCAGTCGATTCCCGGTGTGGCTGAAGTGCTCGCTATGGGAGGCGGTGTCAAACAACTCCAAATCCAGCCCAACCCCGACAAAATGCTGGCCATGGGCATACGCTATGAGGAACTCCATCAGGCAGCTTCCAACGCAGTCAGTAACAGCACGGGTGGCTTTTTAACGGAATCATCCCAGGAAATCATGGTGCGGAATCTGGCCATGACCACGGATCTAGACGCGATTGGCAATACAGTCGTGACTCATCTCAACGACCGTCCAATTCGGATCAAAGATGTCGCGACCGTTGCGTGGGATATTGAACCCATGCGGGGCGATGCAGGCATGGGCAGTAAACTCTTAGGGGACGGAGAGGATGCCAAAGGTTACCCCGGCGTCATTCTGAGCGTCACCAAATCACCTGGATTCGATACACTCAGCTTAACCGATGAAGTCGAGACCGCATTGGAGGATTTGAAAACCTCGATGCCCGAGGGGGTCGAAATCGTGTCTCTTTACCGCCAGTCTGATTTCATCGACTTAGCAGTCGGCAATTTGGAGGAAGCCCTCCGCGATGGTGCGATCATGGTCGCCGTCATCTTGTTCCTCTTCCTCCTCAACCTGAGGATCACGCTGATTACTTTGACAGCTATCCCCTTATCATTGGGCATGACGGTATTAGTTTTCGGTTTCCTCGATTTGAGCGTCAATTCGATGACACTTGGCGGCCTCGCCGTTGCTATTGGTATGGTCGTGGATGATGCGATTGTCGATGTTGAGAATGTCTTCCGGCGACTCAGAGAAAATGCACTTTTGGCAGAACCTCGCAATAAGCTGGAAGTCATTGCCCAAGCATCTCGGGAAGTGCGCTCGTCGATTCTCTATGCGACCGTGCTGATCATTTTAGTCTTCCTGCCATTGATGGCTCTGAGTGGCGTCGAAGGCCGACTCTTCACGCCCATCGCGATTGCCACAATCGTCAGCATGGCGGCGTCATTCCTTGTATCCTTAACTGTGATACCTGTTCTCAGCTCTTACTTGCTAAAACCAAAGGCCGATCAGAAACATGCGGATGGTATAGTCGAACGCGGGTTCAAAAAACTCTTCAATGCGACCTGGCTAAGACTTTCCCTCTCTCAACCATTCATCGTCCTGTTCGCGACTGGGGTGCTGGTGGTGCTGGCCGCACTCTCATTCACAAAAATGGGCGGCAATTTCCTCCCTGCCTTCCGTGAACCGACTGTCTTAGTCGCCATGACGACTGCACCGGGCACATCGCTCAAGCAAACACGTGAGTTAGCTGATACAGCGCAGGATCTGCTGCTGAAAATTCCGGAAGTAGAGACGGTTGGTTATCGCTTGGGCCGTGCCGAACGAGGCGATCACGTGGTGCCCGTTTCAACTGTCGAATTTGATATAGAATTCACTAGAGAAACCGAGCGAGAACGCAGCGAAGTCGTGAAAGACATTCGGTCAACGATGCAGACGATCCCTGGGACCTTCAGCGCACTTAGTGGGCCATTGGCAGACCGCATCGGTCACATGCTCAGCGGTGTCTCAGCAAAAGTTGCGGTCAAAGTCTTTGGTCCTGAACTGGATGAACTCAGACGTATTGGCACTGGCATTGCCGAAATCGCTCGCGAAATTCCCGGTATGGAAGAAGCCCGCATCGAGCAGCAAGCACCCATTCCGCAGCTTCGGATCGAAATAGATCGTAAGCGTGCCATGGCCTATGGCGTCACTCCGGGTGCTCTGAATACGGAACTATCTGCATTAATGGGAGGCGAGGCAGTTAGTGAGATTTACGAGGGCCAGCGTGTCTATGACTTAGTCATCCGGCTTCAGCAGGAATGGCGCGAATCACCTCAAAAGCTCTCCCAGCTTTATATCGACACATTGAGTGGTCAGCGCATCCCGCTTAACTACGTCGCAGATATTCGCCACGCAACTGGCCCAAATAACATACTTCGCGAGAACACTGTGCGTCGCTTCGTGGTATCCATCAATCCAACGGTCGACGATTTGAACGCTGCCGTGGAGACACTGCAGCGTGAAGTAGCCGAACAGATTCAATTACCCGAAGGCTATACGCTTTCTTACGAAGGCGAATACGAAGCGCAGGCCAAAGCGAAACGCACGATCCTGATCACGTCCGCAATCGTGCTCTTGATCATCTCGTTCCTGCTCTACAGCTACTTTAGGAATTTTGCATTTGTGCTACTGGTCTTCACCATCGTGCCGATTTCATTGGTTGGTAGTATATTCCTTACCGAAATGACGCTGAATAATATTAGCATCGCCACCCTTGTTGGCTTCATTGCGGTGAGCGGGATCTCTGCGCGGAACAACATCATGTTGATTTCGCACTACCTCCACCTCATGCGCCATGAGGGCGAAAGCTTTACTCGCAAGATGGTGGAACGAGGCACACAGGAGCGCCTCATCCCGATTCTGATGACAGCGATCTCTGCCGGTCTTGCGTTGGTGCCATTACTCTTAGCGACCGATGAACCGGGCAAGGAAATCCTCAACCCGATTGCAGTCGTCATCGTCGGCGGACTCGTCAGCTCCACCCTGCTCGGCCTTGGTGTGACACCTGCAATCTTTTACAGCTTCTGCCGAAAGTCGGCAGAAACATCAGTCAAACGTAAGTCCGCAGCGTCGGAATAACCAAACAAACTCCAAATACACATGAAAAATAAAACATACTTATTAACCGCATTCATCACCTGCACACTATTAGCGTGGCACCCTAGCTACGCGGGGCCAAATCATCATGAAACACACGATCACGTTGCTCACAAAGATGCGAAGTCCAAAGACGACCACTCAGAGCATAGAGAAAAAAAAGCTGAAGCAGGCCCCAATGGTGGGCGCATCATTACATCCGTTGAACCACATCTTGAATTTTACCTCACAAAAGAGCGTAAGATTCAAATCACATTTCTGAATGACCATGGTGAGGTAATCGCTCCGGAGGAACAAGTCGTCTCCTTAATCGGCGGTGACCGTCAAAATCCGATTCGCCTTCGCTTTGCCAGTAAAGGCTCTGTTTTACTGTCCGACAAAGCACTGCCAGAGGGTAACAACTTACCGATCATCCTCTCGATCAAAACCGACGCAAAATCGAAAACTGTCCGTGAGAGATTCAACCTCGACCTCAGCTCATGCCCAACTTGCAAATACAAAGAGTATGCCTGCATCTGCGGTCACGGCGAAGAGGATCACGAAGGACACGATCACTGATCTGTGCGAAACATTTGCAGTCTATGGAGCCAGCCGATCACCGCCAAAGTGAAGAAGATTAAATATGGGACACGACCACTCTCACAGCACAGATAATGTCAGCGATGGCGTTCTGTTGTGGACGGTCATTGTTAATTTAGGGCTCTCGGTCTTCGAGTTCGTCGCAGGGGCGATCTCGGGGAGCGTGGCCTTGATGGCCGATGCGCTACATAACACCAATGATGCTGCGGCACTGCTCATCGCCTACATCGCCCGTAGAATTTCCCGCAAGGGTGCCGACGAGCAATACACGTTCGGCTACCGGCGGGCTGAGCTGATCGGCGCGATGATCCAGTTGACCGCACTCATCCTCGTGGGGATCTATCTCGTCTACGAGGCAGTGCGCAGGATATTCGAGCCGGAGCCACTGCTTGGAGGTTGGATCATGGCTGCGGCTGGCGTCGCACTCATCGTCGATGTGATCACAGCTTGGCTCCTTTGGTCGATGTCCAAGGGAAGCCTTAATGTTAAGGCGGCATTTCTACATAACCTGACCGACGCCGGCGCTTCGGTTGCTGTCTTGCTCGGCGGCGCGGCCATCTACTGGCTGGACTGGACTTGGGTCGATCCCGTGCTCACGCTCGTCATCGCCGGTTACATCCTCTTCATGTCGTTCGGTCTACTTAGGAAGACCTCGCGCATTCTCATGGAAGGCACACCTCCCGGTCTCTCATTGGACGCCGTTAAGGAGACCATCGAAAATCTGGATGGGGTCGATAACGTTCACCACTTACACGTCTGGGAACTGGATGAGCATCACAAAGCGCTCGAAGCTCACGTGCGAATCGTAGAAAATAGGCAAAGCCACTCCATTCTTCGGAAGCAGATCAAAGACCTACTGGAAAACAAATTTAGCATCAGCCATAGCACCTTGGAACTGGAGGACAGCTCCGATGCTCATCGCTGTGGGGATGAGGGAATGATTCGTCCGGAGGATTAAATATCTCTGGGACCAGCGAGAATCTTTGAGAATAATATTTGAGGGTTTTAGATCTTCTTTGCGTTTAAGGAGGATACATGACTTTTAAGTATTCGATCAGCACATTCGCCCGACGAACGGGGGCTTCCCTTCTCTGTTTGCTTTTGTCGAGTTCCATCTATGCGGAGAATCCCGATTCAGCCCCAAAAGCTTCCTTGGAAGATTTGCAGAGCTACCTTTCGCGAGCGCTCGCGAAAAACCCTCAGCTGGAGGCGTTCGAGCAGCGTTATGAAGCGGCCATGCAGCGAATACCGCAGGCAGCGGCCTTGCCGGATCCTATGTTGCAGGTGACTAGCTTCGTGGAGTCCGTCCAGACCCGCACCGGTCCACAGGAGAATGTATTTATGCTCAGCCAGAAGCTGCCCTGGTTTGGCAAATTAGGTAGCCGAAAAGAAGTCGCTTCAAGCGAGGCTGAAGCTCTTTGGTATGCCTACCAGAATCAACAACTGTCGCTCGTCCGCGAGGTATCGTTGGCCTATTACGAGTATGGATACGCGCAGGAAGCCATTCGTCTAACGGAGGAAAACCGCAACCTGCTGGAGAAGCTGGAGCCCATCGTTGAAGAGAAGGTCAAAGGTGGGGCTGATTTGAATGCCTTGCTCCGTTTGAAAGTAGAAATTGGCAAAGTCGACGACCGCCTCCAAACCCTAAAGCAAAAGCGGGTCGCTCAGTCTGCAAAGCTTGGAGAGCTACTGGCCTTGTCAGATCCATCCGTATTACCATGGCCTAAATGGGACGCTCCAGAACCAGTTGCGCTCGATGGCCCACTTCTCGCCAGAGCGATTCGCGCCAACAATCCCGAGCTACAGATGCTGGAACGGAAAGTTGCCAGTGCCGAAGCACGTCGTGAAATCGCTCGCTTGGAGAGCTACCCCGATATCACGCTCGACCTGAATTACATTCAGATCGGTTCCCCCGAAGTGAACCCGGGCACGCCGGACGCCGGGCGCGACGCATGGGGTGTGACCGTGGCGGTGAACATTCCTATTTGGTTCGACAAATATGATGCCGCAAAAGCCGAGGCACTCGCCACAAAACGCTCGTTCGAGTACGAATACGAGAACCGCTACAACGCACTAAGTGCTGAACTGTCCGCGAGTTTGTCCACTCTGGAAGACGCAAACCGCCGCCTGAAACTTTACGGCGAGGAGCTGCTGAGCCTTGCCGAGCAAGCAGTCGAGAATAGCCGGACAAGCTATGAGAGCGGACGCACTGGTATTCTGGAAGTGATCGACAGCGAGCGTTCCCAACTCGACCTGCAACTACTTTACTGGAGGGCGGCGGCAGACGCTTGGAAACAACGAATCCTCATCCAAACCTTGGCCAACCAGCCAGTCCTCGGAACTTTTCAAGTCACTCAGTCCTATGAATAAGAAAATCGTTTTCATTCTCACTGGCGCAGTCATCGCAGCCCTGCTCGTAGGCATCGGCCTCGGGCGTGTCATCTTTCCGCCCAGTGACGGCCATGCACATGCCCCTGCCGACACATCCGCAGCAATGGCCGATTCCAACGAGCCGTCGATCTGGACCTGCTCGATGCATCCGCAGATTCAGCAACCGGAACCCGGTGACTGCCCGATCTGCGGTATGGATTTGATTCCACTGGAAAGTGATTCGGGTGCCGACCTCGGCCCACGAGAAATGAGCATGAGCAAAGCATCGCGAGCGTTAGCAGACATTCAGACGAGTGAAGTCATTCGTGAATACCCCGAAGCTGAGATACGCTTAGTCGGCAAACTCGAATATGACGAGACACGGGAAAAGTCTCTGACAGCCCGCTTCCCCGCACGTATCGACGAATTGTTCGTCAATTTCACAGGGATACGTGTAAAAAAAGGCGAGCATCTCGCCAAAGTTTACAGCCCTGATCTACAGACCGCGCAGCGAGAGCTGCTCACATCCTACCGAGCAGACCCGAATAGCTCGATCACACGAGCAGCCAAAGAGAAACTACGACTGTGGGATCTCATGCCAGAACAAATAGAAGCAATAATAGAAAGCGGCGAAGCCAAGGATCACTTCGTCCTAAAGGCGCCTTTAGGCGGAGTGGTCGTCGCAAAGCATGTCAAAGAAGGAGATTACCTCAAGACTGGCGAACCGCTCTTTAAAATCGTCGATCTCTCTGAGCTGTGGGCGTATCTGGATGCCTACGAATCCGACCTACCATGGCTCCGATTTGGGCAAGATGTGGCCTTCACTGTAGAGTCCTTTCCGGGTGAGACCTTTCACGGTCAGATCAGCTTTATCGAACCGGAGGTAGATCGCAAAACCCGCACGATTCCTATTCGTGTCAACGTCCCCAATACAGACGGCAAGTTGAAGCCGGGTATGTTCGTTCGCGGCGTTGTTCAATCACGCATTGCAGAGGACGGACAGGTCTACGCACCTGAATTTGCAGGGAAATGGATTAGCCCCATGCACCCGGAAGTCGTCAAAGACGGCCCCGGCCAATGCGACGTCTGCGGCATGGACCTCGTCCCTGCAGAGGAGTTGGGCTATGTCGCAAGCGAAAAGGAATCGGCCCCTTTGGTCGTGCCCACTTCCGCGGTTCTCCGAACAGGTAAACGTGCCGTCGTCTATGTAGAAAAGCCTGATGCCGAACGCCCCACCTACGAAGGCCGCGAGATCGTTCTCGGCCCACTGGCGGGCGACTATTTTCTCGTCACTTCGGGGCTGGATGCAGGGGAGCGCGTGGTCACGAATGGAGCCTTCAAAATCGACAGTGCTCTACAAATACAAGCGAAGCCGAGCATGATGAATCCAGACGGAGGAGGCTCTGCTCCCGGACATGATCACGGAACGAAATCAGGTGCAACAGATCCGCATGCGGGACACGACATGGCCGCTGCCATCGAACTGAGCGCTGAGCAGGTTACGCAACTGTTAGAGCCGTATCTTGCCATGCAGTCCGCACTTGCGGCGGACAATTTGGACGGAGCCAAGGCGCAAGCAAAAGCCATGATGAAAAGCACCGGACACAGCGGGCCCATGCCCGAACTGCTTCACGACATCATAGCAGCCGAGTCTTTGGATACGATACGACGTCCTCATTTCGAAACACTGTCGAATGCGATGATCGCAGCGGTCAAAAAACACACCAATGCTTTCTCCGGAGAACTACTGCTCATGCATTGCCCAATGGTCTACTCAGACCGTGGTGCTGACTGGCTTCAAAATTCCGAGCCACTGCAGAATCCTTATTTTGGAGCCATGATGCTAAAGTGCGGCGAGGTAAAAGAAACTCTCGGAATGGAACCAACAGATCACAGCGAGCATGCCCACTAAATCGAACAATCCCATAAACGGCCTGATTCGCTTCTGTCTCGAAAACAAGCTGGTCGTCATTCTTTTTACCGTCGTCTTGATCGTATGGGGAATCGCAGTCGCCCCCTTCGACTGGGAGTCGGAAATAATCCCACGTGACCCAGTGCCAGTCGATGCCATCCCGGACATCGGAGAAAACCAGCAAATCGTTTTCACCGAATGGATGGGCCGCTCACCGCAGGATATCGAAGACCAGATTACGTATCCGCTGACGACGGCCCTGCTCGGGCTCCCCGAGGTCAAGACGATCCGGAGCTACTCCATGTTCGGCTTCTCGTCGATCTACATCATTTTCAAGGACGATGCGGAGTTCTATTGGACGCGCTCTCGAATCCTCGAAAAGCTCAATAGCCTACCATCAGGCACCTTGCCTCAAGGCGCCTCTCCTCAGCTCGGCCCCGATGCAACCGCGCTCGGCCAAGTGTTCTGGTATACACTCGAAGGCATAAGTACTGAGGGTGAGCCCACCGGTGGCTGGGATCTGGACGAACTTCGGAGCACGCAGGACTGGTATGTGCGCTACGCACTACAGGGAGTCGATGGCGTAGCCGAAGTGGCATCCATCGGCGGCTACGTCAAAGAGTATCAAGTCGATGTGGATCCTGATGCATTACGAACCTATGGCATCGCACTCCACGAGGTATTTGACGCAGTGCGTGGCAGCAATCTGGACGTCGGGGCACGCACCATAGAAATCAATGCGGTCGAATATGTCGTTCGAGGCCTCGGCTTTATTGAGGATCTCGACGACCTACGCAAAACCGTCATCACCCAGCGGGACAATGTGCCCATCACGCTCGATGAAATTGCTGAAATCGAATTTGGACCTGCACTTCGTCGCGGTGCACTGGACAAAGCTGGAGCGGAAGCCGTCGGGGGTGTCGTCGTCACACGCTACGGCGAAAATCCCTTGGCAGTCATCAAGCGGGTCAAAGAAAAGATAAAGGATATTTCACCCGGCCTCCCAAAGAAGACGCTCGCGGATGGAACAGTCAGCCAAGTCGAGATCGTGCCGTTCTATGATCGCACTGGTCTGATATACGAGACACTTGGCACGCTGGAAGATGCCGTGCGCCAACAGATTCTGGTCACGATCATCGTGGTCGTGCTGATGTTGCTCCACCTGCGCAGCGCAGCGCTAGTCTCCGGCGTATTACCGCTCGCGGTGCTCTTTTCATTCATCGGCATGAAGCTCTTCGGGGTCGATGCCAACGTCGTCGCCCTCTCAGGTATCGCAATCGCCATTGGCACCATCGTCGATATGGGCGTGGTGCTCATAGAGAATATACTCAAGCATCTGGATGACGCAGCGCCCGAGGAGAGCCGACTTGAAGTGGTTTACCGAGCTTGCACAGAAGTTGCCAGCGCAGTGGTCACTGCAGTCCTCACGACCGTGATCAGCTTCCTGCCCGTGTTCACAATGGAAGCAGCAGAAGGAAAACTCTTTCGTCCCTTGGCCTACACCAAGACCTTTGCCCTGATCGGCTCCATTATAGTGGCGCTCACGATCATCCCGCCTCTGGCACACTGGTTCATCGCAGGCCGCTACAAATCTCACTTAGCCAAGTTTGGCCTTTGGGGAGGCATCGGGATTATCGGCTTACTAGGGGCATTGCTCATCTCGTGGTTTCCCTGGTGGCTTGGGGCATTGATGCTCATCGCGGCAGCTTTCCACATCGCGAGCCCGAAAATTCCTGAGAAGGCACAACGGGGTGTCTTGTTTAGTTTCAACTTCGTCGTCGCAGTGTTCGTCGCTATTTGGCTGGCAGCTGATTGGAAGCCTCTTGGTCCAGAAGCGCAATGGCACAACATTGCCTTCGTCCTTCTGACAGTCGGAGGGCTCCTCGGCTTCTTTTATCTCTTCATCCGGTTCTATGCCAAAATGCTCGCGTTTATATTACGCATTAAAACCGCCTTCATCGCATTCAGTTGCCTGATTGTCGTCTTTGGTTTCACGACTTGGCTGGGATGGGGTAAGGTCTTCGGATGGATGCCGGATTCTATCCAATCCAGCAAACCTTTCGTGAGCATGGCGCATGCGGTCCCCGGCTTGGGTAAAGAATTTATGCCAGACCTCGACGAGGGCTCCTACCTACTCATGCCCACCACCATGCCACACGCTTCTATAGGTGAAGTCATGGATGTGCTGCGCAAACAGGACATGGCGATCAACGCGATTCCTGAGGTTGAGAGTGCCGTGGGTAAACTCGGGCGCGTGGAGAGTCCGCTTGACCCAGCTCCCATCTCAATGATCGAAACCATCATCTCCTACAAATCTGAGTTTATTACCGACGAAGACGGTCGCATTCTGACCTTCGCCTACGACAAATCAAAAGACAGGTTTGAGCGCGATGGAGCCGATGAGTTGATACCAGATGATAACGGACGCCCTTTTCGCCAGTGGCGGGATCATATCGAAAGTCCAGATGACATCTGGGATGAAATTGTAAAAGCCGCCACCATCCCCGGAACAACCTCCGCTCCAAAGCTTCAACCAATCGCCGCCCGGATCGTCATGTTACAAAGCGGGATGCGGGCACCGATGGGACTCAAGGTTTACGGTCCTGATCTGGAAACACTCGAAAAGGTGGCACTCGATATCGAGGCGAACTTAAAACAGGTTCCTTCGATCAAAGCAGAAGCGGTTCTAGCCGACCGGATCGTGGGCAAGCCCTACCTGGAAATCGACATCGACCGCGATGCCATCGCTCGCTACGGCGTAAAGATCAAGATGGTGCAGGATGTCATCGAAGTTGCCATCGGAGGGAAGCCCATCACGCAGACTGTTGAAGGGCGCGAACGGTATCCCGTCCGAGTGCGCTACATGCGTGAGCTGCGTGATACAATTGAATCTATCGAGGAGATACTGGTTGCAGCTCCCGATGGCACCCAGATCCCACTGCGTGAACTTGCTGCCATCAACTATCTACGTGGCCCACAAGTCATCAAAAGCGAAGATACTTTTCTGGTCGGCTATGTCATCTTCGACAAGCGCGACGGCTACGCCGAAGTCGAGGTCGTCGAGCAGGCCCAGGACTTTCTCCAACAGAAAATTGAAAGCGGTGAACTCAATATCCCCGCCGGAGTCAGCTACAAGTTTACCGGCAGTTACGAGAACCAAGTGCGTGCCGAAAAGAAACTCCGAGTCGTCATGCCAATCGCTCTCTTTGCGATCTGGCTGATTCTCTATTTTCAGTTCAAGCGTGTTTCGACAACACTTCTTGTCTTCTCCGGCATCCTCTTCGCTTGGTCCGGCGGCTTCATCCTTATCTGGCTCTACGGGCAGCCCTGGTTCATGGACTTTAGTCTATTCGGACACAACCTGCGCGAGCTCTTCCAGATGAGCACGATCAACCTTAGTGTAGCCGTCTGGGTGGGGTTTCTCGCACTGTTTGGTATTGCGACAGACAACGGCGTCATCGTTTGCACCTATCTACAGCAGATCTTCACCGAGAAGAACCCGAAAACTTTAGAAGAAATCCGAGCCGCCACAGTGGAAGCCGGCAACCGCCGCGTCCGCCCCGCAATGATGACCAGCGCCACCACCATACTCGCACTGCTGCCCGTGCTTACCTCAGTCGGGCGTGGATCCGATATCATGGTGCCCATGGCCATCCCATCGTTCGGCGGCATGTTGCTTGCCATCCTCACAATCTTTGTCGTGCCCGTCCTCTATTGCGGACTGGCAGAAATCACCCACCGATTCAAATCCATCACAACCCGATAGAAATATGAAAAAACTACCAGCACTCACCCTCAGTCTTCTCCTTAGTGCCGCAGGCGCATTCGCGCATAGCGACGCGTTCAAACCAGAGTTAGTCGACACCCTAATTGCTCCTTACCTAGCGATTCAGAAAGGCTTGGCAGACGATGATCTGAAAGCCGCTCAAACAGGTGCGAAACAATACCTCGAAGCCATGAACAAAGCCCCCCACGAGGCTGAGGCTCACAAAGAGACAGCCAAACTGACAGAACCAGCAAAGATGATCACAGCAGCCTTAGATATAAAAGCAGCCCGAACGGCATTCCTCAGCCTGTCACAAGAGGTGACTACACTGGTCGAGCACATCGGGACAACTCAAGACACACCCCTCTACATTGCCCACTGCCCCATGGCTTTTAATAATGAAGGCGGCAGCTGGCTTCAAGCCGACAAAACAGTATCCAATCCATACTACGGGTCCATGATGCTACGCTGCGGCAGTATTCAAAAACTGATTAGCGGAAGATAAAAAAAAGAAGTAAAACCACCAATAAGGAAGAATTTGTGACCTGTGGGGGCGTATCCCTCAAACAAGTGGACTTTCGGACGATGGAAAGCAAGCTCGCCACCGGTTTGCACTTTGCCGGGGAATGCCTTGACTTCGATGGCATCACCGGCGGATTTAACTTTCAGGCGGCATGGACGACCGGAAGGATCGCAGGACTTGCTATTGTAAAAAATTCGTGAAACCATTCCTTCTCCTTGCCCGAGCAGGCAGGAGCGTTAGAGTTGTGTACGATGAATTTAAATACCTTTTTTGAACATCTCGATGAAGTGGATGACCTAACCTTCGTTCTCCCCAATGGCACCCATGTTCCTCCGCACTTTCACCTGACCGAGG
>Ga0181581_10003137_pt1 | contig 12919 bp, 12 predicted proteins | sample 071ome_22_FD_132433 | JGI IMG/M metagenome (GOLD analysis project Ga0181581, IMG submission 132433) | Coastal salt marsh microbial communities from the Groves Creek Marsh, Skidaway Island, Georgia - 071404AT metaG (megahit assembly) | ecosystem: Environmental > Aquatic > Marine > Intertidal... | reverse complement strand
GTTGGCGGTGCTCGCCGTCGTGTCGGTCACCACGTCGATTTTCGACGGACCGCGACTTCGCGGCGATCTCTGGGCCTCGTTGGGCTACGCAGCGAACTGGCGGTTCGCTTCCACGGGAAACTCGTACGAGGAGCTGTTCACCTCCGCCGCATCTCCCGTTCAGCACTTTTGGTCTCTCGCCATCGAGGAGCAGCTGTACGTCGTTCTGCCGTTGATTTTCGCCGGACTTCTGTACCTCCGTCGTCGACGACTGCTCGCCGTCGTCCTGTTCGGACTGGCACTGGCAAGTCTCGTGATCGGACTGGCGACCGACTCGCGGCTCGCCGTCTACTACGGCACGCACATCCGAGCCTTCGAACTATTGGTCGGATCGTTGCTCGCGTTGGCCATGCCGATCGGAAGGTCGATCGGCCGAGGTTCGGCGCGAGTTCTGGCGTCGGTCTCGTCGCTGGCGGCGATTGTCGTTCTGCTCGCCGTCGGTTCGGTGCGGACGAGTGACTCGATCGTCTACGGGGGAGGCCTGCCGATCTTTTCGCTCCTGTCGGCTCTTGTGATCCTCGGCACGCTGGTGCCGGGGCCAGTGAACTCGGTCATGTCATGGCGTCCGATCGTGGCCATCGGAAAGATCAGTTATGGCGCGTACGTCTATCACTGGCCGATCTTCGTGGCCATGACTCCCGAGAGAATGAACGTCGACGGGTGGGTCCTCGACGTCATCCGCCTCGTGGCGGCCTTCGCCGTCGCAGTCGTCTCGTTCCGCGTGATCGAGCAGCCCATTCGTCGACGTCGGGTTCTGAGTCGGTCGAAGATTGCGGTCGTATCGATGGTTACGTCCGTTGTTCTCGTCGTAGTGACGATCGCTTTTGTCCCGCGTTCGGTGCCGGTTGCGTTGGCCGGGCTCGATGCACCCGAACAAGTTGTCGATTTCGACACCGACCCGACGATGAACGAATCGACCGGAGCCGGCACGGGCACCCCGTCACTGCGCATTTCGGTTCTCGGTTCCGACACCACGCTGTCGGTACTCCTGGAAAGTCATGTGTCAGACGATGTCGAGATCGTGGATCGAACGGCGGCCGATTGCCCGCTTCGGCTGTCCGGAGGGACGCGAGCAGGATGTCTGCCTCTCGACGAGCTCCTTGAACTGGATGGCGACACGGACGTACTCGTCATCGGATTCGGTGCCGCTGAACGGAGATTGATCGAGGCGATGATCGGAGATCCGATGGATCCTCGTTCGGCGGAGTTCCCCGGGCTCTTGGAACGACGATTCACCGTTCCACGTGGTTACGCCGAGCAACTGGCCTCACTCATCGACAGTCGCCCCACTTTGCTTCTCGATCGTTCTCCGGGTGATGAATTGGGGAATCGTATTGCCGACATCGGCGCGCGACGTACCACTGCCGCCTATGTCGACCCCACCCAACCTTCAACGGTGTTCGAGGAGTTCGATCTACTCGTGGCCGGTCTCGAAGAGCGCGACGTTCGTCGACGAGTGACGGTGATCGGTGACAGCGTGTCGTACGGCGTGGCCGAATCGTTGAACGCGGTCGCACGAGATCGGTACAGCGTCGTGTGGGCTGGGGGGCGCAACTGCCCGATCGTCGAAGCGTCGGAAGTCCGCTGGTGGGAGGGAGTCGAATTCGACATGACCTCCTGTCCCAGTCTCGACGAATGGGTGCCGATGGTGGAGGACTCCGATGTCGTTCTGGTGATCGTGTCGGTTCCCGAGCAATCGGAACAGCGATACGAACTCGAAGGTGAATGGTTCGTGTTCGATGACGATGAATTCGTGTCGCGTCACGACGTCGTTGTCGAAGGTCTCGTCGACACAGCCGTCGCTGCCGACGCTCGACTCGTTTTTTTCAGTAGTCCACTCGTTTACGGCGGAGCACTCGGTGGAGCGAGATTCGCCCAACCCGACCGCGTGGCCGGTTGGAACCAACTCATGGTGGGCTACGCCGAACGTTGGCCGACCATCGAGCTCTTCGACTGGGCCTCGATCGTCGCGCGTTACGAGAACGAACGCGAGGGACCGGGGAGCCTGCGAGGAGATGGTGTTCACATGGATCCTGTCGATCTGACCGCGATTGTTGCGGCGGAGCTGCTTCCCTTCCTCGACGCCGTCGCTGATTAGTCTGAACACGTGACGAACACCCCCCGAATCACCAGGGTTCCAGCCGTCGACGGATGGTTCACCCTCGACGACGACGCCCACCTCATCGGTGCCAAATGTGACGGCTGTGGAACATACGTGTTCCCCCCTCGGACCGAGAACTGCCCGAACCCGGCCTGTGCATCGGGTTCGCTGTCGCTCACGCCCCTCAGTCGTCGCGGCACGGTGTGGAGTTACGTCGAGAACCGTTACGCGCCACCGCCTCCTTTCAAGGCGAGTGATCCCTTCGAGCCGTACGCGCTCGTCGCCGTTCAATTGGACAAGGAGGGCATCATCGTTCTCGGTCAGGCGCCGAAGGGGGTTCTGGCCGCCGATTTGCGAGTGGGGATGGCGATGCAACTCGAGACCGACGTTCTCTATCGCGACGACAACGAGGACGGCACCGTGACCGAGCACATGGTCTACGTGTGGGCCCCAGCGACTGAAGGGGGCAAGTGATGTCCGACCGAGATCTCGTGGTGATGGGTGTGGGTATGCACCCGTGGGGCAAATGGGGCAACGACTTCACCGAGTACGGAATGGTGGCCGCGCGCGCCGCGTTGGCCGATGCCGGGCTCGAATGGCGCGACATCCAGTACGTCGCCGGTGCCGACACCATCCGTAACGGCTATCCCGGATTCATCGCCGGTTCGACATTCGCCCAGAAGCTCGGATGGACTGGCGTCAGCGTGTCGTCCAGTTATGCGGCATGTGCGAGCGGAGCCCAGGCGCTGCAGTCGGCGAGAGCATCGATATTGGCCGGCTTCAGCGACGTCGCACTCGTGATCGGCGCCGACACCACACCGAAAGGCTTCTTCGCGCCGGTGGGCGGCGACCGCAAGAACGATCCCGACTGGCTGAGGTTCCATCTTCTCGGAGCGACCAATCCGGTGTACTTCGCATTGTTCGCTCGTCGGCGTATGGATCTCTATGGTGCGACGGCGGAGGACTTCGCCATGGTGAAGGTCAAGAACTCTCGTCACGGACTTCACAATCCGAACGCCCGCTTCCGCAAGGAGAACACGGTCGACGACGTGGTCAACAGTCCGGTCGTCTCTGATCCACTGCGACTCCTCGACATCTGCGCCACGTCCGACGGTGCAGCAGCGATGATCGTCGCGTCGCGCGAGTTCGCCGAGAAGCGCCTCGGATCGCTGAAGGGAGTGCCGCGAATTCGCGCTGTGAGCACCGTGACGCCGACCTATCCGCAGACGATCCTCGAATTGCCCGACTTCGCCACCGACTCATCGGCCGTGGTCGCGCCACCAGCACGTGGTTTCAAGGACTCGATTTGCTGGAACGCGTACGAAGAGGCCGGAGTTGGTCCCTCCGACGTGTCACTGGCCGAGGTGTACGACCTGTCGACGGCCCTCGAACTCGACTGGTACGAACATCTGGGTCTGTGCGCGCCGGGCGAAGCCGAAGGTCTCCTCCGCTCCGGGGCGACCACCATCGGTGGCCGCGTTCCGGTGAATCCGAGCGGTGGACTCTCGTGTTTCGGCGAGGCGATTCCGGCGCAGGCCATCGCCCAGGTGTGTGAGGTCGTGTGGCAGCTGCGAGGTCAGGCCGCCGAACGTCAGGTCGAAGGCGCACGCGTCGGCATCACGGCCAATCAAGGTTTGTTCGGGCATGGCTCGTCGGTGATCGTGTCGACCTGACGGGACCGTGTCGTCACTCCAGTTCGAGCAATCCCGACGAGCCCGGACCGAGTGTGCCGGCCGATCGATAGACGTCGAGTTTGGCTCGGCTGTCCTCGATGTCGAGATTACGCATGGTGAGTTGACCGATGCGATCGAGTGGTCCGAAGGCTTGATCCTCCACGCGTTCCATGCTGAGACGATCGGGTGCATACGTGAGATGCGGTCCACTCGTGTCGAGGATCGTGTAGTCGTCGCCTCGTCGTAGACGCAGCGTGACCTCGCCAGTGATGGCGGAGCCGACCCAACGCATGATCGGTTCGCGCAGCATGAGACTCTGCGGATCGAACCAGCGACCCTCGTACAACAGACGCCCGAGTCGGCGGCCCATGGTGCGATAGTTCTCGATCGTGCCTTCGTTGTGAATGGCGGTGACGAGACGTTCGTAGGCGATGTGGAAGAGAGCGAGTCCGGGTGACTCGTAGATGCCGCGACTCTTGGCCTCGATGATGCGATTCTCGATCTGGTCGGACATTCCGAGTCCGTGTCGACCGCCGATCCGGTTGGCCTCGTGGACCATTTCGACCTGATCGCTGAATTCCTGACCGTTGAGAGCTACCGGCCAACCTTCGTGGAAACGTACCGACACAACTTCGGGTTCGATCGACACGTTGTCGCGCCAGTGGGCGACGCCCATGATCGGTTCGACGATGTCCATCGGTGTTGAGAGCTCCTCGAGAAGTTTTGCTTCGTGAGTGGCGCCCCAGATGTTGGCGTCGGTGCTATAGGCCTTTTCGGTGCTGTCGCGATAGGGGAGGTCGTGCGCCTTCAGAAACTCGCTCATCTCGGTACGCCCGCCGAGTTCGGCGACGAAGGTCTCGTCGAGCCACGGCTTGTAGATGCGTAGCTTCGGATTCACGAGCAGTCCATACCGATAGAAGCGCTCGATGTCGTTGCCCTTGTAGGTGGATCCGTCGCCCCAGATGTCGACGCCGTCGGACTGCATGGCTCGCACCAGCAGAGTTCCGGTGACCGCCCGCCCGAGTGGGGTCGTGTTGAAGTAGGTCTTCCCGGCGGTGGTCACGTGGAAGGCACCGCACTGGAGGGCCATGAGGCCCTCCTTGACGAGTTCGGCACGACAATCGACCAGACGCGCGTGTTCGGCCCCGTACTGCCGGGCGCGACCTGGCACCTGGTCGAGTTCGGGCTCATCGGGTTGACCGAGGTCGGCGGTGTAGGCGTACGGGACGGCTCCCTTGTTGCGCATCCAGGCGACGGCTGCCGACGTGTCGAGCCCGCCGGAGAAGGCGATTCCGACGCGTTCGCCGACCGGAAGTGACGTGAGGACGCGCTGCGACGGCTGAGAAGCGGACATGCGAATAACGCTATCGGCGTCGACACCAGGCCTTCTGTATGGTCGATTCGTGAACCTCGACGGTGGCGTGCATCGCGTCGATCTACGACATGGCCTCGGATCGCTGTGGATCTGTGGCAAGCACGCAATTGCCCCCGATCCCGACGCCTTGTTCCACCGGATCGCCGTTTCTTCAGCCGAGGTCGACGTGGTCTGTCTCGTCGAAGAGCACGAGATCGCCGATCGTTATCCCGGTTACGTGACGTGGTTGCGATCGTCACCCAGTGCTCTCTGGTTTCCGGTCCACGATCTGTCGTCCCCCGATATCGAGCGAGCCGTCGAGCTGTACGCCGATGTGTGGTCGCGTCTTGGCAGCGGTCGGCACGTCGTCGCCCATTGCGGAGCCGGTATGGGACGAGCCGGCACTCTTGCCGTGGCGATGTGCTTGCACGACGGTCGATCGCTCGTCGACGCCCTCGAACACGTGCGACGTTCGCGTCCCGGTGCCGGTCCGGAGGTCGGGACTCAGTCGGCCGTACTCTCCGAACTCGCTGCCCGATTGTCGACGTCCCCCAATTGACGTCGACCCGACCACGATCCGAGTCCGAGCAGAAGCGCACTGGCGGCGAGAGCTCCGGTCACCACGGCGCCACCCGGTGACGAATCTCGGTCGGCGAGAGCACTCGCGGCGAGCAACAGTCCTCCGACCGCCGAAACCTGAGGGATGAAAGGTCCGCTCAGGAACGCCCACACCGTGATACCCGTGCACAGAGCGAACACGACGAAGACGGTGACGATGACACCGACGGTCCCCCAACGGATGTCGTCGGCCCACCAGACCGGTCGACCGATCACCTGAGACGATGCGCCGACACTTGCCAATCCGAGCGTGAGGCCAACCCATCCGACGCCGACCACGCGCGACCAGCTCGGTGGCAATCGGTGGGTGTGTCCGTGATCGGCGAGAAGTGCTCGACGTCGTCGAGTCGTCTCGGGGTCGGGAGGAGGAAGCACGCCTACACGCTAGGTGACGTTCGTATCGACCCGACGTCGCGTCGACAGGTGTCGAGGCCACCGATAGCGTGTTTTCGTGGCCTCGGACGCGCGATCCGCTCACTTCGAGAAGTTGACGCTCTTCTTTCCGATGTGGAACGAGGAGGAGTACATCGATCGGACGCTGCAGGCTGCTCGTGAGGCGGCCGAGGCCCTGATCGCGTCTGGTGAGGTGGCCGACTACGAGATCGTTGTGGTCGATGATGCTTCGACCGATGCCACGGGTCGTCTGGCCGATGAGATCGCAGCAGTCGATCCGCGGGTCCGTGTGGTGCACCATCCGAAGAATCGAAAGCTCGGTGGCTCGATCAAGACCGGATTTGCAGCGGCGACCGGCGACCTTGTCTTGTACACCGACGCCGATCTTCCGTTCGACATGGACGAACTCCAGAAAGCCTGTCGGCTCATGCGGCACTACGAAGCCGACGTGGTGAGCGCGTATCGCCTCGACCGCACAGGTGAGGGCTACGTGAGGACCGTCTACTCGTTCTTCTACAACGCGTTGGTGCGAGTGTTCTTCGGACTGAAGATGCGTGACGTCAACTTCGCCTTCAAACTTTGCCGTCGTCGTATTTTCGACCACGTGGAATTGAAATCGGAAGGTTCGTTCATCGATGCCGAGCTGGTCGTCCGAGCCCACAAATTCGGCTATCACATCGTGCAATTCGGTGTCGACTACTTCCCGCGGACGCGTGGCGTGTCGACCTTGTCGTCGCCGTCGGTCATCGTGAAGATCCTCCGTGAGATGTGGCAACTGAGGAGAGAACTGCGGGCGATTCGGCCTGCCGTTTCCCGCTGATCAGTCTCGATCGACGAGGTGAACGACACACGTTTCCGACCTCGACGTCACGGCAGTCACAGGTAGCCTCGGCGCGGTGAATGAGGGTTCCTCTCGACGCCGAACGACGGCCCGATCGGACCGCGCCTCGTCGGAGCTGAATCGCTGGTACCCGGCCATCGGGGCCGCGGCAGTTCTGATCGGGGTGATCGCTGTCGGAGTGGTGGCCGATGGACGTGACGACCCGGAATCCGTACCGCCGGTGGTCACCAATTCGACCACCCCCCAGGTCGTCACCGAGAGCACGGAGACTCCGATCGTCAAACTGCCTCTGTCGCAGACCTTTGGACGAGGCGCGGCCGGACCTGAGGTGAAGTTGATTCAGGACCGACTTCTCGCGTTGAAGTTCGATCCCGGGGTGGCTGACGGTGCATTCGGTGAAAGAACTCAACAGGCGGTCTGGGCGTTCGAGAAGTTGGTGATGGGCGTACCGCGAGATCAGGTGACCGGGCGCGTGACTCCGGAGATGTGGAGTCGCATGCAGGATCCGATCGTGATCACACCGCGGCGTCCGGACTCGACACCCGACCACACCGAGATCTACCTCCCCGAACAGGTTCTGGTCGTGTTCCATCGAGACGAGACGGTGCTGGTCACCCACATCTCGTCGGGTGACGACCAAGAATGGTGCGAAGAGGTGACGATCGACCCGGGTGAGCGCGGTAACGAGGACGGGCTCGAGCCCATTAACGAGGGGTGGTGCGGACTGTCCTGGACACCGGGCGGTGTGTATCGGTACGACCGGCTGGTGGAGGGTCGACGCGAGAGTCAACTCGGGGGCATGTACAACCCGGTGTACTTCAACTACGGGATCGCCGTCCACGGTGCGCAGGAAGTGCCGTTGAATCCGGCCTCGCACGGATGTATTCGTATTCCGATGCACATTTCCGACTATTACCAGTCGCTCGTATCGCTTGGTGATCAGGTCTTCGTGTGGGACGGCGTCAAAGAGCCCGAGGCCTACGGTTCGCAGTTGCCGCGGTTCAACTGGCGCGATCCGAACTACACGACGACGACATCGACCACGTCGAGCACGTCGACGACATCGACCACGTCAACCACGTCGACGACGTCGACAACGGCTGCACCTGCCCCTGCCCCGTCCCCTCCCGCCGCGGAGTCGTCGACTCCTTGATGTACAGAGTGTGACGCGTCTCAGCCGAGGCAGGCCGCGACGCCGTTGAACACCCCTTGACGAAATGCGTCCACTTTCTCGAACGGACTGCCGTATTCGTCGATGTCGGCCGAGACGTCGCCGATCGAGATGATGGTTCTGATCGCTTCGTCGAGATCGCCCGGTGACAGCGAGATACGCGGGTTGTCCTCGCTCGGCGGAACGACTGGCTCGTCATTGAGGGGCAAGATGTCGCCCGACCACGCGCCAGCGAGGCAATCATTCAAGAGATGGCCGAGCTCACCGTCGAGTTCGAGATCGAGAGTGACCTGCACGAGTTCGCCGTAGCCGACGGCCAGTAGATATCCGACGGCGAAGTCACCCGGTGTGCTGCTGTACACGTCGAGCATGAGGTCCGGATCGACGACGATCGTGAGTGGGGAGACGCAGATCTCCACACCGAGAGTCGCCGGTCGCCGATCGCCACACGGTGGATCGCCGTCGATCGAAACAGTCGGAGTGGACCACGAGGGGAGGACGGCGCTCCAATAGAGGTCGAGATCGCCGGTCAGAAGTTCGAACATTTCGGCATCGAAAGGGAAGTCGCTCGGGTTGGGTCGGGACAGCTCCTCGACGGTGAAGCCGAACTGGAGCGGGACGGGGGCCTCGTTCTCGTAGTCGGCGCAGGGTCCGACACCGCCGAGAAATCCCTCCTGGAACGCGCTCACTCGATCGAAGGCTGAACCGTGAGCGGCCGGATCGTCAGCACGGTCGCCGGGCCGGTCGCCCAGTTGGACGAGGCCGAGCAATGACGCCGTGATGTCTCGATCGGTGACCGATCGACCCCCCACTCCGTCCCGGCGTACGCGAGCGGTCCAGGCGCCGGCGAAACAGTCGGCCTGTAGCTCGAGAGTGGTGTTGATTCGGCTGTCGAGAATGTCGTTGCGTAGCGGCGACTGGATCACGTGACCCCATTCGTGCGCCATGATCACCCCGACGACCACCACTCCGAACTCGTCGGCGAAGGACGGAAAGAGGATCTCATCGTCGAAGACGATGAAGTCGCCCTCATCGCAATAGAAGGCGTTCTCTTCCACGTCGGCATAGTCGCCGTTGAACGAACACCCTGTCGGGAGTTCGGTGCGTCGATCCTGTCGGTGGCCGTGCACACCACCCAGTAGGGGCGGATAGTCGTCCCCGTAGAGAAGCGGATATTCACTCGACCAGAAGTCTTCGATGTCGGCGATGGCTGCGTCGAGGAACTCGGTGTAGTCGGTCGTGTCGCTCCAGCTGCCGAATCGAACCGATGTCGCGTCGTCGATGTCGCGGCTGTCGAGCAAGGTGAGGTCGGCGCCCCCACAGGCGGCCAGAAATCCGATCAGTGCGGCAGTGAGACGTTTCAGCCCTTCAACTCCTGGAGGACGGCGGAGATCTCGGTGACCTCGCCGGTCTGACCACGAATCATCGATTCGGCGAGAACCCGGACCGACGGGTTTCGTCCGGCGTCGCGCACGTACTCGGCCATGTGGATGCCACCGAGATGGTGGTCGAGCATCAAGGTGGCGAAAGCGATCGATGCATCGACGCCGTCGGCCCGCGCGAAGTCGTTCAACTCGTCTTGGGTGGCGAGGCCGTCCATGTCGTCGAGGGGGACTGGTGTCCCCATCCAGGCCATGGCGGTTCCGGTGTCGTTGGCCTCGGATTCACCAAAACTACGGAGCAGCTCGATCATGAGGCCGACCTCGAGTTGCTGGGAGTACAAGATTTCTTTGGCGTAGAGCTCGAGTCGGGGGAGCGGTTCGTCGACCGACGTGAGATAGAAGAAGGCCATGTCGACAGCCTGCTCGTGGTGGTAGCGCATGTCCTGGAGGAACCCCACGTCGGCGGCGTTGTACGAGACCGAGGCGTTGCGGTTTCCGACGAAGTACCCGATGCCGACACCGAGAATGAGCGAGGCCAGCCCGAGGGCGATGAAGTTCAGAGGGTTCTGCCACCACGGCAGAACGAGTACTTCGTCGCGGTCGTCGTCGCTTGATATCTCGTCGAGGGAGGTCACCCTTCCAGCGTGGCACAAGTGGTCGCCTCTCGTCCCAGCACGCATCGAAGGGTCGCTGGTAGTTTCTCACTTCGCGGCAAGACCCGCCGTGCGACCTTCTGGGGGCAATTTTCGTGAGTTCCGTACCCGAACAACCGGCCAGTCGATTGCTCGCCGTCGATGGCGTCACGGTCCGATTCGGAGGCATCGTGGCGCTGGACGGCCTGTCGTTCACGATCGATCGCGGGCAGATCTGTGGACTGATCGGACCGAATGGTGCCGGCAAGACCACGATGTTCAACGTCGTCAGCCGCATCTACCAGCCGACCGAGGGAAGCATCGTCTACGACGGAACCGATTTGCTCACGGTTCCGGCCCATGGCATCGCCCACCTCGGGATCGCTCGCACCTTCCAGAACCTGGCCTTGTTCCCCACCATGTCGGTTCTCGACAACGTGATGGTGGGGGCCCACAGCCAAGGGCGTGTTGGATTCGTACGTTCGATCCTGCGAGTTGGCGCGGCGCGAGAGAACAGAGAGATGCGCAACTGGGCCGGCGACTTGCTCCACCAACTCGGACTCGGCTCGATCGCATTTCGCCCGGCAATGGGACTCCCCTTTGGCACGTTGAAGCGACTCGAGATCGCCCGAGCCCTCGCCGCCCGTCCCCGTTTCTTGTTGATGGACGAGCCAGCTGCCGGTCTCACTCATGCCGAAGTCGACGAATTGGGTGACACCGTTGTCGACATCCGCAAGCAATTCGACCTCACAGTGCTTCTCGTCGAACACCACATGTCGATGGTGATGAAGATCTCCGATCACGTGGTGGCCATGGAGTTCGGACGCAAGATCGCCGAGGGCACTCCACACGAGGTGCAGAACGATCCGCAGGTGATCCAGGCCTACTTGGGAGTGAGTTCATGAGTCTTTTGGCCATGCGCGACGTGCGGGCCGGTTACGGTCCGCTCGAAGTTCTGCACGGCATCTCTCTCGATGTCGAGCCTGGTGAAATCGTCGTCATCCTCGGCGCCAATGGGGCCGGCAAGACGACCACGATGCGCGCGGTGTCGGGAATGATCGGCCGCCAGGGTCAGGTCACTTTCGAAGGAGCCGACATCTCGTCGACAAGTGCCGAAAAAATCGTTCGCCTCGGGATCGCTCAGGTGCCCCAGGGGCGCGGAACTTTTGCGGAACTCACGGTCGAGGACAATCTTCGCAGCGGCGCGTATGTGCGGCGTGACGCCGTCGACGCCGACATCGACCGCTGGTACGAGGTCTTCCCGCGACTGGCCGAACGTCGATCGCAGCGGGCGGGCAGTCTCTCGGGCGGTGAGCAGCAGATGCTCGCCATTGCCCGAGCGTTGATGAGCAAACCCAAACTGCTTCTTTGCGACGAGCCGAGTCTCGGACTTGCTCCGCTCATCACCCAGGAGTTGTTCGAAGTGTTGAAGAAGTTGAATGCCGATGAGGGCTTGTCGATCCTGCTCGTCGAGCAGAATGCGAACCTTGCGTTGAAGGTGGCTCATCGGGTGTATCTGCTCGAGACCGGGAACGTGGTGGCGTCGGGAACGGCCGCTGAGATTTCGTCCGATGACAGCATTCGCAAGGCGTACTTGGGGGCCTGACATGGATCGTTTCTTCCAATACGTTTTCGATGGCTTGAGCTTCGGGGCGATCTACGCGCTCTTGGCCCTTGGTCTCGTGGTGGTGTTCCGAGGTACCGGACACCTCAATTTCGCGCAGGGCGAAATGGCCATGTTCTGCACGTTTCTCACCTGGCAGTACAACTCGTGGGGAGCACCACTCGTCGTTGCGGTACTACTTGGCATGCTCACCGGCTTCGCACTGGGTGCTGGCACCGAGGTCACTCTGATTCGTAATGTCGCCAAGAAGTCGGAAGCTGGCGTGTTCGTGGTGTCGATTGCACTGTTCCTCGGACTCAATTCGCTGGCGGCGATGATCTGGGGGAATCTGCCCCCCGAGCAGATGCCGAGTCTGTTCCCCGATCAACCAGCCGACTTCGCCCGCATCTTCGGCGCCGTCTGGCGCTATGAGTACATGGGCATCCTTCTGGTGGCGTTGGTGCTCATGGGGCTCCTCTTTCTGCTGTTCTCGAAGACCAAGTTCGGTCTGGCCATGCGCTCGGTGGCCAGTAATCCTGAATCGGCCCGTCTGGTCGGCATTCCGTCTGGGGTCGTGTTGGCCTCGTCGTGGGGAATCGCCGGAGCCATGGGCGCATTGGCCGGAACCATGTTTGGTGCCACCACCGGAGAGCTCACCTCAGGACTCATGTTCTCGGTCTTCATCTATGCCGCCGCCTCGGCCACCCTTGGCGGATTCGACAGTCCGGGTGGCGCGGTGATCGCCGGTCTGTCGATCGGTGTCGGCGAACAGCTGGCGGCCGGGTACGCCCCGGGCTGGATCGGCCAAGAACTCCGGCTCGGCGTGGCCCTCATGACCATCTTCGTGGTGTTGCTGTTCAAGCCGTCCGGACTCTTCGGGTCGGTCAAGGTGCAAAGGGTCTGATCATGTGGAAGATCAAGGAAAGCTCTCCTCAGCACTGGGCTCTGCGTGTGATCGGAGTCGCCGTCATCGCGATTGCAGTCGTATGGGTGCCCACCCAGATGTCGACCTCGCGCATCGGCCAGTTCTCTGATGCTTTCGTGCTCATCATCGCCGCCATGTCGCTCAATCTCGTACTCGGTTTCACCGGGATGATCTCGATCGGCCACTC
>Ga0181581_10003133_pt1 | contig 12925 bp, 21 predicted proteins | sample 071ome_22_FD_132433 | JGI IMG/M metagenome (GOLD analysis project Ga0181581, IMG submission 132433) | Coastal salt marsh microbial communities from the Groves Creek Marsh, Skidaway Island, Georgia - 071404AT metaG (megahit assembly) | ecosystem: Environmental > Aquatic > Marine > Intertidal... | reverse complement strand
TGATCGCTCTGATCTATCTCTTTATGATTTGTTTGATCATCTATACATTCATTACACTAGAGCCTACAGAGGATCTCAGAATGGTATCAGAGTATTACTATTACATTCCTCACTAAAAGCTAAAAAAGGCTTGACTTTGCTGTCCACTTTTGATAGTATATTATTATAGAAATTCATTATTATATTCTAAGAGAGGTGCTATATGAAATCTATATCAATTGAAAAAAGAAAAGGGTTGAAAATTGCTAATGCTGGAGGCAATGCAATTATTCAAATAAATTGTACAGAATCAGTTGGTCCTAAACCAATTACTAAATCATTATCTTTATTGTTAGGTACTCCCGAAACAATCAAGTTTGATGGTTTTGAAATGACACCAGAGATCGAAGAAAAGGTTGTTGCATTCTATGATAGTAATTCGCTTGAATCATGGACTCGATATTTGGATGAGAAACAAAGAAGAGAATATAAAGCAAAGAAAGAGGCATTAGAAGCTCTTATTGCCAATTATAGAGGTGTAGCTAAAAGAACAGCCATTGAGAAAGTAGAAGCTGAGTTTGCTGCTTAGTTATGGATTATACACCAGTCATTTCTAATTTAGTGAAATACGCTATAGGGGAGACAGTAGATAGTGTTGTCTACCCCTATCTCAGATTGATGATGGAACAAGGTGTAGGCAAACCAGGTGAATTGATTGTTGCAAGTGTCTTAGGATACGAGGTCCGTAATCAGTGTATACATGGCGAAGATGCATACAATCATACTTCGAATTGCTTAGTAGAGATCAAGTGTGAGTCTGATTCTGATTCTCAACATCTTTCTGGTAATGCAGCTTGGAGTTCTATACAATCTAATACAAAAGTTCAGAAGTTATGGGATGACAATATGCAACTTGCTCAAGCAGGTTTCACAAAGAAAGGTAGACTTGTTTATATTCTAACTAAGATGATCAATGAAACAAGTATACCTGGTAAAATTCAGGAATATCTTTCTTGCAACATGAGTAAAACACCTAAAACAACTCATGTGCAGTTAGGTGATTATTTTGATGTACCTTATTTGAATAAAAAATATTTGGAACGAGTAGGTATGTCTAACCCTTTCAAACAAAAATTATTATATAATTATGCTTGACAATGACATCCACTTTTGTTAGTATGGACAGATATCGAAAAGGAGACTGATATGCATATAAGTGAGCAAATAACATTACTGAAAAGCCTTATAAAGGAACATAACATATCCATTGAAGCACAAGCAAGTATTTTATACACATCTTGTGAAGAGCGTGGTATGCAAAAGGGTACGGACAAGACACAGTTTCGTGAATTGATTGTTTCTGATAATCTAGGGCATAAGGTCCATGATAAAATCTCAGCAGGTGCGGAATCGGAACAGTATGGTTCAGATGCATTTGATGAGGTGTCTGGTCGTTTTGCAGAGTATAAATCGAAGGCATTGTTAGATAAAGAGTTGCGCAACTTCTTCCAATTACCTCGTGGTAATGGTAAGACTTTTGCACCTCTGGTCGTCACAGGTGTATACAACGGTGCATACAAACAAGAGGCGATTGATAAGTACAGTAAGATCGATCATTACTTCTCTATTCATTATAAAGAAAGGAATCTTATGGTGATCAAACCTCGAACTGATCTTGTGATTCAGCAGTTGACTGAGAACAATGCAAATCGTAAACCTGGTGCTACCACGAACTGTAATACTGTTCGTATCAATCTAGGTAATACAGACGATTACGAAGTGGTCTACGATAGTGGTGCTACTTATGAGGAACTTATATGAATATAGATTTACAAAACAAAGATTGTCTGGAATTCCTAAAGTCTGTACCGAACGATTCTGTAGGGCATATCAATTGTGATCCCCCTTACAACATAGGGTATGATGGTGGTGATGGTTGGGATACCTTTGCAACCGAAGATGCATACTTAGAGTGGTCAAAGCAATGGCTGACTGAGTGTGCTCGTGTGTTGAAACCTGGCCGTATGTTATGTGTATGGGGTACACAAAAGACGGATCTATTCTTTCGTCTCAAGTTGGAAGTATTGAATCACATTGAAGGCCTACATGCACAGTCAGCCATTCACTGGTCGTACAATTGGGGTGGACGCCCACGCAATAATTTTGCACACAAGTTTGAAACAGCATGGTGTTATTCGAAAGGCAAAGACTTCTTCTTTGATCGAACTCATGTAGAGGTACCACGAAAGATGAAGATCAATGTTCGTACTGGTGAAGAGTATACCAACGGAACTATTCCTACTACGATATGGGAAGGCAATCTTACCACCAACAGCAAAGAGGCAAAAGAATCTAACTTTCATCCAACGGTCAAGCCACAGTTTGTTCTGCAACGCATGATTCATGCTTATTGCCCACCGAATGAAAGTGTCTTAGATTGTTTCTCTGGCTCAGGTTCAACAGCACTAGCTTGCATTGAAACGAACAGAGACTTTCTAGGTTGTGAACTCTTCGAAGAGTATTATAACAAATCCTTGGAACGAATCTCCTTGCACCAAGGCATCACGGAATTTATGGCATGAATGAGATTATAGAGATTATCAAAAACAATCTGACCGTTGATCTCCTGACACGGAAATGGAAAGAAAAGAACATTGGTAATCCCATGGCAGGCTATTGTTATTATGCCTCTGCTGTGTTGAAAAGGTTTTACCCTAAAGAGGTGATGTTGTATCGTGGTGTAGATCACGAAGGCGAGTATCATTGGTGGTGTCAGACAAAGAGTGGTGACATCATAGACATCACAGCAGAACAATACACAAGTAAAGGGTTCACACCACCCTATGAAAAGGGTGAGAAGAAAGGCCCTTTAGGGTTTAGTTATAGAGATAAAGCAAGACTGTTAGAACAAAGAGTTCTAAATGAATTAGGATTGGAGTCGTTGGAAGATTTTACTAAATAGTTGAATGACATTCAATCAAGTAAGAGAAAAACTCCTTCACGGCAAACACCTAATTCGATTTGAATCTTTGACAACGAAAGGAAAGATCAACGAAGTGATAGGGTCATTATTGAATGTGAACATGTTTCAATCAGACAGTGATAAGATACTTGTGTTTCTACCAGAAGAAAGTAGATGGCACGATATCGAAGTGAAAACAATATTGAGTATGGAAAAAATTGAAAAGCATAACACCTAAATTTACAATCGACTGGTACATCAAATGGACCGCAAGTGTCCTCTTGTTGTGTTCTATGTCTATGCGAGGTGTAAAAGAGTTAGCAGACTACGACTTGTATCTATCGCTTGTTGGTGTATTCGGTTGGCTAGTCGTTGGCATTATTTGGAAAGATAGAGCATTGATATTACTCAACGGAATAGGTTTTGCAATTCTACTAAATACATTTATACAAAAGTTGTACGGAGTTATATGATGAGTTTTATATATGAATTACCTTTATTTTTACTACACACCGCAGTGGTGCTTTTCTTTTGGCTATCAATTGCAGGTGTGATGTACTTTATTCTATGGGAAGGCATCAAAGGTTATATACAGCGAATGCGAGAAGTCAACAGAGAACATAACGAACTCACCGATCCAGAAGATTGGGCAGGAGGAAAATAATGGACTTATACATTATACATTTTGTTTTTATTTCTGCATGTGTGACTGGATCATGGATTGCAGGCTTTCTTTACGGTGAAAAGAATGGTTCTGCTCGAGTGATAGAACAGTTTTTAGACGACAAACTTATTACCGTCAAACAATTGAAAGATAAATACGGTTCATAAAAAGGAATATATTATGAGAATTTTAGGAGTAAACACTTCACACGACACAAGTGTCGCACAAATCACAGACGATACCATAGACTTTGTTTTTGACGAAGCAAGATTTCGCAGGCACAAGTATTGGGATCCAAGATTGCTTCGTGATGACGATTATGGTCTTCAATGTGTAGCACAACGAAACATAGAAAAACCAGATCACCTGATCTTTACTACATTCGATAGAAGAAATGTCAAACTGCATTTCGATAAAGACAATTTGGTATACAACAGAATTTTAGCAGAAGAGTTTTGTGCTGACATGCGAGATGCACAGTTATCAACAGTTCGTCTCCAAGAATTAGCAAAGAAGTATGAGGGTTCATTTACCTTTACTCTTGAAGAGGGTGCAGATGAATACATTGCTGAAACTCTTTCAAAACAATTATACAAAGACGATGAGGGTTATACACTTGATCAGAGTCAACACCATTTATACCATGCAGAGTGTGTTCATGCACTATCACCTTGGAAAGGAGAAGAGTGTATAGCAATCGTTTGGGATGGTGGTGGTGCCATGAGATTCTTCGATGAATATCCAGGTTACCAAGAAATGGAAACAATCTTTCATTGTGTACCAGGCAAAGTACCTGAAATCAAATGGCAAAGGCTATCGAACAATCGAACATTGAATGACCAAAGCTATGATTTTCCTAACATGACATACGATTGTCTCATGTGTTGGGAAGATGATGTCAAAGAGATTGACGGTGCAGAGATTATCTTTTCAAGTAAACCATCTAGTGGTATGAACTTCTCTCAACTCTCAGCAGCCTTAGGTTGTGATGAAGAAGGCAGAGCATCTGGTAAAGTTATGGGCATGGCAAGTTATGGTACAACTAGACCAAACACTTTCAATCAATTCACCGTTGCTCAACAATGTGAAGAGGAAGCATTAGCAAACTCTCTCAACATTATTGACAAGGCTAAAGAGTTGATACCAAACATCAACAAGATTCTCTTGTCTGGTGGTTACTCATTGAACTGTACAAATAATTACAAGTACTTAGAAGCAAATCCTGATTATGAGTTCTTTGTTGATCCAATACCACACGATGGTGGTACAGCATTAGGAGCTGCATTATGGTTGAAAAGAAAATTGGAGAATGAATCATGATTTTGACACAAGTTGTTAGAGAATTAGATATGGTCTTAGACCTTATCATTGACAAAGAGCAGATCGTTGCTATGTTCCAAGGAGAATCAGAGTGGGGTCCAAGAGCATTGGGCAATCGTTCTATTCTTTTTGATCCAAGGCATCCCGAAGCAAAACAAATAGTAAACACGATCAAACGAAGAGAAGACTATCGGCCATTTGCAGGATCAATTCTTGCTGAACATGCTGATGAATACTTTCACATGTTGCAACTGAAAGAGTCTCCTTGGATGTCCTTTGCTATTCAGGCAAAAGAAAAGGCATATAGAGATATTCCATCTTTAGTTCATGCAGACGGCACTTGCCGTATTCAGACAGTCACAAGAGAACAGAACAAAAACTATTACGAACTTATAGAGGCGTTTTATAAGATAACAGATGTTCCTATTATCTTCAATACTTCATTCAATCTAGGTGGTGAGGCATTAGTAGAAACTATATACGATGCTATTGATACCTGCAATCGTTGTGAAATAAATTATCTTTATGTACCGAAAGATCAGGACATAGAAATACCTTTTGAGTGTATAAAACCAAAAGATTTACACAACATGCAAGAAAATGGAAGTTGAAGTAACAGATATAGCTATACAAAAATTATTAGAAAAGAAAGTAGAGTTTGTTAGACTAGGTGTGACTGGTGGTGGTTGCGCAGGATTTGAATATGTATTCAAAGATGCTATTGTTCCAAATGACGATGACTTAGTTATAGATTATGGAAGATTCCAGTTTGTTATCGATCCCCTTAGTCAACCATACTTAGACGGAATGACTTTAGATTTTGTCGAAGAAGGACTCAACGAGTATTTCAAATTTATCAACCCAAAAGAAAAGTCTTCTTGTGGTTGTGGTGTAAGTGTACAATTTGATATATAATATTATGAATCATCTAAAACAAATAGATATGAATTACTTCAAACATTTATGGCACGCATGGAAAGTTGCGTTCATTTTGATTGTACATGGTGTATTACCAGATGTTTGGGAATGGAAAGCAAGTGAGATATTAAATGAAAACAAGCAGTGCAAAAGCCAAGGGGCGTAGACTACAACAGTGGTTTGCAAATAAACTAGTAGAACACCTAGAAGTTGATTCAGAAGACCTAGAATCCAGGCCTATGGGTTCCCAAGGTGAAGACATAATAATGGGAAAAGAGACTAGACAAATATTTCCCTATAGTGTAGAATGTAAGAATCAAGAATCGGTCAATGTATGGAAATCATACGAACAGGCAACTGATAATTGTAAAGGCTACGAACCTTTATTAGTGATCAAAAGAAATAATCACAAACCTTTGGTTGTACTTGATGCAGAATTCTTTTTACAACTACACAAGGACTAATATGTTATACGAAAACGGAATCTACTCACCATTTGGGCCTTCAATAGGAATCTATGATCTCAAACCAGAAACACTTAGTGCATTCAAAGATATAGCAAAGAATGTCAGAACTGCAAATGTAGATGATGCAGGAAAATATCTTGCAGGTATTATAGAAGAGCAATACGACATTACTACTATGGTCAACCAAGAGTTGATGAACGACATCTTTGAGAGTGCTACTGATTACTTCGACAAAAGAAACCAACCAGAATTTCCATTTGCATGTGATGGTATATGGATGAATATTCAAAAACCACACGAAGTAAATCCACCACATGAACACACAGGCATTCTTTCTTTTGTAGCATATGTACAAAGTGGAATAGAACCAGAAGACTGCACAAATAATCCTCATGACAAAAGAAATCAACACGATGAAACTAGAAAACAAGTTGGTGGTATATTAGAGTTCAGATATGGAACAGCAAGTTATCTAAATAACCATGTGTTTGAATTCTTTCCAAAAGAAGGCAAAGTTATATTTTTTCCATCTTGGCTGACACACATGGTTATGCCTTTCTACAAAGAGGGCGTTGAAAGAATTAGTGTAGCAGGAAATATCTCATTATACGAACCGAATGACAACAATGATAAAAAGCTTTAGCGATATATTACTAAAAGAAGAAGTGAAAGATAATCCCTTTCGCTTGGTAATTCTCGCGCAGAGACCCATAAAACAAAGAGAAGAGTCCACATCATTCAAACTTGCCAAACAAGCAGAGAAAATGGGACATGAAGTTTACAATTGTCGTATCTCTGGTGCATATATCGAAAGAGATCCAGATTCAGGTATTGTAAGCTTACATAATGAAGGTGATGAAAAGGGTTTTGAATTAGATGAAGATACAATCGTCTTTGTTCGTGGTAATGTCACTGCAAAAGATTCTTACTTAGACCTTATCTCACAATTAGAAAGATACGGTGCATCTGTTAATAACTTCCGTGAAACAATAGAAGTTTGTTCAGATAAGTTTAGAACATACATAAGACTCCAAGAAGTTGGTATGACCCAACCTAAAACTGTTCTCATACCAAGTGATGAACCAAAGGCAGTTGATCGTGCTCATGAGGCATTAGATAATGACTTCCCTATGGTACTCAAAACACTACAAGGTGCAAAAGGTGTAGGAGTTCTCCTAATCGAAACGGAAAGATCATTGCAGTCTACAGTTCAGTTGATCAATAAAATTGATCCTTATGCAGACCTATTACTCCAAGAATACATAGAACAAGACTATGATGTAAGAACAGTAGTTGTCAATAAAAAGATTATAGGTGCAATGAAGAGACCTATGGTGATCAATGACTTCAGGTCAAATGTATCACAAGGTTCTGTACCAGAAAAAATAAAACTCACACCAAAAGAAGAAGAGGCAGTTCTAAAAGCTTCTAAAGCTGTAAACGGTCAGTGGGTTGGTGTTGACTTCATGCCTGCAAAGAATAGAGAGACAGGTGATCCATATATTATCGAAGTCAACCATTCACCAGGAACTGAAGGTTTATCCAAAGCTATTGGTGAAGATGTAGTAGAATTAGTATTGAATGAATTTATGAGCAGAGATATCTGGAAGAAGGCAGCAATGGAATGCGGCGTACTTGAGACTATCGAAGTTGAGGGCGATGAAATGACTGTAAAGATGGACACAGGTAACAATGTGTCTACTTGTGCATTACACGCTACAGAAGTTGAAGTGAAAGGTAAAGTTGTCACTTGGCAAACAAATGGAACCAAACACAAAAAACCATTACACAGATATGTCGAACTTATTAAACCTGCTGAGAAAAGACCAGTTGTTCTTATGGAAGTAAAATTTCTAAATACGACTTACGAGGTTGAGGTATCACTTGATGAAAGAAATCAGATACCGTTTTTAGCAAACCGTGACTTTATGAGACGAGCAAACCTGATGATAAATCCTGCTCGCAAATTTATGTTGACTAATAAGATTGATGACACAGAAGATTAGCATACAAGACAGAATGAGAAACAAGGCACTTGAGGCCATGGATCATGTCGAGTTCGAAATTGACAAACTGATGGACAATAAAAAGTCTTCATTCTCAATGTACAAGTATCTTAGACAACTAGACTATTCTGGTAAAGTTGTACAGTACATGAAAGGTTATACAAACGAAATGGTGTACGAACTAAAGAATGAAGAAGATTGTGAACAACTGGAAGAAGCCTATAGTTTTCTATCTAATAGCCAAAAGAAATATGCTATACAGTTCTTACGAAATATAGAGAAAGACATAGAGAAATTTTGTGATGAATACAAACCAGTTCGTAAGGTAAGAATCAAAACACCTGCACAACTAGTCAAAAGATTACCATATCAACAAAGATTCGCTAAGTACGAATCAATAGACCCAATAGAAATAATAAGAGCAAGAATGTTATTTACCTATAACACTGCAAGTAAGAAGATAACCTGTTTTGAATCACAAGGTTTATCAGTCAAGGGATCAAAGATTATAGGATACTATAAATGTACAGAAAAGACCTTGACAGATTTGAAATTACTTGATAGACTGGTGTCAGGTGGTAATGTTATTGCTTCTAAATTTATGGATGAAATCCCTAGATCAAAAGAAAAAGAAGGAAACAATAGAATTACCAAAAATACATTATTAGTAAAAGTGATTAAATGATACTTATAGATTTCACACAGACCATCATTGCAGGTATGATGGCTCAGATGAAGTATAATGACGGTGAGATAAATGAAGACATGTTGAGACACATGATTCTAAACTCAATTCGTAATTATGCTAAACGATATGCAGACGATTATGGTGACATAGTTTTATGTACCGATTCTGCAAGACCTTGGCGTAGAGAATACTTTCCTCTTTACAAAGCAAACAGAAAGAAAACAAGAGAGAAATCAGATTTGGATTGGGATGTAATCTTTCAATCATTACAGAAAGTAAAAGAAGAGATTAGAGATAACTTTCCATTCCATTATATGTATGTAGAGAGTGCAGAGGCAGATGACATCATTGCAGTTCTTACCAAAAAGTATTATGAACAAGAAGACATTCTAATTGTCAGTGGTGATAAAGACTTTCAGCAATTACATAAGTATAAAGGTGTGAAACAATTTTCACCTAACCTAAATAAAATGGTTCAGTGTGATGAACCAGATTTGTTTCTAAAAGAACATATACTCAAAGGTGATAAGTCAGATGGTATACCAAATATACTTTCTAATGACAACTGTTTGGAACAAGGCATCAGACAAACACCATTGAAAAGGGCAATACTAGAAAAATATCTTAGGATTAGTGTTGAAAATGATGATAAATACTATAGAAACTATTTGAGAAACCAAACACTAATTGATTTGGATTTTATACCAAACGATTTAGAAAACACAATCATTGGTGAATTTGAAGCTAGTGAACCACCAACTGGTAAGGTGTTCAACTATTTGACAAAACATAGACTCAATATGTTATTAGAAAATGTAGAGGATTTTAGATTATGACAGAAGAAAAAAAGAAAAAAGGTCGAGGAAGACCAAAAGGTGCTCCTAATAAACCAAAAATGGAGTTGATCACTGAGAGAAAGAATCTCACTAACAATGCCGATTGTTTTGAAATTTTGTGTCAAGCAAATATCGTTGCAGGTGAAGACAAAGAAAAAGCAATCAATGGTCTTCGTGTATTCAATGGGAGAAATGCAGCTGTTAGATATGTCTTACAGTGGATACATGATAAAAATGTAAAGTCTTTTTTACCAGAAGGCAAAACACCATATACACCTAACCCAGCACCAAGCACAGATTTGGCAGAGACTTCATTACGATTTGAAGTAAAACAGTTTAAGTACTTTTGTACCGAACAAGTTCCTCAACTGAAAAGAGAAAACATGTGGATACAACTGTTAGAAGGAGTTCCTGCTAAAGAGGCAGAAATGATGGAATTGGTAAAGGATAAGAAAAATCCTTTTCCAAATATAACTAAGGAAATAGCTGCTGAAGCATTTCCTGAGATACAAGTATAAATAAATATTAGTACTAGTCCTCAGAGACTATATATAGAAATAGGAAGTTATTAGATAACTTCGACTAATGTAGCTTCTATAGTCGAGCAGGACTCCATGGATTTTATAAAGGATATATTATGACAAATGAATTGAATCAACCAACATTTTCAACTGAAAAGCCCGAACCATCTGAGTTCGATAGAATAACTGAACGCATCAACAATTTCAAAGTTGGTCTTACACCATCAAATGCTCAAACAGTCAACACTATCTTAGAAAAGGGTTTATCAAATGGCATTTTCAAACTAAATGAAGTAGATGCTTTAGTAGCAATCAGAGAAGAAGTAAACAAAGGTGTTATTGAATATAATACCCAAATTCAAGTTGCACAAAACAGAATGAAAGAATTGCAAGAAGAACAACTTGTTGCAAAACAAGAAGAACTTGCAAAACGAGAAGCTGAAAGAACACAAGAAATCACAGACGAAAGGCAACGAAGAAAGAAAGCAGAAGACGAAGTGCGAATTCTCAAAGCACAACTCGAAGCACTTTCAGGTGTTGCAGGTAATGTGACACAATCACCTATACCAGTCGAACAACCACATGCACCTAAAGTAAGTAAACCCAAATCAAAAGCATGGGAAATGGTTCGTGCAGGTAGACCTCAGGTTGAAGAACCTGTACAAGACCTTGGTGAAGACTTACCAACTTTAGATCAATTCAAAATACCAGAAGAAATACCAGAAGATGCAAAGACTGTAAAAGACTTCTTCGAAGAAGTTGAGTCTGTACAAGAACTTGTTGATTCCGCAGATCAACTGGTAGACGAAGAGGTACAATCTCGCAGAGAGGAAGTTCTTTCAGACCTTGCAGCTGCAATTGAGGAAAAGGAAGAATCTGAATTTAAATTTGTCGAAGAAGATGAAGAAACAAAACCTTCTTTTTCTGGTCCTAAAATCACAGGTGGTAATGCACCAAACCTAAAAGCAGCTGTTGAGTTAGCACCATCAATTCAAGCTAAAGTTGATACAGAAAAAAAATCTATAAAATCATTTGATTCAGAAGAAGAATTACTTGCTGATGCTCAAGCTAGAATTGATGCATCTAAAGAAAGTGAAGAAGAGTTTGAAGAGGTGACTATACCATCTGAAAGTGAACTTCGTGCTATGACCAAGTCTGAAATATCAGATACAGCTAAAGTGTTAGGTTTCGAAAGTGTAAATACTAATACAACCAAAGATGTAATGATAGAGAACTTCATAAAAGAGACAGAATCATTTATTACCAATCTACAAGAGAGTGGTGAATTCGTAAGTGCAAGTGAAACAAGTGAAGATGATGGCAAAGACGATATCAGAGACGGCGGTTACTTCTAAGACAAAAGTTTTAGCAGTAGACGCAGAAAACATAAGCCCCTTATATTATAATCAAATAGATTTTGATGATCATTCCTTTCAGAGGATAAACTTTCCTGCAGACTACGGCATAAGATTAGGTTGCAATTTCAGAAGGTTTCTTTTTTGTCATAAAGACGAAAAAGCATTAGTCTTCTCTATGACACGACTAACTGATCTAATAAATGGTACCAGTGTAAGGGGGTTCTTATACAAAGAATCTGGATATCCAAAGACTACTCAACTAGATCCAGACGATGATGCTATCTTTTTTTTAGTGCCAAAACATTTGTCTACTTTTGAAATAGGAGACGAGATCATTATGGAATTTGACGAAGGTGGTTTAGATAGAGAAAGAAGAGTTATATGTCAGAAATTATAACAACGACTAAGGTAGATCAATATGAGTTTCTTGAGCATAGAAGAGAACAGGAAAGAAAACACTGGAACAAAAACAGCCTCAGTGGTAAACCTCTTGACTCGATTCTTACAGTTGAAATTAATACTACTGAGTTGTGCAATCGCACCTGTGTCTTTTGTCCAAGACATGACCCATCAGTTTTTCCCAACAGGAATCTCCATCTTACGATTAAAGGTGCTGAAACCATTGCAGAAGAATTAGCAGAAGAGGGTTATAACGGCAAGATTTCGTTTAGTGGATTCGGTGAGAATCTACTCAATCCAGATTTTGTAGAAATCGTAAAGACATTCAAAACAGCATTGCCTTATGCAACACTTGAGTGTAATACTAACGGTGACAAACTTACAGACAAATATCTCAGAGACTTGATTCACTATGCAGGATTAGATTTGATCTACATCAATCTGTATGATGGACCTGAACAGATAGAGAAGTTTGATGAAATGATTCTATGGGCAGAGATTAGACAAGATCAATATAAGTTCCGTATGCATTGGGGTGACTTTGAGAAACACGGACTAATACTCAACAATAGAAGTGGCACTATTGATTGGGTTGGTATTGAAGAAGCTGATATCAAGTCTCTTCAAGGTAAACCATGTCATTATCCATTCTATAAAATGTTTGTTGATTGGAACGGAGATGTATTATTTTGTTCTAACGATTGGGGTAGAGAACATGTTGTAGGCAATCTTTTACAGCAGAGTCTACATGATGTTTGGTTCTCAAAACCTATGAACAAGATTAGAAAGAGATTGATGAAAGGTGAT
>Ga0181581_10003129_pt1 | contig 12936 bp, 7 predicted proteins | sample 071ome_22_FD_132433 | JGI IMG/M metagenome (GOLD analysis project Ga0181581, IMG submission 132433) | Coastal salt marsh microbial communities from the Groves Creek Marsh, Skidaway Island, Georgia - 071404AT metaG (megahit assembly) | ecosystem: Environmental > Aquatic > Marine > Intertidal zone... | reverse complement strand
GAACGTTATCTCCTAAGAATAACTAATGGACTAATTTAACCTCTTCTCCAAGATTTCTTGGGACTCTCTTCGACTCTCACTCTTGGCGCGTCATCCGTGCTGCTTCCACCTCCCGGTTTGAGCAAAACTTCCTTCTCCCGTCTCGGCGGCTGACCGCGCTCGAGCCAGTCGTAATCGTCTTCGTCTTCATCTTTGATGATGGTGACCGTGGGACCTCGAGCGCGTAGCTCACAGCCGAAATGTGCAGGCGCGTAAAATAATGACGTGCACAGTGCGATGAATTCAAACACGCAAAACACCGGTGTCAGTAAGATGGTGAGCACGAAGAGAATGTTGTAGTACACGGCGCCGGAAACGATGCCTTTCGAAAGGTCCGCCACAGAGGCGCTCTTGTAAAACCCGATGGCGTACTTGAACGTCACGCATGCTGTGGTGAAACCGACGACACACCCGACGGCGAAGGTATCGACCCCGCTCCTTCGCATGCACCAAGGTGAAAACGCGGTGATCACCGGCGCGATCGTTGAGAACCCGGCGCTCACGCAAGCGACGGTGAGCGAAGCTCTGTGTGTGTGATCGAGCACCGTCTCATCGCGCATCAATACCAGCGCGCTGTGATGATCTCGCGCGCGGAGCTTGAAAAGCTTCCAAATGTCGCTCACGATGGGAACGTGAACGCCGGCATCCAACCATGAAAATTTGACTCCGTTGTTCGAGCACCTGAGCGCAAACGCGGTGAGCTCAAAACCGTCGTGGACAGCCATATCTTTAAACCCGACGGCGAGCTCGAGTTCGTTCGGGACGACCAGATACGTGTTTGGGATCGGTGCGACGACTCGAGCGTGTTTGGCGTACATCATTCGCAGAGCACCGTAAGATTCGCCGGCTCGAATGCACTCCGCCATTGCCGGAATCCATTGAAAGACGCTTTGGACGCCGTCTATGAATGAGTTCGACGTCCGTGTAATGCCCGGAAGGACGGCACCTTGTGCGAGTCGTCGAACGTGCGTGTCACCTCGACCTGAAAGCGCTGCGAGACGAGTTTCCCGGGCGCAGTGTGCCAACACCGCATCCACGGCGCGCACGTTCAAGAGCGCATCCGAACCCATGTGTACGACCCAGTCGCCCCAACTCGCTGAACTCGCTCGCGTAGCGAAATGCAACAGTCCACCGCTGCCTTGAATGACGACATCCGCGGGCACCACGAGCTCGCGGACGAACGCCGACGAGATGCCGAGCTCCTTGAGCGTCACCACTTCAATTTCAAAAAGCGCCGATGGGAGCGCACGTTGTATAATGTCAACAGCAACGTCCACCGCGCGTTTGACCGCGAGCGGTCTAGCATCTCGAGTCACGTGGAATCTGAAGTAAATCTTCCCGCCGAGCTCCTCTAAAAGCTTACCGCGCTCCGGAAACACCTCGAGCCACACCGGAGGCCACGTCAGGTAACCAGTGACGTGCGCCACCGCGGACGGTATCCCGATAAAACTCGCGACCGAGATGAGCATCCACACCACATTTTCCAACGCGTTAAGCTCCAATATCTCCTCGACGGGATTCACGAACGCGCCGAGCGCGGTCGCGATGACAAAGGCGAAGACTAAAATCATGAATGCTGCGTACATGCAAAACAGACGAAACAGCAACGTAAACGTCACCGGCTTGTACGCTCTTCGTTCAGCCTTTCGACGGAGCGAATCTTTGCTCGTTTTGCCGAACGCACGTTTACGTCGCCCGGACGCCTCGCTCGTTCGTCGACTGCTCCCGCCCCCGTTGCGCGACCGCGTTGCCCCCCCCGATTTCGCCAGCAGCCTGGTCGTAATCTCCGCCTCTTCTCGTCCCCCGCCGCGCCCGTACCTCCCTTCGACGTCTTCCAGCGCATCACTGTACACGGCATCGTCTTCAGAGTCGCTCACATCGCCCGCACGTCCGTTCATCTCGTCATCTTCGTCGTCCTCGATGTCTGTCACGTACGCGTCTCGCTCCGAGCTCGTCGACGGCGCGTCGTCGTCGTCACCGTCGTCCATCCGCGCGTACCCGCTCTCCGCCAACGCCCGCGTGAGATCGTCCGGATCATCTCCCACCGCGCGCTCGCCGTCGTTCTCTCGTCCCGGAACCACCGCGCGCCAGCTCGGATCCTTCCCGCGAAACATCTTTCACCGTTTCGCCGCGCCGCGAAACGAATGAAAGAATTCTTTCCTCACCCTCGTCCGCGCTCACGACGCGCGATCCGCACTCGCGCCGACGACGCCTCGACCGCGACGCCGTCTCCGTCCCCGCGTCGCGCGCGCGTCGTCCGTCGCGCGCGCGTCGCCCGCTCGCGCGTCGCGCCGACGTCGTCTCGCCCTGCAACACCCTCCGCGTGTCCGATTTTTAGTCATTGTCCATAAATGCGTTCGGTCTCTATGTGAAGCTATTTTTAATGGGATGTGGAGAAACACGTGTGCTCGTCCACGTGGGCGCGCGCCCAATCGTGCGCGCTCGGTCGGTCCTTCGTCGGCGCGCTTCCTCGTCGTCGTCGCGCGAGAGCGCGGCGGCGTCGTCCGCCTCGTCGTCGTCCGCCTCGTCGTCGTTCCGACGGTCGGGCGCGCGTCGGCGTCGGCGGTCGTGGGACCGTCGCGCGGTTCGAGGCGCGCGAAGCACGACGTTCGGGCGAGGCGCGGGACGACGCGCGCGCACGCGCGCGGCGGTCGGAGGCGCGAAGTTGACGCGTGAGCCGGTCATCCGTCCGCTGTCGGTGGACGAGGCGCGATGCGCAGCGCGAACGAGGAGCGCGCGCGTCACGCGCGTCGCGTGAAGCACGAGAAACGCGGCGCATGGTTCGCCGCGGAGCGCGAGGAACGCGCGCGCGCAGAAGTATCGGAAGAGGCTGGATCGGACGAAAGTTCGCTGTACGCGCGCACAACCGAGTGGAACGATGACCGAGAGATCGATGCGGATGACTTGTCTCAAAACAGGGCGGACGACTTCGACGACGGTGTCTACGTGGAGCACGAGAAGCCTGTGTTCTTCGCGGGACGAATGCGGGTGATGCACGCGAAAAACAAGGTGCGAAATCAGAAAATTCGCTCCTCGCGACTGGTGATCGATAACTCGTCTTCCGAAGATGCTTCGTCGCATGGTTCACGCAGTGCGTCTGAGTACTACGAACAACAGACGTCTGCGTGGAGAGCGACCGAGCCGCGGGATTTGACCGCCGGCGGTTGGGGTGAGATTGACTCGGACGACGATGGAGCGATAGGTAGCAGATTCGGTGGTAAACCGTTGATTAAGAAACTACCGTCCGCGGCGTCTTCGAGCAGCTCTTCGTCTTCGAGCAGCTCTTCGTCTTCGAGCAGCTCTTCGTCTTCGAGCAGCTCTTCGTCTTCGAGCGGCTCTTCGTCTTCGAGCGAAAGGATGCCCCTGAGACTGAAACCGTCAATACTGACGAGACAAGATCACATAAGGCACGTCGACGAGAGTGATATCGAATATTATACGCCAACAGACTCGGATGAGATCTTAGGTGGTTTCGGTTTCAAAGTCGACGGGGATAGCGACACCGACGAGGAAGACGCGACTGGGACCAGCGACAACTCTGAGGATGATTCGAGTGACGCTGAGTTGGATGAAAACGAGAACATCATACCGAAAAAGAAGAAGAAGAAGAAGAAGAAGACATTGAAGACGAAAGACGGTAGAAGTCTCACGCCGCCTATGAGCCCGAAGAGTAAGACGAGATATCGGTGCATCAAAGGTGAGCTCCTCGCCGCTAGGGCGAAAACGGAGGCAATCCGAGCGAAACATGCTAGCGTGAAGTACGTCTTAGAGAGTCAAGACGCAGATGGTCAAGCTGTTCTAAACGATGAGATCAGTTCCATCGTAGCGCTTTCTCAGAGAAATAGCGACGAGATTGACGCAAACTTGCGTGTAAGCACCGATCTTTTTGCGAAAACAAATGGACTGTCAGGGCTGCCCGTGTGCACTTGCAACGAAGCTCCGATGACTCGCACTGGATCCAATGAGAAAGGTTCTTTGGCTGCTTATTGTCAAATTCACATGCCTTTTGCGGCGGCTAAAATGGGTAAATACGGAACGTCTCACAGCGAGCGCGAAGTCGAGGAAGCGACGCGTCGTCTTCGGGTTGTTTATTTAGAAGAGAAGGCGCAAGAGATGAAACGCAAAGAGAAGCTACTCAAAGCTGAGGCAAAACGCAAAGAGAAGCTACTCAAAGCTGAGGCAAAATGCAGACAAATCGGTAATGGTTCTAATAGGGGTGCTGGAAATTCTCAGCAGCGCACTATTCAGGGTTCCGATTCTGATTCTGATTGGGACTTGAGCAACGTCGCAAAAACTTGTGGCGGCGGCGGCGGACCTCCATTGGTCGTACCGAATCCACACATTGAACGCTCCAAAGAGAGACTCGCGGGACTGCGTCAAGCACATGGCTATCAGCTTTTTGAGACTCGATCACATTACATGATTGTCACGAACAACACGAGCAAATCGCTGTACAGAATGGCGAAGATTGAGCGCTTCTCTGACGAATTCCGCATCGACGAAGATCCACATTTGTACTCTCAGTTACAGATGAAAAACTTGCTACAAATGTCAGCCATGTCCCAACAAGGATGCAAGCGCGTGAGCTCGGGACACGGGATCATAGGTTTTATCCAGCTGTACAATTTCGAGTCGACGTCAGAAACCGGCATGGATCTCGATGCGATGAATGAAAGCAACAGGCATGGCGATATTATCAAAATGACTGAGGAAATATATCGTAAACACGTGTGGGCTATGAAAAGAAAAGAACTCATGTTTTCATTCCTGGAACGAACGAAAAGCGTGCGTGGGATTCCGAGTTATCTGTACCAACTCGGGCCGTATCAAGGCTACACGCTCTTCAGCGGAGCGGATGTCGTTCGTCCCATAGGTAAATTTGGGAAAAGTATAGGCACTCGAGGCATCCCTTCTTCCTTCCATTTGAGCAAATTTGGACGTAGAAACACCGTTGACGGGGTGGCTCTGAGTAACGCCCAGGATGAAGACGAACCGACGGACAAGGCGCAGCAAGGCAACTGGTTCACCTCGCTGCTTCGCAACATCGACCGAGCCGTGGAGCAACAAGAAGAAGAGGAGAAGAGACAGCTGGCTATGAAAATGAAAAACCACGTGACTGAAGACGACGAACGAATCATGCGCGAAAGAGAAAGGCTAGCGGCGGAAGAAGAAGCCGCGCGGGCGGCGGCTGAGATGGACTGGACGAAGCTCATTCTCGAAGGTTTCATCGTCCCTGAGATTCCCACCGACAACGCACTTCCTGGACAAATTACGAAAGTGGCGAATAACAAATTTATTTATCGCACAAAGTATCTCACAATATTCAGAGATCTCGAACCATCGGATGATGAAGACAGCGAGCCCGAAACGGCGCTCTTGGACGCGCCAGAGCGGGACTCGAGTTCTTCAGAGACTGAAGAAGAGTTGGTGGAGGAGAATCCCAAAGGCAAGAAGGGTAAAAAGAAAGCCAAGAAGGGCCAAAAGGGCGCGCTCGATACTGAGACGAAAACCATCGGTCAGAGTGCAAACGAAACGAGCACAGTCTCTGGCGCAAAAAAGTCGACAGGAACAACAATCGACGACGAAACTGCGTCAAAACCATTGTTGTCCATGCCGTCGAAAATGTCTGATGCAGTCGTGAAAGCCGCCGAGGACAAGACCGGGAAGAAATTCGTGTCGTCATTAACTCGACTGAAAAGCTCGACGGAAAGGTCGGACGTCGCAGCCGTTACGCCCTCGGCGCTCGCCAAGGGACCGGAACTACCCTCGTCGAAGCCGACGCAGACGCAGCGCGAAAATGCCGTAGTCATCAACACGAAGACTTATCCAGAAGAAAACGTGTACGAAACTGATAGTGACCCCGACTACTCTGACGACGCATACACGAGTTTAGATTCGGACGAGTCGAGCGATACGGATGATGACAAAGAATTCGTCGAGTACACTTTGATCGAACGCATTCTGATCTTCTTGGGCTTTTTGGAGGATCACCAGGCCAAACGTGATGATGATTCCTCCGATAGCGATGACGAGTACGGAGGCGGCGGGTTTTTCACTCGCGCGTACGGCGGCGCCACCGCCGCCGTAAAAACGGTGACTTCGGCGGCGACCTCCGCGGCTCGGGCGGTGACCAGGACCGGGTCGTCGGCGACGGCGTCGAAACCGGAAACCACGGCGGCGAAGAAGCTCAAATCGTTGAGTAAGCGGAAGGGTGAGACGAAGGGTTACAAGAAAAAGAAGAGCGCTGAGCCGAAGGCACGTTTGACAGCGGAAGAGCTCAAGGAGAAGATTGAACGCAGAAAGAAGGCGTTGGAGGCGCAGAAAGAGCGTCGCGCGCGTCGCGCCGCGATACGCGAAGCCAGAGCGAAAGCGCGCGAAAAGGCGGAGAGACGCATCAATCGGTATAAATTTGACCCCGCGCAAGACATCGTCAAGCTCAGATTTAAAGCTTTCGGCAATCACGCACGCGTTGTCATGTAACATTATTACACGTCTATTTCTAGAAACGAAACTTCGAGGGGAGTCACCCGTCGCCCGAAGGGCGCGTTCAGGCGAATCTTACGGCTCGTCATAATTTAAAATCCATTAAAATCAGCTCATCCAGTCCCTCCGTGACCGTCAATTCGCGCATGATGAAGGCGCCGTACTGTTCAACGAGAAGAGATTTGAATCTTGCGCGATTTCGTGGCGCTCGACGCGGCGGATCTCCGAGTAAGAATCGTCCGCCTCCGCCGCGTGCGAGTTTCGGCACGAGCTCCGCCACGGGCGCCACCGCGCTCTCTTCGTACAAGACGTCGCACGCGAGCACGGCATCAAACCGCTCTTGCCTTTTCGCATCCACTCGATTCCAATCGAAAACCTCTGCCGACGCTCGATCGCCGAACCCGTTCGCCTCGATGGATAACCGCGCGCAAGCCACCGCCAAAGGCTCCCGGTCGTACAATACCACTCTCTTCGCCCCCACCGCGCACGCGACGAGTCCCGCGAGCCCCAACCCACACCCCACGTCGCACACACTCTTCCCTCGCGCCAGCGCCGGCGCTCTCGCGACGTACCTAGACACGCACGTTGCCGACGGCCACAGCGCCGCCCAATACGGATCCGAATCCAACCGTCCCGTCGCGACGTAATGATCCACCACTTCATCCTCCGACGCCGGTCGCACCAATCGCACCGCGCACCCGTCCGCGATCTCGATCGTCTCCGTCACCAATTCGAACGCCTCCACCGTCGCCCTCGCCGCGTCCCCCGCCGCGTCCCCCGCGCGCACCACCGCGCGCCGCGCGCCGACGCGTCTCCACCGTCCGCGCGTCGTCTTCGCGCGCGTCGGCGCGCACATCGTCATCGTCACCATCGACCCTTCCGTCCGCGCGCGCGCTCGCTGCCCTCGCTCGCGCGTCGCGCACTCCCGCTCATCCTCCGTCGTCGTCACTCAACGACTTTTCGACACGACGCGAGATGGTGCACTTGCACCGACCGCACACGATTCACGAAGATTACGCCGCCAAACGCGCGGTGCATCGCGTGCCCGGCACGAGTCTGCGCGCGCTCTGCGTCGCGAGCGCGCTCTCGGTGGCTATGGCGTACGGCTTCGCGCGCGCATCGTCGACGCGCGCCGAGGCGCCCAAGACGCCGCCGCCGCGTCGATTTCCGAAACACGAGGAGGTGTGGCGACCGACGTGGGATCGAGGATCGACGCGGAAACACGTGAATAATCTTTGGAACGATCCGGCGAAAACGCGAGAGGGGTGAACGACGACGTCGCGGGCGCGACGGGGCGCCGTGAATGTGAATGCCATGAATGCTGACTAGGCGCCGACGAGAGGCGAGACCAAGGGCGGGGGTGAATTTTTGAACTCGATCGAGGCGGACAGACGATGCGAATTGAATGTACTTGCATGTAATGATACGATGATACGATGATACGTGACTCATACCCTACGGTCGACCGATGCGCGCGACTCACGAAGAGACGCCTCGTCGTCTCGCGCCGAGCACGGCGTCGGCGACGGGGGTGAGACCGCGGGCGAGATCGCCCGGAGGAAACGCGTCGACGGTGTCGTCGCCTAAAAACGCGAACGCGCGCTTAAACTCGTCGGGCGTGCACGCCAAGGGCGCTTGCCAGTGGGCGGGGACGACGCGCTCGAAATCCCACCGCGCGCACACGGCGTCGACCCACCGACGGACGGCGTTGGGATCTTGCGCGTAGAGGAGCGTGCGCACGACGGGCGGAACGAGGAGTCGACCGGCGAGGGCTTGGAAATTATCGTGCCACCCATCCGTCCAAATCACCGTCCCGGGGGCGCTCGGATCGAGCTCTTCGTGCTCGGGGAAGAAATAATTCACCAAGAGCGCCGTCTTTTCCCATCCCGCGCGTCTCGCCTCGGGCGTGTCCTCGGGCGCGGGATCCGCTGTCGATCGCTGCGAGACGACAAGGAGTTTATCCACCGAGTTCGCCTCGGGTGGATCGATCGGGATCTGCGCCACCGCATCCGTGACGATCAACGTCTTGGTGCTCTTGTGGAAGAACGCCGTCTCGTAAATCGTTTGTGACGCCGACCCGATGTCGAAGGCACCGACGCGCAACGTCTCGTATTCAATCTCGTCCCTCCACGGCACGTCTCTCGCGTCTGCGTCGCTCCCCGCCAACACGCCATCCACGCGCCTCCCGAACACGATGTCGTCCGACAGATTTCTGATCGGGAACGTAAACTGTCCCGGCGCCGTGTACAGCGCGGCGTCTCGCCACCGTCGCAACGCGTCCTTTGTAAAAATTTTGTGTTCGAGCGCGTACGTCGGCACGACGACGTGCGCTACGCTCGACGGCGTCCCGTCCCCGCACGTTTCCACAAACTCGAAAAACTCCTCCGTCGGCGCGAGAGGCGCGTGCACCCACAGCTTTCCATCCCTGAGCTTGACGACGACGCACCGAATCGTCGTCTCGAGCGGTCCGAGCTCGATGTTTTGTTCCAACGCCCACATCGAACCTGGGACGAGTTCACGCTTCACCGTCGCGCGGTAACCACGGCCGTAGAATGGTTTAAATAATATGGGAAACGTCTGCGTGAACGCCGCGCGCTCCCCGAGCTCGGATCCCGCCGCGAGCGCGTCCGCGCGTCGACCCGCCGCCGCCGCGACGGCGACAGCCGAGAAAAAGCCGCGTCTCGACACCGACGTCGACTCGGCGCGCGCGTCGTCGTCGTCGTCCTCGGGCGAGACGCGCGCGCGCGCGAAGACGCGAGACGCGCGCGCGGCGGCATCTCGACGATGGCGCCTCGCGTCGCGTCTCGTCGTCGTCGTCGTCGTCGTCGTCGTCATCACACATCGCTTATCCATCGTCATCGTTCCTCTCTCTCTCGACGCCGACGTGGACGCCGACGTCGACGGTCGACCGACGCGCGCGCACACGAGCGCGCTCATCGACGTCTCGTTCGTACGAGCTTCGTCCTCGTCCTCGTCGTCTCGCTCGGTCGCGCGTCGAGTCGAGTCGCGAGATGGCGAGCGCCACTCTCGCGCGTAACGGCGTCGAGGGATATGTCGGACGCGCGCGGACGATGCGTGCGCGCGCGCGGTCGCGTGATAGGCAGACGACGCGTGAGTAAACGTTTGGCGTTTTACGACGTGTCGTGCGACCGCGTGCGCGCGCTCGAGGACGCGCTCGAGGACGGTGACGGGGACGCGCGAGCAGCGGCGGCTAGAGAGGCGACGACGTCGAACGCGTCCGCGCGCGACGTCGAGGTCGCGATCGAGGACGGCGTCGTCGATGATCTCGAGGTGGTGGTCAAGGTGGGTGTGGGATCGTTCGCGACGCCGGAGTGCGTCGCGACGGCGCAGAAGACGGCGCTCAAACTCGGCAACGTGGTGGAGGTGGTGGGAACGCTGACGAGACGACCGCCGGGAAGTCACGGGGAGTGGAGTTTGGCGTGTGAACGAGTCCTCGGCGTCGTCGAGTCGTGGGCAGAGGCGAACCCGGGTCGCGCGTTCGCTCGGGAGGCGGTGGAGGGAGCGCGCGGGGATGAGTCTCCGGATGCGACGTCGCGAGCGAGCGGGAAGGACGCGGGGCCGTGCAAATTTTTCATCAACAACGGGTACTGCGCGAAAGGGGACGCGTGTAAATACGCGCACGATCGCGCGATGCAGAGGAATTGGATCGCGGAGAGAAAGGCGAACAGGAGGCAGCTCGCGTTGGAGTCGGGAGATCCGCACGGCGATTCGGTGGCGAGTAAACACGCGCGCGCGGGAAAATTTACGAGTTGGTTGGTGGACAAGTTCGGCGTCGACGTGTTAAACTCGGGAATGGGCGTCTTGGACGTGGCGGGCGGAAGAGGCGACGTGTCGTTCGAATTGCATACCAAGATGGGGATCAAAAGCACGCTGGTAGAGCCGAGAGCAAGGAAATTGAACAAGCATCAACACAAGTGGCTCAAAGCCGAGGCCAAGCGATTGAAAACGGACGCCCCGGATACCGATTCGTGGCTCTGCGAACAAATCAAGACGGAATTTTCGAGCGAAAATTGGCATCTGTTCAAAGATTGCTCCGTCATCGTCGGCATGCACCCGGACCAAGCCACCGAACCCATCATCGATTTCGCCATCAAGTTTAAGAAACCGTTCGCCGTAGTTCCGTGTTGCGTTTTCCCAGACCTCTTCAAGCACAGACGCGATCGTCAGGGGAAAGTAGTCACCCAAAGAGCATCTCTCGTCGAATACATAGCCGATAAAACGGGAGGTGAGGTCGAGTATCTCGACATAGAAGGTGCGAATCAAGTCGTGTTCGGTACGCCGACGGAGTCTTGAGGATGCACCGGCGCCGGCCCGGCCGCCGGCCGCTTGTATTACAATCAGTATTAGCTTCATCATCGATATATGGCGGTAACCACACCGAGCGCCATCGTTTTACCAGCCATGCGAAGTGTGATTTGGCTCAAAGTGGGAGAAACTTCGACCGGCTCGACGCAAATATTGCGAGACGTGCGCACGCGCAAAATCGCGCTCTGTTCGCGCGTGATGCACCTCGGCTTCGACTTGAGCACCTCTCCGGTCGCAGTGTCTACTTGAGCGATGAGATCGTCGATCGTCGCATCACACGTGAGCATGTGAGAGTGCAACACCACCTTTGAACCTTTGAGCAACGGAATGCGGAGAACGTCGGTGGTGAGCACGCGAATTTCAATCTCATTCGTCGGCGTGATCGGGTACGATGCGTGACACAACACGCTGCCCACTTGCAAGTGTCGCGGGTCGATTTCACTCAAACCGACGTCCACCGACGTTCCGATCGGGGCGAAATCGACCCTCATACCGTCCACCTCGAGACATTTAACCGTGGCGGTGACGTTTGCCGGCATCACAAGCAATTTTTGCCCCTTCGTCATGCTCCCAGACTCAATTTTACCTCCGCACGCCGCGTTACCGAGTGAACGCACTTCGGTGACGATGTCCGCGATCGGCATTCTCAGCGGCTTGGGTTCACCGCGCGATGGAGTTTTCAACGAACGCAACGAGTCCACCAGCGTTTGACCGCGGTACCACGCGGAAAGCGCGTCGGGCAAAGGTGCATCTTCTGGTGTAATGTTCGCGCCCTCTATTCCCGACACCGGAATAAACGTGACTTGGCCATCGTCGAACCCCACTTCATCGATCAGGAAGCTTCGAAGTGCCTCGCAGATGTGCTCGTACCGGGATTTGTCGTACTCGACGGAATCCATCTTGTTCACCGCAACAATCAAAGAATGCAAACCGAGAGATTTCGCGAGTCGCGCGTGCTCGCGCGTTTGACCGCCGTGTCCCGCTTTACCTTCAAATCCATTCTCAAAACCACCCACGGCGCCATCTATGACTAAGACGCCGGCATCTGCTTGCGATACGCCGGAAATGGCGCTCGGCACGAAATCTCTGTGCCCCGGCGCATCCAACACAACCAATTGTCTGCGGTTATCGAGAACGCATCGCTTCACACTAACGTCTATGGTGACTCCACGCTCGCGCTCCTCCGGTCTCGAGTCCATCACCCAAGCCCACGCGAAGGACGATTTCCCGCTCGCCTTGGCGTCGCGCACGTTCTTGTGCACCGATCTGTCGTCGACAGCCTTCAACGCGTACAGTAGACGTCCGCTCAGCGTCGATTTTCCCGCATCGACGTGACCCAATATCACCACGTGCACGTCTCCATCGTCCGAGGCGTACGCCGCGCGTTCCTGGGACGATGGTTCGTACCCGGAGAACGTCGTCGACTCGCCGCCCACTCTCGCCTTTACCGCAAACTCCGTGCGTAACGCCTCTTCCACCTTCGCCGTCGCCGTCGAAGACGACGCGCGAGCGTGGACCGAAGTATCACCGCCTGTCCTCTTCGCTCTCGCCGCGAACGCCGCCGCGTCCGGCGAAGGCGTATCGAACGCGAACGCTCCCGCCGTTCGCTCCCCAGTCGGTACGGCGGGATACCTCGCGTTCTCCTCCGCGTCTCGTCGCGCCTTGACCTCCTTCGCGCCGACGAGTTTCGTCTTCGGGTTCGTCTTCATCACCTCCATCGCCTTGGATGGTCCACGAGCCGCGCTCGCGCCGCCGGCGCCCGTCGTCGTCGTCCCGGACACATCGCTCAAACCACGGGTTTTTCCTTCCTCGTCGTACTCATCGTCGTCGTCGTCGTACTCGTCGTCGTCGTCGTACTCGTCGTAGTAATCGTCCTCCTCGTCGTACCACCCGCCCTTGCGCGACATCACTCGAGCGGTGTCGACGACGTCGCGACGGATGTGACGACGACGGGACGGATGTGAGACGAACACGCCGCGAGCCCGCGGGACGGGACACTTTGACGCGCGATGTTGTCGACGCCCGCGCGCGCGCCGACGACGATCGGCGGTATGGCGTCTCGCGGAGGCGCCGCGACCGCCGCGCGGG
>Ga0181581_10003111_pt1 | contig 12967 bp, 9 predicted proteins | sample 071ome_22_FD_132433 | JGI IMG/M metagenome (GOLD analysis project Ga0181581, IMG submission 132433) | Coastal salt marsh microbial communities from the Groves Creek Marsh, Skidaway Island, Georgia - 071404AT metaG (megahit assembly) | ecosystem: Environmental > Aquatic > Marine > Intertidal zone... | reverse complement strand
TGACCCGGACAAAAAGAGACTCAGGATGCAGATAGCTGATCTTTGCTGAGAACCGACCACTTTCTTCTGGAGATGAAAGGGCAATTCGAGTTTCGGCAAACACCCGTTCCATTTGCTCAGGATACGCAGGCAAGGCGGCCATGATTTCTTCTGCCGAGTGATCCGGAAAGCGAGCAGGTAGATCGCCCAGCGAGGGGACATTGGTCCGCGAAGACGCGCAGCCCAAGGTGAGGAGTACAAGTATCAGCCAGAGACGTCCCCTGAGCGCTCCCATCTTCGACGGACTAAGGATGCAAGCTGTCATTGCGGTTGCTGGAGTTGTGATCTCAACATGCGAGCCTTCTCCAGATGCTCATCGTCCGGGTCGAGCCGCTGGATAAGGGCATCAACCATACGAATCGCTTCTGCTTCGTTTCCGCTGGCGGCCAAAACCTCTGCACGGGACAGCAAGATGGGGGCATACCCCGGAAATAATAGCGCAGCGTCTTCGGCCCGCCGCAACGCCGTATCAATCTCTCCTGCTGCCAGCCACGTCTGAATGGTCAGCGCCCATACACGCAAATGGCGTGGATGGGCTGCATTGTGTTCATCGGCGAGGAGCGCCGCTTCCCGCGCACTGCCTGTTCGCAAAAGAAAATCTACCAGCAGGACCACCCGATCCTCATCCTCGGGCTGCTCTTCCCAGGCTGCGCGAAGTATCGACAGTGAATCGACTGCGGAAGTAGCGTCTGAACGTTCTTCTTCAACCGTCCAAGTGATCCCTAATTCCGCGGCCAGGTCACGGGAAGGTAGCCGCGCATCCAATTCAGTCATCATGGCCAGCAATTCGGCGTCGTACGGGTCTGCTCGCACCACTGGCTCGAGGGTTTCAACTGCTTCTGCCCATGCCGCATAGCGCATCAATACCTGTGCCAGCCTCATGGTATCCTCGAAGGAGCCTCGCAGCGTCACCAATCGCCTTGCGGTCCGAACAATGGACTCCTGTTCTCCCAACTCCAAATAAACGGCCAAAGCGGAGGTCGTCACATCGACATTGTCCGGAAACAACTCCCGCCCGTGATCCGCCAAGCCGCGTGCCAAATAGGCTGCATCATGACGCATGAGCGTCGTGAGTTGTCGAAGGATGTAATGAGGCCCGATAGTCTCATCGGATTCCATTCTTTCGAGGGCGGCAGAGGCTGCAATCTGATCACCAGAAGCAAGGGCCAGCTCCAGATCCTGTTCGAAAAGCGCTGAGACATCTGGCGATATTTCCAGCGCCTGGTCCAGGTAGAATCGAGCGGAGCCAAGATCCCCAAGAGCTTCTTGGGCCTGAGACATGGCTGAGAGCAGTGCCGCGTTGTCTGGATGGACCTTCAGACCCTCTGCGTACACGGCTGCCGCGCGATCGGGGTATCCATTCTGAAGCCAGGTCAGTCCGCGAACCATGACACGCTGTGCATGGACACCGAGCTCTTCAATGGTCTGCCGGGCAGTAGCCTCTGCGGCGAAAAGAGATGTACTCAGGAAGAGCAGTCCAACGCCCATCCGCCAATCCAACGCATCGGTCAGAGCGCGAAGAGACGGGCGCCTGTGCCGGCGACGCGGATGGGTAACTTGGAGGAATCCCGGTATCATGCTTCGGAAAACGGTCCGGTTTGATTCGGGTTTCAAAGGCACTGCGCAACGGATTCTGTTTGTTTCTTGGTCCCTACATGGTTACACTGATCGCGATCGCGGTCAGAACGCCGCATTGCCGCTACCGGCCTTGCACTATCCCCATCGCGCACATGGGTTTACACGACGTTTCCAAGAGCGAGAATGCCGCTCAGATCAGACGCTTTACACGTCACATCATGCAGGACATGCGTGCTCTCGAGTATATGCTCGAGAACGATATGTTCGAGACAGATATCCAGCGTGTTGGAGCAGAGCAAGAACTTTTCCTGGTGGATCGAAATGCCCAGCCTGCTCCACTGGCTGAAGAGGTGCTTGGGCTCGCCACGGACGAACGCATTGTCAACGAGCTGACGCGCTTCAACCTGGAGATCAATCTGGACCCTCTTGAATTCACGGGTACCTGTTTCTCCACCATGGAGGCCGATCTGAACCGGTTGATCGAATCTGTTCGTGGGCTTTGCGGTAAAGTCGACACCGATGTGGTTTTGACCGGCATCCTGCCGACCATCCACGCGTGGGACCTGCGGCTGGAGAATATGGCGCCCAAACCGCGCTACTATTCCTTGAACGACACCATCATGTCGTTGAAAGGGGGACTTGCGCAGTACCACATCAGAGGTGTTGATGAGCTGTTTTTTCAGCATGACAACATCATGGTGGAAGGGTGTAATACAAGCTTCCAGGTTCACCTTCAGGTTACGCCAGAGCGTTTTGCTCACTTCTACAACATTGCTCAGTTGGTTTCGGGGCCAATCCTGGCTGCCGCGGCCAATTCACCGATCCTGTTTGGAAAGCGCCTGTGGCGCGAGACCCGAATTGCGCTTTTCCAGCAGGCCGTGGATACCCGCGCCAGTAACCTGTACCTGCGGGACATGAGCCCGAGAGTGCATTTCGGTACAGAGTGGGTCAATGATTCTGTTCTGGAAATCTTTCAGGAGGATATCGCCCGCTTCAGGGTGATCATGACCAGTGAATACGAGGATCCTTTCGAGGCCTTGCGCAACGGAGAAGTCCCCAAATTGCGTGCTTTGCAACTGCACAATGGGACCGTCTACCGATGGAATCGGGCGTGCTACGGAATAAGCGGGGACCAGCCCCACCTCAGAATCGAAAATCGATTGCTGCCCAGTGGCCCCACCGTAGTCGACGAAGTCGCGAATGCCGCATTCTGGACCGGCTTGGTTTACGGTTTGGCGGACGAAATCGATGATGTCCGGGAACGTCTCACCTTTGATGATGCCAAGAGCAACTTCATTGGGGCTGCCCGCCGCGGCTTGGCCTCTGAAATCGATTGGGTGGACGAGACCCGCTACAGCGCACCCGAGCTGATTCGAGGTCAGCTCCTGGATGTGGCTCGAAAAGGCCTTCAGACCCGAGGGGTTCGGGATGAAGATATTCAGCGCTATCTGGGCATTATCGACGACCGGGTGGCTTCGAAACGCACAGGAGCGCAGTGGCAGCTGTATTCGTTGGCGCACATGCGCAAGCAAGGAAATACCACGCGCGCCGAGAGACTGGATACCTTGGTCTCAGGCATGATCCGCCGCCAGATGGACGGAAAGCCAGGTCACACCTGGGAGCTTGCCGAATTGGAAAAACGGCCGCTGAACACGATTCATGGCACGCGGGTCGAGCACTTCATGACGACTGATCTGTTCACGGTTCGGGAAGACGAGTTGATAGAATTCGTTGCTGTGCTCATGGGGTGGCGTCACATCCGCCACGTTTTGGTTGAGGACGAAGATCATCGGCTGGTCGGTATCGTAACGCACCGCTCCATCCTGCGCTTCCTGACTGATATGAAAGAAGGGGATGAGGAGAAGGATCAGCCGGTATCGGCCATCATGGTTCGCAATCCAGTGTCCGTTACGCCAGAAACGGCTACAGTGGATGCCGTGCGACTTATGCGCGAGAAAAACATAGGAGCTCTTCCTGTGGTCCTGGGTGCGAACCTGGTGGGTATCATCACGGAAACCGACTTCAACCTGCTGGCTGCGCGGTTATTTGAAGAGGGCCCCTCGGATGAGGCATCGGAAGCATCGGTCTGACGACCGAAGTCCGAGGAATTCACAGCGCGATTCGTGCGCCAATCAGAAGAATGGCGCCTTCCCCTACGGGCTGGCCGTGCGTAGCAATGTTCTTCTCAATTCCGAGAGAGGCTGTCACATCGATGATGCGCACGCCCGAAGGCTGGGGAGTTCGTAGCCTGTAGATCACGCGAGCGGTTGGCTGGAAGACCAGAATGCGGGAGTCAGCCGTGATGCCCAGGGAATCGTTACGCCAGTTGATCTTCATGGACCACACGTCAACGCGGCCTCCTGCCAACCACCGCTGTCCGAGTAGCGGCAAGGTGCGATTGATGTCCACACCGCCCCCAAATCCCTGACCAGACTCGTCGTCTTGCACGCCCCAATCCCGTCTGTTCGTGATGTTGACACCGGCGAACAAGCGTCCTTCGGTATTCTCGTTGGGATGAAACGTGTGTCCGACGACTGCAATGGCCCCAGCGGGGTAGAGCTGCCACTCGATGTTTTGTGCGTAGGCAGTGCTTCCGCGCAGCAGAAAAGAAGTCGACAAAAAGAATAGAAGGCCAATCAATTGTCGCTGCATGCGTCTCGAAGGGAATTTTTGGTGTCTTGATCCAACTCGAGCCAATGAATACCAAGTAAGCCAGCGTGCAAGGCGTAGGCCAGATTCATGGATACGATGATGCCCTTTGATCGCAGGATATGCAAGACCAAAGGAATACCCAGTACGCGGACATCACCAGCCGTATGTACATCGATATCGGCAAGCATCCGGGTTGAGGATGGGCCGATATTGCGCATCGAGGCAACGGGTGTCGTATTCGGGATGTCTGCCATTGGGAAGGGATTCACTTCTGCCAATCAACCTGTAGATTACCCGAGAGGATCCCCTTTGACCCATAACACCCCGTTTCGTCATGCCGCGACTTCTGGTTATCGTTGTATTGTCCTTGTGCACGTTGTCTGTGCTCGTTTCTTCCCCTGCTCAAGCGCGACAGGCGACTTCAGAAACGCACGCTGTTCCGGATAGCCATGAATCCTGGCTGGCTCCTCACGCGCGAACAGCTCAGGCTTTGATTGATGCTGCCATGGCTGACAGTGCTGCTTGGGATCGGCTGGCCTTCCTGACCGACACCTTCGGTCCCCGTTTGTCTGGGTCCCGCAACCTGGAGTTGGCCATCGACTGGATACTCGAAGAGATGGGACGGGATGGGCTGGACAACGTGCGGGGAGAACCGGTCATGGTGCCGCACTGGGTCCGCGGCGACGAGAAGCTGATCCTACTCGAGCCTCATGAGCGCGAACTGCTGATCCTGGGTATTGGCGGAAGTATTGGCACCGGGCCCGGCGGTGTCTCGGGCGACGTGCTGGTTGTAAATTCCTTTGATGATTTGGCAGCAAGAAGGGACGAAGCCAGAGGGAAGATCGTCCTGTGGAACGTGCCATTCCGCTCTTACGGATTAACGGTCAGCTACCGCAGCGCAGGAGCTGTACGAGCAGCAGAGGCCGGAGCGATTGCGAGTCTTGTTCGCTCTGTGGGGCCGTTTTCGATGTATACCCCTCATACGGGCACCTCCAGTTACGACGAGAACGTCCCGCGCATTCCCCACGCGGCAGTGACGGTGGAGGACGCGATGATGATGCAGCGGATGCAGGATCGCGGGCAAACCATTCGGGTCCGGCTGGAGATGGATGCGCAATGGCTTCCTGATGCCGAATCCCACAACGTGGTCGCTGAATTGGTCGGGAGTGAGTACCCGGACGAAGTCATCGTCATGGGCGGGCATATCGACTCATGGGATGTCGGGACCGGAGCCATGGACGATGCGGGGGGCTGCGTTGCTGCCTGGGAGGCATTGCGCCTGATGAAAGTGCTGGGCTTGCAGCCAAAGCGGACGATTCGGGTTGTGATGTGGACCAACGAGGAGAATGGTCTGCGAGGCGCCAACGCTTACCGAGACGAGCACTTCGATGAACTCGATAACCACATTCTGGCCATGGAGTCCGATGCGGGCGTGTTCAAGCCCGTGGGTTTTGGGTTCTCGGGTTCAGACGCCGCTTTCGATTTACTGACTCAGATCGGCAAATTGCTGGAGCCGATTGAAGCCGATCTGGTAACGCGTGGAGGCGGTGGAGCTGATATCGGACCCATCATGCGGGAAGGCGTCCCCGGTATGGGATTGCGCGTGGATGGAAGCCGCTATTTCTGGTATCACCACACCAATGCCGACTATGTCGACAAGCTTGATCCTGATCATGTTGCCCGGTCCGTTGCGACCATGGCCGTCTACGCCTGGGTCGTGGCGGATATGGATCAGCGCTTGCCGCGGTAATCTGGGCCTGTTTCGGAATCAGTTCCTGTCCCGGTAGTCCTCATAACGCGCGCATAAACGAAGGGCGGGCCGCGCAATGCGCGGCCCGCCCTATTTCACTGTACTGCTCGAGAGAGCAGGGGCGCTATCAGTTACCCGGCTCCCAGTACTGCTCGTAAGGGACCTGGGTAATCACGAGTTCGCTCACTACGCCGTTCTGGATGCTGGCGGCCAAGCCAAGACTGCGGTAGAAACGGTAGTCATCCGAGAAGCTGACTAGCAATCGGCGTTCGTAATCCGAGCCCATGATGGCCTCGAATTCTGATGCAGACATGCCCACGCGTACATAGTTGATATCCGACCCCATGCCAGCTTCCTGTATGCCAATAGCAGGTGCCGCAGGCCCGTACAGCTGGATTCCCAGTACTTCGGTCGTGGCCCATACAGAGGTTTGGGCAGCGACGAAATAGTAATCAATGAGGTCCGTGTTCTCGATCATACGGTACACTTCCACATCATCCGTGGTCACACCCGCGCCGCCCATGTTGTTGAGCACCACGTCGATTGATTCACCGAGGTTGACCTGGACACCGTTCGGAAACACGAAGCTGGTCAGGGTGCGATACGTGGGGCTGTGATTCTGGCGATAGTGATCCATGCTGTAGGCCGACATGCCGAGCCGGCTCGCTGTTGCCGCGTATCGGTTATAGGCCAGCTGCCACCAGTTCGAAGAAGGACTGGTGGCCGAGAGATAGGCGTTGAAATAGTTGATGGACGTAGCCTGCAGCTCTGCATCGTCAACGCTGGAGAAGATCAGGGCTTTGTTGTAGTACAGAGCCGTTTCCAGTCCACTGTATTGGATGACATCGCCCATATTGGCAAAGCCGCTGATCCGATCAAGCTGACCGGTTGCCGATGTCATGAGATCGATTGACTCCTGGAGCAGTCCCTCGGCCAATTCAGCAACACCTGCATTGATGAAGATGGCTGCCCTGAGGGAAGAGGCGATCACGGTCGGGTAGAAGTGTCTTGAGGGGAAGAACAAAATGATGCGTATATTCCGCAAATGCCAACCTCCGTGCAATTAAGGATCCGAAGGAGCCGCCGATATCTGGGATATCCAGCGTTATCCAACCCTGACATGATGACCAACCGCCTTATATCAGCATGTCTGAGTACCCTTTTCTTGTTGGGTGCTCTCAGCTTCCCGGCATCTCCTGTTTTCGGACAGGTAGATGTCGAGACGGCCACGATTGAAGTACGCCCAAAGCCCGGAGAGGGCATTTGGAGCCTTCTGCGCCGTTCTGGTGTCGAACCGACAACAGCCAGCATAGCCGAATTCAAATCCCTGAATGCCGGAAAGCTGCGCAACGGAATCGAGCTGCGGCGCGATGTGACCTACCGGGTGCCATCGCGCTCTCTACACGTTCCACTGTTTGGTGCAGAGTACGCCACCGTACCTCTAAAAAGTGACCAGCTGAAAGGACATGTGTATTACATCGTGGGCGGACACGGAGGCCCTGATCCGGGTACGCTTGGGAAGTATGATGGCAAAACGATTCCTGAGGACGAGATCGCCTATGACACGGCATTGAGACTGGCTCGCGAACTCATGATAGATGGTGCCACGGTGTATGTAGTCGTGCAGGATCCCGACGATGGGATACGGGACGATCGCTATCTGCCCGTCGATCGCGACGAAGTCTACATGGGCAACCGAACGATCGTACTCAATCAAGCCAGTCGGTTGCGGACACGTGCCGCGATCATCAACAAGTTGTATGCGGAGCACCGCAAAACAGCCAAAAGTCAGCAGGTCATCTCCCTGCATGTGGACTCTTACGGGATGAAAGCCGAACCGCAGGTAGATGTCCACTTCATCGTCGGTAGCCGCAGCGGCAAAAGCCTGGCCCAAGCCATTTGCTCCACGGTAGAAGAAAAGTACCGCTATTATCAGCCGGATCGCGGCTACGAAGGCCAAATCAAGATGCGCAATCTCATGATCTTGCGCGAAACGAAGCCGACTGCGATTCTGATAGAACTGGGCAATATTCGCCATAAAGGCGACCAGCATCGCCTGATCAAGCCTTCAAATCGGCAGACATTGGCCGAGTGGATCAAGGAAGGACTTTCGCGACAGGCTACCGGCAAAGGCGTTTGAGTCAGTCTGGAGACTGATATTTGGAGCCTAAGAATCAGTCTATAAGCTGAATTATTATCGGGCATGGCCTTCACTTCGGGCTCTTCCTGCACGGGTAGATACTCCAGAGTATTCTCCGGCGTGAGCTGGATTTTCCACTCTGTGGAGTCTTCCAGGAAGGGATGGTTCTCGGACACCAGGCTCTTGTACCGGCCAGATTCTTCGTATTCCATGGCCGCTTCAGGCGACTCCCAGAGCGTAAACGAAATGAAATCCGTTTCGTCTTCGGTCGACTTGATCAACCGTGCAAAGACACACCCGCTTTCTGACAGCAGGGCCGGAGCCACCCGATGCTCATAGAAGCGTTCGAATGCCGAGCCGCGAACGGGCATCGGATCAGCACCTTGATTGGTGCGTTGGGACCTGCTCGGCGGTATCCCGTCGGATAAGGTCGCCGGATCAATGAAGGCGTCCCAAGACCCGAGAGCAATCGGGCACACCCTAGGACGAAACGGCGCATGCACTCCCTCAGGCGGCTCAACGTTTACTACTGGCGCTACAAGCACCTCTTCATTCCAGGTTTGCTCTGTGCTGTAGCATCTGCCGTCTTTTCCATCACCGTCCCCATGGTGGTTCGTCAGGCGATCGATAGTATTCCGCGTTTCGTGACTACATATCGGGCTTTTGAGGGCACACCACTCGAGAGCTACGTCTATGCCGATGCCTTTGCATCGCTGGCCACCTTTGGTGCGATTATTCTGGTTTTGAGTCTGGGCAGTGGCCTTTTTTCTTTCCTGATGCGGCAGACCGTTGTCGTGGCATCCCGTCACATTGAATTTGACCTCCGCAACCGGTTGTATCATCAGCTTCAGACGCTGTCCCATGATTTTTACCTGCAGCACGCAACGGGCGATCTGATTACGCGCGCTACGAGTGACATCGAACATGTTCGCCGCTACATCGGACCGGCCATCATGTATACGACGAGAGCGGTTGTCGTCATCATTACTGCGCTCTCGGTGATGTTCTGGATATCGCCCAAGTTGACATGGTTTACCCTCATTCCGATGCCGTTTCTGGCGATCTCGGTGTTTTTCGTGGCTCGCATGGTGCACAACAGATCGGACGAGCTGCAAGCCCAGTATTCCGACCTGACTTCGCGAGTACAGGAGGCACTCTCGGGAATTCGAGTCCTGAAAGCGTATGCCCGCGAGGAAAGTGAAGCAGAGGCATTTGACGGGGAAAGCTCGGAGTACCGTTATCGCAGCCTGCGGCTGGCCGTGGTCGAAGCGGCCTGGCGTCCCGTTTTCGTCACCTTGGTGGGGGCCTCGACCGTCATTGTCGTTTGGGTGGGCGGATCGCTGGCCATGACCGGAGAAATCACCATCGGCAACATCGCCGAGTACATTATATATGTAGCCCTGATGACGTGGCCCGTCGCAGCCATGGGGTTTGTTATCACCATGGTTCAGCGGGCAGCAGCGTCCATGACGCGCTTGAATGAAATCCTGGATGCCAGGCCCAGCATTGACCCATCCCCTGAGAAGGGTACGTTGCAGCTGGATTCCACAGCGGTTGAAGGGCGCATTACGTTCAAAGGAGTCGGATTCGTACATCCGAACAGCGGCGTGCGGGCGCTGAATGATGTCAGCGTGGATGTCCCGGCAGGAACAACCCTCGCGATCGTGGGACGAACCGGTTCTGGCAAGACAACCATGGTGGAGATGATTCCACGTTTGCTGGATGTTGATGAGGGTGTTTTGGAGATAGACGGCCGGGATATCCGGGAATGGCCATTGGAGTCTATCCGAAGTGCCATCGGATATGTACCACAGGACGTGTTCCTGTTTTCCGATACGGTTGCCAACAACATTTCTTTCGGCCGCATGGAGGCGGTGACGGAAGATGTGCACGCTGCCGCCTCGGAGGCCGACTTACTGAAAAACATCGAACAGTTCAGAGAGGGCTTCGAAACCTTGGTGGGAGAGCGAGGCATCACACTCTCCGGTGGACAGAAGCAACGTGCTTCCATTGCACGCGCTCTGATCCGCAAACCTCAAATCCTGATTCTTGATGATGCGTTATCGGCTGTTGATGTAAATACTGAGCGCACGATTCTGGGCCACCTGCGCGAGCATTTTGGCAAGCGAACGGTTGTTATTGTGAGTCACCGCATTTCCGCGGTGCAGGACGCTGACCAGATTATTGTCCTGGACGAAGGGGGCATCATCGAGCGCGGTACCCATGACCAGCTGGTGGAGCAGCACGGATTCTACGCGTCGTTGCATCACAAGCAGCAGTTGGAGCAGGAAGTGGAGGCGTTCGAGTGAGCGACCAGAAAAAACAGAATGCCGGTCTGGATACGCGATTGCTCCGACGCATCGTGAGCTACCTCATGCCCTACAAAGGCTGGGTGTTGCTGGCGTTCACAACGGTGATGACGGCAGCCTATCTAGGGCCGCTCATCCCCAAGCTTGTCCAGATCACCATCGACCAGGAAATTGTCGAGGGCGATCTCGAAGGGCTTCAAAGGATGATCATGATCCTGTTCGCCATTCTGGCTGCCGAAGGATTGTTGTCATTCGTCAATGCCTACCTGACCCAGTGGATCGGGCAGCAAGCCATATTCGACCTGCGCACGAAAGTTTATCGCCACGTGCAGCGCCGCTCGCTTCGGTTCTTCGACACGCGGCCGATTGGCCAATTGATTACACGGGTGACGAGTGATGTCGAATCGCTCTCCCAGGTCCTCTCGGCGGGCGTGGTCACCATTCTCGGAGATCTGTTCAAGCTGATCTTCATTGCGTGGTTCATGTTCAGTCTGGACTGGCAGCTGGCGCTGGTGACCATTTCGGTCATGCCCATCATGATTTACGCCACGTTCTGGTTCAAACGGAAAGTGCGGGACGCGTACCGTGATACGCGAAAGCAGGTAGCTCGGCTGAACTCTTTCCTGCAAGAACATGTCACGGGCATGCGTATTGTCCAACTCTTTGGCAGGGAAGCAGAGGAATTGAGGCGCTTCGACGGCATCAATGACGATCACCGACAGGCGCATTTGAAGACGATTTTTTATTTCGCTCTGTTCTGGCCGATGGTGGACATCGTAGCGACGATCGCACTGGGGCTGGTCTTGTGGTATGGTGGTATCTCAGCCATGGCCGGCGGAGTGACGATTGGAGTGCTGATTGCATTCATTCAGTACGCGCGGCAGTTCTTTGAGCCCATCAGGAATCTTTCTGACCAGTTCAATACGCTGCAGAGCGCCATGGCTGGCGCAGAGCGAATCTTCGGCTTGCTGGATACGGATATGGCGATTATGGAAGTCGAAACGCCTGCAGCGTGGGCCGAAGTGAAAGGCCATATTGAATTCCGGAATGTGTGGTTCTCGTATGATCCGGAGACTGATCCGGAAGAAGACGAAGCGGACTGGATCCTGCGGGACGTCAGTTTTGTCGTGAAGCCCGGTGAATCGCTGGCGATTGTGGGGGCAACCGGCGCGGGGAAGACGACCATCATCAACTTGTTGCTTCGCTTCTATGAAATCCAGAAAGGAAGCATCCTGGTCGATGGTATCGATATCACAAAGCTTCCGCTTGAGACGCTTCGGGACAACATTGGTCTGGTTCTGCAGGATGTCTTCCTGTTCTCGGGTACCGTTCGTGATAACGTGACGCTGCGAAACCCTTCAATCAACGAGGCAGATATCAGACTCGCTGCGGACGCCATCAACGCGACCCCATTCATCGAGCGCCTGCCCGAGGGTTATGATCAGGACGTGCGCGAGCGTGGAATGACGCTGTCCCACGGACAGCGCCAGTTGATTTCGTTCTTGCGCGCCCTCGTGTACGATCCGCGGATTCTTGTACTTGATGAAGCGACTTCTAGCGTGGATACCGAAACAGAGGAGGTCATTCAGCAAGCGCTCGAGACATTGATGTCCGGTCGTACCTCCATTGCGATTGCGCACCGCTTGTCTACTGTACAGCACGCCGATCAGATTCTGGTCATGCACCGCGGCGTCGTGCGCGAACGAGGATCGCATCAAGAGTTGATTGCCTCGGATGGGCTGTACCGCCGTCTCTACGAGTTGCAGTACAAAGAGCAGGAAGCCGCCTGATCCAGCCGGGAGGGAATCGGGCCCGCACCATCGCGTCCGACCCTAGTAGAGCCACATGTCGAACGTGCGTCGATGGGTCTGCGAGACGGGGTGGAAGGGACCAAGGAGTGTAAAAATCGCTACGCCCAGCTTCCGCGCCGCATCATCGCCGTAGTATCGATCCGACTTTAGGACTTCGATCAACGTGACGACGGCACGTTCCGCGTCGCCCTGACCGAGCTGTTCTGCAGCCTGCACGTAAAGTGCTTTCCCCGGTCCATCGGGAGGGATCATCTTGAGGTGCTGAGTAAGGGTCCGGACGGCTTCGGCAATTTGCACGAATCTCGGTTCACCCGTCATGGCGATGTCAGCCAGAGCGCCTGCCCGGTCCGGATCCTCCAGGGCAATGAGTGAGGATAGATGGCCGGCTGCGGCCGGATTGGTAGGTTCCAGTTCAAGCACCTGCTCAAGCAGAGGCAGTGCCTCGGCCGTTGAACCGGCTTCGAGGAGGGAGTCGACCTGCTTCATCCATTCTTTTGTCTCACCGGGTAGAGCCTTTTCCAACCACTGGCGAATGGCAGGCTCGGGCAGCGCGCCGGTGAATTCGTCTATGACCTCGCCTTTGAAGACCATCTTCACCGCGGGAATGCCTCGAACTCCAAAGCGCATGGCTTCGGCCTGGTGCTCATCGGAATTCACTTTGACGAGTGTCCACGTATCGGACTGCTGG
>Ga0181581_10003110_pt1 | contig 12971 bp, 8 predicted proteins | sample 071ome_22_FD_132433 | JGI IMG/M metagenome (GOLD analysis project Ga0181581, IMG submission 132433) | Coastal salt marsh microbial communities from the Groves Creek Marsh, Skidaway Island, Georgia - 071404AT metaG (megahit assembly) | ecosystem: Environmental > Aquatic > Marine > Intertidal zone... | reverse complement strand
TGGAGGCCATCCTGCTGTGTGATGCACAAACCTCCGGTGGTCTCCTCTTTGCAGTCCGTCCAGACAAGGCAAGTGCCTTGATCGAGGCATTGACTCAACATGGACAGACAGCCGCTGACATCGGTCTGTTCGAATCAGGAGAAGCCCCCCTGATCCAAGTAAGCCCATAGGCTCTCCAGATGCCTCCTTGTTGCCCGGGGTCTGTGACTTTCAGTTTTTTTAGTGGATTCTGGTAGCTGGCCAGGACGTATTGGGTTCGAGGCACTAAGGCATCTTTTTCCTCAGTTGTTGTTCCTGATCAGGACCCCAGTATCCACAATCCAATTCGATGAAGATCGAGGTGTAGGGTAGCGTGCCTTCGGATTTGAGGATCAGGACTTGATAATCCTTCCCAGCTTGAGCCAACTTTTCCATTAGGGCAGCGTGTGGAAGATGGCGGACTAACTCGTTTTCGAGCTGATGGGCAATCGCTTGCCGCAAAACAGCGATGCCAGGGGCTTGGGTCTCCTCGAGGTGCTGCATCTCTGCATCGAGGTAGTATTTACCGGCTATGTGGTTTCTTGTCTTGAGGTGACGGGTGACCTGTTGCAGTAAGGTGAAATGATCTTCCCCAGTGTAAATCATCTCAATGCCAGAGCTGGTTTGGAGGGGGTAGGCCGAATCGGCGATCATAATCCAATTTCGATGACCCAATAGGGAAAGCTGTTCCTCAAAGTGTTCATGCCATGAAGCATTTCTTTTTTCGATGGTTCGGCAGCTTGAAGTAGCTGCCATCCATAGAAAAAGGCAAAAGTATTGGCATACAAAGTAAACCTTTGAAGGAGTGAACCTTTTTTCTCTGGATGGTTTTGCTGCCTGGAACACGGCTTCAGGTTAACGGGCAGATACTTGGATGGAAAGAAGCGATTGGCCGCAACTCCCGATCGAGGCCAGTAGATCCTTCTTGCCAGCCATCCCACAAAACCTAATCTGCTCTCATGCCAATCTCATCTCCTGTGAGGTGCTCCTTGATGTCCTTTCGTATACTCTCCGTAGGTTGGATCATCTCCAGCTGGATGCATGCGGGAGAGATGGCGCTGGACCATCACGTGTTTTGGATGCCTGAAGGACTCGTGGTTGAAAAGGTCGCTGGGCCCCCCTTGGTGAATCGCCCCATCGTCGCAGACCTCGATGCCCGTGGAGACCTTTATGTTGCTGATTCTTCCGGTTCCAACGACAAGGTGGCGCAGCAACTGGAAACACGTCCCCATCGCATCGTTCGACTCCGGGACCAGGATGGTGACGGTCTATATGATTCCAGCGTGGTTTTTGCTGATGGGTTGATGTTTCCAGAGGGCATTCTCTGTTACCAGGGGGCGGTTTACTGTGCAGCCCCTCCTCAAATCCTTCGTCTCGAGGATACCAATGGGGATGGTCAGGCAGATCGTCGGGAAGTGTGGATGGATGGCAAGACTTTGACGGGGTGTGCCAATGATCTTCATGGTCCTTATCTTGGACCCGATGGATGGATTTACTGGGCCAAGGGCGCTTTTGCCCGGCAGCAGCATACCTTGTTTGACGGCTCCACCATCGATGATTCTGCGGCCCATCTCTTTCGCATGCTTCCTGATAGTACCGAGCGTGATGTGGTGATGAGTGGAGGCATGGACAATCCCGTAGAGGTGACCTTTGATGCCACCGGCGAGGTCTTCTTCACCACCACATTTGTTTCCCACCCAAGATCTGGAAAGCGCGATGGATTGGTGCACGCCCTGTATCGAGGGGTTTATCCCAAGGAACATGGAGTGCTCGATGGATTGATTCTCACGGGGCCATATCTGGATGCCATGACCCACCTGGGGCCGGCTGCGCCCAGCGGTTTGATGACCTACCAGTCCAATTTTCTCGGTGAAGGATTTCAGGGGAACTTGTTCAGCACACAATTCAATCTGCGCCGTATTCAACGGCATCAACTCATTCCCAAGGAAGGGTCTTACATCACCAAAGATGAGGATTTTCTCGTTTCTTCGCACCATGACTTTCATCCCACCGATGTGCTGGAAGACGGAGATGGATCCATTCTGGTGCTGGATACCGGTGGGTGGTACAAGCTTTGTTGTCCAACCTCCCAGCTATACAAGCCCGATATCCTGGGCGCCATTTACCGAGTCCGTCCGGAGAAGCCTTCCTCCGTAACGGATCCTTATGGTAATCAGGTGGATTGGGATCACCTGAGTCTGACACGCCATATCGATCTTCTCATCGATGAGAGGCATCGGGTGCGGGAAAAAGCCATGCAAAAGCTGGTTCGTCAGGGACATCCCGTGCTTCCCAGGCTTTTGCAGCGCCTTCAACTGGACAATGTTTCCTCCAAGCTCAGGCAGCAGATTGTTTGGACTTTGTGCCGCATGCATTCCACTGAGGCCCTTCAGGCCCTCCAAAGCGTCCTGAAGAGCTCCGAAGCAAGCTTGGTATGCACCGCCTTGCACGCCATTGGTATCCATCATGACGCACGGGCATCGGAAGCAGTCATGGATTGTTTGCGGCATGCCGATCCCAAGGTCAGACGCCGAGCGGCGGAGGCCCTGGGCAGGATGAAGGTCGCTGAGGCCATCGAACCTCTTCTTGAGAGCGCGCCTTCCATGCAGAGCCGAGCTTTGGAACATGCGGCCGTTCAGGCTCTTGTGCAACTCGATGCCGATTCGGAAACCCTCGTCGATGTCGTGAATTCTTCGGATAAGCCTCAGGCGAAAAGAATCGCCCTGCTGGCTCTGAGTCAGCTCAATGATTCGGAACAAGTCGCTGCTTTGGTGGGTGAGTCTTTGTTTGCAGAAGCATCCACGGTGCGCGATGCCGCCCTGTGGATTTCGGGTTTTCATCCGGAATGGGGAGAAACTCTGGCGGCAGTCATGCGCAAAAAGCGGAGTGCCATGAGTTCATCCCAGGATCCCGAGGGGCAGTCCTTACTGGCACTGCTGGAGCTATGCAAATCACTGGTTGCTCACCCATCCATACAAGTGTTGCTCGGTGAATGGCTGGAAGAAGATCAGGAACATTCTCATCGTTTGATGGTCTCGATTCTCGATACCATGGCCCCGGGAAAACTTCGAAAAATGCCGCATGCCTGGGTGAGGGTGGTATCGCGGTTTCTCGCGCGCTCCGAGCTCCCGGAGTGGAAACAATCCTTGATGCTGGATTGGATGATCGATTGGAAGCTTGATGCGTCCTCCTTCCCAGAGCTGCAACAGGTGTTGCGTCAGTTGGCCACAAAGAATCCTGCATCACCTGAGAACAGGCTGAAGCTTCTCCAGTGCAATCTTTCGGATTCCTTGCCGCTTGCAAATTCGGACATGCGCTGGCTTGTCGAGCAATACCTGCATTCCGAGCAAGAAGGGGCCCAGGATCGGGTGATGGATATTTGGCAACAATCCCAACTCCAGGGGGATTCCCTTCCATCGCTGCTCGATGCCATGGTGGAAGCAGGACCCTTGGATTTGAATCGCATGGTTCAATGGTTTAACGGAGCTCAGGAGCCAGCTTTGGGGGAGGGGCTTCTTCGTGTTTTGGCAAAGGCTCCTTCAGCTGGATCACTCAGAGTCAACGTCCTGCTCCGGGCAGTGGAGCAATTTCCCGATGCCATTCGAGAACAGGCTCGCCTTTGGATACAGACGCGTCAGATGGATTTGGAAGGTCAAAGAAAACATCTGGAAAGCGTTTTGGCCAAGTTGCCGGGAGGGGATGTGCGCAGAGGGCAGGCAGTTTTCAAGGCCGAGGGAGCGGCCTGCTCAAAATGCCATCAAATCGGTTATGTGGGAGGGCGTGCAGGCCCGGACCTTTCCAAAATCGGTGCGGTTCGAGATCGTCGTGACCTCCTCGAATCCATTCTCTATCCCAATGCCAGTTTTGTTCGCAGTTATGAGCCTGTTCACATTGAACTGGTGAATGGGGAAACCGTCAGTGGCGTGATGCAGCAGGAAAACAAAGGTCTTGTTCGCCTTATGACGGGTCCGCAGTCCGAACTTCTCATCGAAGAAAAAGACATCCACGCTCTGTTGCCTTCCCAAGTTTCCTTGATGCCTTCTGGATTGGGGGACCTGCTCACTCTTGAGCAACTTGCCGATTTGCTGGCCTTTCTGGAATCAAGGCGCTAGTGCCAGCAGACAGGGACGATCATGCTGGAACGCCTTGAATGCCCTCCTTAGCCTAGAGGAATCCAGCCTTTGAGAGCGGCGGTGTAAGCCAATATAAGTACGACATGCAGTCCCATCCAGCCCTTGCACGCTATCCTTTTAGTTAGTTTGTGGCGCCCTCGACGTAGCATCCAGAGGTTGAAAGAACATCCGATGACTCCTGCTGCGATACCCAATTCATAAGCCGCTTCATGCGAACTCAAAACAAGGGGTCCTATCCTTCTGGAGGCGATGATCGGTATGCCCAGTGCCGTGAACGCCATCCAGACGCTGTTGATGAAGAAAACCATCTCGCATGGAATGCTTGGCGGTTCGGCAGGGTGTTTATTTCAAAAAAACGACCCTTGCCTACGATGGACATGTCCCATGCCTTATTTTCTGGAGCGCAGAAGCTTGTCCGAGCGTTTTTTTGTTTCTTCACCCAAGGTTTGCTCGAGGTCCCTGATGCCAGGTAAGGACTGCTTCTCCTGGCGAGCCATCATGGCTGCTTCTTCGGGAGTTTCCAGGACGGTTGCTCGCAACAAAATGATCAATTCGGTTGAAGTGTTCTTTCTTGATTTCGATTTGAAAAGGTTGCCCAGGACAGGGATGTCCTTCAGCAATGGAACCCCGGAATTGCCGTTTTCCTGCGACTGTTTGATGAAACCACCCAGCATGATGGTATCACCGTCCCGTACGGTCAGAGTGGAGGAGGCAGAGCGCTGGTTGACCCTTGGTGCGGATTGACGATTGTCTCCGGTGCTGACTTCGACCAAACCCTTGTCGATATCAATGTTCTGCATGATTTCCATCACGATGTAACCTTCCGGGGTGATAAAAGGCTGTACTGAAAGCTGCAGACCCACTTGAATGAATTGCACGAAGGATTGTGCAAAGTTTGAAAACCCCCCAAAGGAGCCTCCAGAAACATAGGGAATTTGATCCGCCAAAGTGAAGAAGCCTGGAATGCCGTGTGAGGTTTGAATGCGGGGCCGTTGCACCACTTGAGTGGTGGATTCCGTGGCAATGGCGTCAATGGCCATGGAGAGAGTATCTCCACCAGAGGTGTATTTCATGAGGTAGTTGAAGCCAACGCTACCCATCGTATTGGGGGCTTCGGTGATAGCGGAGCCATCGGCAGCCGTCTGGGGAATGGCTCCTCCATATTGCCAACGATCTCCAGCACCGCTGCTTTGAGTCACTTTAACACCCGTGCTTTGATCGTCCCCGATCTCAACTTCCAGCACAACGGCCTCGATGAGGACCTGGGCCAGCAACACATCGACCTTGGAGACCATGTTGGTAATCATGGTGAGATCTTGTTTGTTGGCGAAGATAAGAAGAGAATTGGAACGTTCGTCAGGCACGATGCGTGCATTGGCGAGCAATTCGATTTCTTCTTCCCCATCGGCCGCTTTGTCGATCACCTGCCTGAGTCGATCCTGAAAGCTGCTTCGATTGCTGCTCACTGATGCCTTGCTACCTGAGCTGCCGCTCCTCACTGTCACGGGTGCTGAGCTTTGAAAGGGTCGGTAACCGCCTCCATACATGGAGGATCGGCCCATGCCTCCCATGGAGGATCGGCCAAAGCCTCCCATGGAGGATCGGCCCATGCCTCCCATCCCCATGCCCATACCTCCCATGCCCATGCCTCCCATGCCCATACCTCCCATGCCCATACCTCCCATGCCCATGGAACCACCGTTGACACCGCCCGCCATGCCGGTACCTGTAGCGGCTCCCCCGCCGCTGATGAGCGCATTCATGGTTCCGTAAAGATCAGTGACCTTGCTGTATTTGATAGGAATGACCTCCAGTGAATAGTCCAGTTCGGGTTCAATATCGATTTTCTGGATGACATCGAGCATCTGACGGATATTGACGGCATAATCATGCAGAATGAGGATTTGCGTCGAATCAATGGCGATCATGCCATCGGGGTTGGCACTCATGGGACGCAAGATTTCAGCGACCTCCGAAGGGGTTGATGAACTCAAGCGGACGGTTCGGGTCAGAAAAACACCTGACTGAGGGATATCAGCTTCATTTTCCGGAGTCATTTCTGGTGCATGCTGGATGGCCTCTTCCTTGGGAACGGCCTTGACAAATTTTTCACCCATGGGGACCAGAACGACGTTGGCCAGCGCCAAACTGGTCGTGATTGCTTCAACGGCTTCTTCGGTGGTCAGTTCAAGCCCGGCAGCGGTGACGAGATTGACCGTTCCCGTCAGCTCTGGCGAGTAAAGCACCATTTTTCCAGTGAGTTCACTGTAAATGGAGAAAATGGGTTCAAACGGCATGGCAGGAAAATTAAAGGAATGCAGATTGTCTTCGGCTTCCTCTCCTTCAGCAGCTGCATCCACACCCCCTGCCGCTGCTGCCAGAAGACCTGCCACATCCGGAATTCCGTTCTGAGAGCCGGGGCTTGCGATGGTGTTGTTGCCTGCATCGTCGTTCCCGCTGACTGTGTTGCTTGGCAAGGCCGCCGGATCATTGCTCAGGTTCGAGCTTCCCGCTGCAGGTGAAGCGTTGGTGGAACTGCTTCGACTCAGAGAGGGCAGATTGATGGCGCGGTTGGTGGAGGAAAGGGTAGACAAGGGGCGAGGTCCACTCAGCGCCGGCGTCGTTTGGGCAGTGTTGGAAGGGTTTTGTTGGGTTGCCGTATCCGGAGCTGTGGAGTCCTGGTCATTCACCTCTGATATCTCATCAGCATTCTCCAATGACTCAGCCAGGGGGCGGAATGATGCTGCCTCTGCTTGTGAGCCCGCCATGGCGCGCTGCACCAGAGCTTGGAATTGCGCATCCAGTTCCTGAGGCGTTTGAGCCTGTATCGAAAGGGTGAAACTCCCCATGAGAGCCAGAATGGCCCATACCAAACAGGCGCTTCGCATGCCCAGTTGGTGTTTCGGTTTGAGTGATGAGATGGTAGGATTCATGGCTGAATGGATGGACGGCAAGGTCGGCTGAGGGTGGTCATGGAAGTGACTTGAGCTGGGTGTGGAATGATTGTCAGGAAATGTTTTTTCGATGTCTAACATTTGAAACACCTTATTCTTCTGATGGTTGCTTTTGATAATTGGCCACCAGGGTCATGTTGCAAATCAATTGAGAATTTTGAGGGGGCTTGGGTTTGAGATCCAGATCGTGGACTCGAATCATGGAATCGCCACTGCCAATGGCCACCAGAAAGTCGACCAGGTTCATATCCTCCGTGGTGACGGTGAGTCGGTAGGCCTTTTGATCAAAGAAAACATTATTGGTACTCCGCTCATTGGAAAGTCGCACAGGACTGATGTTGGGTGTGGGTAATTGACTCTTGCGTGCCTGGTCCTGAATCATTCGAATCAATTCGTTGGCTTGGGATTCACTGGGAACATTGGAGCCAATGCCCTCCAATTCAATCAGCTTACCCTTGAATTCGGTGGCCCGATTGATCAGCCGATTGTAGCCGGCGATCTTTTGCTTTGCCTGATCCATCCGGCTGCCCAGTTCTCCCCAATCCTTGAACCTTGGCCAGACAAACACCATGTTGAGAATGAGAAAGATGATGAAACCAACACCCACTACCAGGCGTCTTTCCGAACTCGATAAACTGTCAAAAAAGGACTGCATTATTCAAATCCTGAGCGTCTGAGCTCGCAGTTGAAACTCCAGGTGGAGCTTTGAACGGGGTTGCGTCGCGATGTTCCGGTAGCACTGATGGTCGGATCGCTGACACTCTCAAAAAGAGGCTTTCCATCGACCTGGGCCCCGATCAGTGATTCGTGATAATCGGTCACTTTTGCGGTCTGGTCGGTAGGCACATTGCCCCTCAAGGTGACAATCTTACCTTGGCGAAAATTGAACGAAAGGAGGGACATCCCATCGGGCATGAGTTCCGAAATCATTCTCAGTGAGTCCAGAGCTGAGTATTTCAAATCCACTTGCTCCTGGAGGATGTTGACTTTTGCCTGCAGTGCCATGGTGTTGGTAAAGGCGTTGGCGCGGCTTCTCATGGCAACCTGCAGGTCCAGGTTTTCGGTCTTCCTCCACTCCATGGCAGCGAAGTAGATGCCAACGGCAAAAATGTAAATAAGCCCAACCCCTTTGAGGCTGCTCCACCAAAGACCGTCCACATAGCTCTGACGATATCCCCGATGAACGTCCTCCGGCATGAGGTTCACCGTCGACTTTCCGCGTACTGATCGCTCGGCGCATTGATGGGCCCGGACTTCGGAATGTGGGGCATCCTCATGTTCGACGCCGAGGCTGGACCATTTCTTGGTGGCCTCGATCCACGAGCCGGGCTCTTCTTCAGGGCCTTCAAACCTGACCTCAGGTGCCTGCTTGAGCCAGCCCTCCAATTCGCCGGACCACGCTGCGTTGTTCAGGTGATTGACCAGTGCCTGAGCGCCTCGTTCGTCCATTGGGACATGCACCAGGCCTGCATCCTTGGTCCATCCATCGATGTGCCAGGAAATGAGACAATCCGCAGAATGTTCATCCCTCGGTTCCCAGGAAATACGGACGCAGTCGGATGGGGGCTCAAAGCCAACCAAACCCTGCAGTCCGGAGAAAGTGATTTGATCTGTCTGGTAACCGATGCTTTCCAATTGGCTCAGTACGCCATCTACGGCACTGCGTTCGGCCAACACGAGCAGCAAGCTCTGCTGTTCAGGGTCAGGGCAGGGTAGACTTTGAAAAGACCAGACAATTTGATGGACGGGGACAGGACTGATTTTTTCCAGCTGGAATTCAAGCATCTGCCTGGTTTCCTCCCTGTCTTCGCAGGCGGGCATTTCAATGACGCGCAAATAAAGGTGCTCGGATGGAATCCACGAGAGGTTTAGTCGTTTCTTGAAGAATTGGCGCCAAGCTTGTTCGACCTGCGCCTGGGGAAGGGGAGTGGATTCCGAGTGTGTGAGCTGGGACTTTTGAGCAACCTGTTTTTCAGAAACGGCAAAATGCCATAGGCGTGCCTCGCTTTCTCGAAATTGAATGAGATTGCAATCATTCCATTTCTGCAGCTTTGGCTTCTTTTTCTTTTTGCCTGTGGCCATGGTTCAAACTCAATCTGCAAGCAATTCCATGTGTTCCTCGGACTGAGTCACTCGAAGCACCTCTTCGATGGTCGTGATGCCGTTTTTGACTTTTTCCCAACCATCCATTCGGAGAGTCCGCATGCCCTGTTCCATGGCCTTCTGGGCAATGGTCGAAGCGGCGGATCGATTCAGGATCAGTGGCCTCAGCGACTCGGTAAGCACGAGCAGTTCATAGATGGCCAGTCGGCCTTGATAGCCCAACTGATGACACACCTCGCAACCTGCGCCGTAATAGAAGGTTGTGCGACCGATATCTTCCTCCGGAAAACCGATTTTCCTCAAATAATCTTCGTCGACCTTTTGCTCGGTTTTGCAATGCTTGCAAATGGTACGCACAAGGCGCTGGGCCATGACTGCCTCCACCGAGGAAGCGACCAGAAACGGCTCGATCCCCATATCAATCAATCGGGTAAAGGCGCTGGGCGCATCATTTGTATGGAGAGTGCTGAAAACCAAATGCCCCGTAAGGGCAGCGCGTATGGCAATTTCAGCTGTTTCCAGGTCACGGATTTCCCCAACCATGACCACGTTGGGATCTTGTCGGAGGATATGACGCAGACCCATGGCAAAGGTCAGGCCGATATCCGATTTCACCGGAATCTGATTGATCCCCTTGAGCTCGTATTCCACCGGATCCTCAATGGTAATGATTCGTTTGGTGACCGAGTTGATAGTACTCAGAAAGGCATAAAGAGAGGTGGATTTTCCGGAGCCGGTGGGGCCAGTGACCAAAACGATCCCATGAGGCTTGACGATCAATTCGCGCAGAACGGCTTCATGAGCAGGGTCAAAGCCCAGTTTATCAAGGCTGAGGAAGATTTTACCGCGAGTCAGCAATCGCAGACTGACGCTTTCGCCATAGACCGTTGGGACGGTGGACACGCGGATATCGATTTCTTCACCCTTGATGCGAACGTTGATGCGTCCATCCTGAGGTAAACGTTTCTCGGCGATGTCCATACCAGACATGACCTTGACACGGGAGATGAGGGCCGATTGAAAGCGTTTGAGCTGTGGGGGCATCGGCGCCTGATGGAGGATGCCGTCGACTCGATAACGAATGCGCAACTCATCCTCGGCTGGTTCAAAATGGATGTCTGTGGCGCGATCCTGAAAGGCTTCCCAGATGATCTGGTTCATGAACTTGATCACACTGGCCTCCTGATCCCCCTCGGTAATTTCCTTGTCTTCGCTGACGACAAGTTCGATGGGCTCATCCTCTTCAAGCTCATCCAGGGTCTCCGCGCCGACTCCGTAGTATTTTTTGAGAGCCTTGTCGATTTCTACCGCCGTTGCCAGACCGTAGCGAACAGGGCCTGATGCCTCGTATTGAACCGCATTGAGCATGCCGGCGGTGAAGGGGTTGCTGACGGCAATCAGCAGCACGCCATCTTCCTCGAAGGCAGGCATGATGCCATATTGAAAAGCGACTTTGGTCGAAATACGTGACCGGATTTCGGAGGCGATGCTAAGGCTTTGAAGATCCACAAAGGGCCACTTCAGGGCATCGGCGAGCTGCTTGAGGAATTGCTCATCGGTGACACCTTTCTCGCGGGAGAAAAATTCCAGCATGGTATCCTCTGAGCCCCCTTCAACGGCAGTTCTCCATTGCTGTGTCCAAGTCTCGAACTGATCCTGAGAGACCAATTCCGCCTCTTGGAGGATGGTTTTTATCGATAAAAATGGCGCAGCCATGGAGTTCTTTATGCCCCTACAAACGCCGGAACATAAAAAAAGTTGCGATGCAGGTCAAAAGAATTGATTTTTAGCATGCCCTTCTTCGAGCAAAGAACTTGCCATGCATTGGTTTTGCAGGCTCAAATCATGTAATATGTCTTCATTGAGAGTGGGAACCATCACGGTGATTGGCCGAGACAAAAGTGGTGTGGTTGCGAAGGTAACCCATTGCCTGTTTGTCCAAGGTGCCAACATCCTCGCCCTGGAGGAGCAGGTGACTCGAGGGCAATTCAGCATGACCCTTCAGGCGTCCTGGCCTGCCAGTCGATGGAATCCGAAGTGGATCCAGGCCGATCTCAAAGACCTTGCCGATGCCCTGGGGATGGAAATCAAGGTGAACTTCAACCCATCCCACGGCCGCCAGCGCATGGCCCTTTTTGCCTCCCTTGAGCCCCATGCCCCCGAGGGATTACTTGAGGCGGTCGCCAAACGCACGCTCAAAGCAGACCCCGTGGTGATGATTTCCAACCACAAATCGCTTCAGAAGATTGCCCGCAAGCATCAGGTGCCCTTTCGTCATGTGGATTGGAGCCAGCGCCAACAGGCTGAAAAAAAGACTCTGGAGTGGATGGAGTCCTACCAGGTCGATTTCATTGTGCTGGCGCGGTTTATGAAAATTCTCTCTCCAACCTTTGTCTGGCATTTCAAAAATCGGATCATCAACATCCACCCTTCGCTATTGCCAAGCTTCCCCGGGCCCAATGCCTATCGCCAAGCCTATGAACACGGAGTCAAGGTGGCAGGGGTGACGGCTCATTTTGTCAACATGCACCTGGATGAAGGCCCCATCATTGCTCAGGAATCCTTTGCCATTACGCCAAAAATGACCCTCAAGGACGTGGTGGCTGCCGGACAGGCCAAGGAGACGAAGGCCCTTGTGCGGGCCGTCCGTCTGTTTTTGACCAAACGTCTGGATGTCCACTGGGGCACCGTCAAGGAGGTGTAGTATGTCGTTGCGTCGCGTCCTTGGTTGGATCTGGGCCATCGTGGGCAGGGTGCTGCTCTATGGAACGGCTTGCCTGGTGATAGCCTTCCTTTTCGTGCGTCAGGAGTGGGAGCAACGAGGCCGCTCATGGCAGGGGCGAGGCAGGGGTGGTGGAGGATGGCGTGGAGACCGCGAGCCGGCCGAGCGTGTGATACCTGCCGTGAACCACGCTTACGATGAGGCCTTACGTCAGCAAAAAGAGCAATACCCGCTTCAGATATGCCTGGTGGATGGCAAACCCCTGGATGCCTTGGGGCAACCACTTGATTACAATCATCAGGGCTTGTTGGTTCGCCTGTGCTGCGAGGATTGTCTGGTGGTTTTTCGCGGGGAACCCATGCATTATTCCAAGTCACTTCTCCAGGCGTCCCTGATTTCAAACCCGGTGCAGGGACCCCCTGCCTCAGGGGCTGACTGAGGCTAAAACAACAGGGGGCTCCTTACCCGGGAATGTGACAGTCGCTCAGGCTCTTTGGTGTCTCTGGGTCAATTCCTCCAGCCGATGGTCATAATCCTTGTGGTTGGTCCCCATCCAGCGATCCCAAAAGTTGAAATAAATACCATAATTACCATGAGGCTTTTCATGGTGCATGACATGGTTGGTGGGTGTGTTGAAAACCCATCGGAACGGGCTTTTGACGAGCCAGTTGGGATAAATTTCAAAGCCGGCATGTCCCAGGATGTTGTTGAGCAGCTGCCAGCTCATGAAGGCACCAAAGGCAAGCGGATGAATTGGTATGAGTGCAGCGGTGAGTGGGAAAATCCCTGCCTGAACCAAAGCCTCCCATGGACCGAAGGCAAAGGCAGCCCATGGACTGGGATTGTTGGATTGATGATGAATACGATGCATCCATTTGAAAATGCCCGGTCGGTGCATCCAGCGATGCGTCCAATAAAAATAGGTATCGTGCAGCAGGATCGTGAGCAGAATACTGGTGATGAACCAGCTCCAGCTGTATTGGGTGAGGTCAAAATACATCCGCATCCATCCCTTGCGTGCGGCCTGCAGGGTCAGGGCTC
>Ga0181581_10003091_pt1 | contig 13023 bp, 16 predicted proteins | sample 071ome_22_FD_132433 | JGI IMG/M metagenome (GOLD analysis project Ga0181581, IMG submission 132433) | Coastal salt marsh microbial communities from the Groves Creek Marsh, Skidaway Island, Georgia - 071404AT metaG (megahit assembly) | ecosystem: Environmental > Aquatic > Marine > Intertidal... | reverse complement strand
TCTCGCACTCGGCCTTGGCAGCTCAATTTGCGTCAGGATCTCGCCAGCGACTAAACAATTTCGCCCTACGCCCGTGACGAAATCTTCTACCGGGACTGAACGCTCGCCCCCAGGGCCTGCTATATGACAAACCGCGCGATTGGCCATAAGCGCGGGGATGGTGTCAGCAGCGGGCGATGCATTACAAAGGTTACCGCCAACGCTGGCTCTACCCTGTACTTGAGACGAACCTATCAGATACGCAGCTTCAACCAGGCCAGGAAACATCGCTTTGACATCCTCCCGGCGCGTCAACTTCGCGCAACAAAGCGAAGGCCCTAGTCGAAGAGCATCGGCATCGATCGATACCGTCTGCATACCTTCTATCTTTTTTAGGTCAACGATTAAACGCGCGTCACCCACCAATTTTTGCATTTGAATGATGAGGTCCGTTCCGCCCGCCATCACTTTCGATGGCAAGTCACTGCTTGCGAGCAGTGCCACAGCCTCGTCCACGCTGGTCGGCGCGTGGTAGGTTACTGCAACCATAATTCGTTCCTTGTTATCTCTTGGTGCATCAATAGCTGAGACCGTTATAACATGAGTCTAATTGTTGGGAGAAGATCCAAACGAAAAGGGGCTCCACAACGTCGACCAGTAGCTGTTACGGTGCGTGCCTCGATAAGCCGTGAGGCCGCGGTTCTCATCATCTGTGCTAAAGACAGCGCGATGCTTAACGAGCGAAGACCGAGGTGGCGCAAAGCTCCGCCCTAAACGCCCCCGAACTTTAGTCCACCAGATGAACGGCAGCGCCAATCAAGCTCCCCAACAACAATATCAACAGTGGAATTTCACCCACCAACATGCCTAAGCCTCTGGATTTTGGGTCTTTGACGTACCCAATGGCATAAAGCTGTCGTCCGATGAGATAAACGCCGCCCAGCGCAGCAGCTGGATACTGGCCCCAAAGGTAGCCGAAGCAAAAAAGTGAGGGTATGAGCATCACCAGCCGTTCCATGGTGTTGTAGTGGACTCGAAACCATCGATCAAAGGTCTCGTGGCCCGATGTCGCGGGCGCTGGGACGTTGTAAAGCCCTCTGGCTCGACCCACCATCAACCCAAACCCCCAAAACTGAAGAAGCGCGAGCGCGCTCACAAATGCAATGATTTCCATAATGCGACCCTTGTGAATGGTGGTCGAACTTTAACCGAGAAGACTACCCTCGCGCCAAGGATAGTCACATAAGAGTTTGGTGTTCAGGATGGGAATGGCCTACGCTAACAGGGAGTCCTTGGCTCTCGTGTCTCGCGAATGAGGCCTCAAAGTCTGGCTCAACGTGATGGCCAAAGGTCAACAATCGTCCGCTACGATCGTCTTTGAGCGGGTCTTGCCGCACTTGGCCGGCAAGTGTGCTCCGAACACTAAATGCTTGCCAGAGCGTCAGAGTCAAGGATTTTAACATCTCGAAATGAACGGCACCGTTCACTCGGTAGAGCGTGTAAAATGCGGCTACTGGGAAATCGGCTCGCGGCGAGTCTCTGTGTCCCGGCAAGGCTCGCAGAAGCCCGTAAGATGGATGGAAGTCCGGCTTGGCGCGTCTCTGGCCGCGCTGTTTGATCCTAACGATCGAATGAGCCGAAACCGCGGGTTGATGCTTAAGTACTCGCCCGTAACCATGCTTTGACATAGTATCGGTTGGACTTCGGTACTTTTACTTAACTCTTGGACGCTTGATCACGTGAATATTAGGCTTGCCACGGCTCGCGACGCTGAACAGATCGCACGCTTTAACCAAGCGATGGCGTTAGAGACCGAGAACAAGGTGCTCGACTGGGCAACCATTTCCGCGGGCGTCGAGCGCATGGTGGCTTCGCCGGAATTGGGTTTTTATTTAGTAGCGGAAAAGCCAGACGAAACTGGTATTTCAGGTTGTTTAGGGGTCACATTCGAGTGGAGTGATTGGCGTAACGGCCTGTTCTGGTGGATCCAGAGTGTATACATCGCGCCAGACTTCCGCGCCCAAGGCGTATTTAGCTCAATGTATCAGGAAGTCACCGAATTAGCTCAACGTGAGCCCGACGTGATCGGTGTTCGTCTCTACGCTGAGCAAGGCAATCAACGAGCCCTTTCAACGTACTTCAAGCTAGGCATGATTGAGACCGACTATCGCTTGCTTGAGGCTATGTTCAATCGGTCGTCGACGCGATGAACCTGCTGGACTATCCCTCAAATGCGCGCTTTTACGATGAGGTATTTCGTGCTCCCAACCGCGCTCGAGAGGGCATGGGGCCGCTCGCGCAATATTTGCGCAGACTAGAGAGCCAGCAGGTCCGATCAAAGAGAGACGCCGCTGAACTTGCCATCCGCACGTTGGGTATTTCCTTCACCGTTTACTCAGATGGCGCCAACATCGATCGCCAGTGGCCGTTTGATATCGTCCCCCGCATTATCCATGGATCTGAGTGGGATGGCATCGAACAAGGTCTCAAACAACGTTTACAGGCGCTGAACCAATTTATTACCGATATCTACAACGAACAGCACATCATTAAAGAAGGCATCATACCGGCAGATATTCTCCTCTCTTCCAGGGACTATCGGCCGGAGTGTCAAGGCGTCAAACCAAAATATAACGTCTGGGCCCATATTTGCGGCTCTGACTTGATTCGTGATCACACGGGCCAGTTCTTGGTTTTGGAAGACAATCTTAGGGTGCCCTCTGGCGTGTCTTACATGTTGGAAAATCGAAATGTGAGCAAACGGGTTGTTCCAGAATTGCTCAATAAACTGCCTATTCGCCCGATGGATGATTATCCCTCTCAGCTGTTTGATACCTTGTGTTCCATTTCGCCCCGAGCAAAAAAGCGCCCCGAAGTTGTGGTGCTCACGCCAGGCATCTACAACTCTGCTTATTTTGAGCACGCCTTCCTCGCTCAAAGAATGGGCGCCGAACTGGTCGAGGGTGGCGATCTGTTTGTCGATTCTGACGATTGTGTCTACATGAAAACCGTCGAGGGCGCCTCTCGAGTCGACGTTATTTATCGACGGATTGATGATTTATTCCTCGATCCGGAAGTGTTCCATCCCGGTTCGATGCTGGGCGTCCCCGGCCTCATGCGTGCGTGGCTAAACGGCAATGTTGCCCTGGCCAATGCGCCCGGCGTCGGCGTTGCGGACGACAAAGTGGTATACACCTATGTACCAGACATGATTCGGTTTTATCTGGGTGAAGAACCGATTTTGCCGAATGTGCCCAGTTATCTCTGCTCTGATCCAGACCAACGCGCGTTTGTACTCGATCATTTGGAGTCATTGGTGGTCAAGCCTGCCAACGAGTCGGGAGGATACGGCATGTTCATAGGCTCAAAGGCGGCACCAGAGGAGTTCGATGAAATTACCCGGCTCATCAAGAAATCACCCAGAAACTATATGGCTCAACCCATAATTAGCCTCTCGACCGCTCCCACGCTCATTGATCAGCAGCTCGAGCCCCGTCATGTCGATTTGCGACCATTCACCCTTCAAGGTGCAGAGTCTTATGTGACCGCTGGCGGGTTAACGAGGGTGGCACTGGTCAAGGGCTCTTTGGTGGTCAATTCATCGCAGGGGGGTGGCAGTAAAGACACCTGGGTTGTTGACTTTGACAGGGTGCATTGAATCATGCTGTCACGCGTTGCAGAGCGTTTATACTGGTTCGGACGTTACCTAGAACGCGCCGAGTCCACTGCCCGGTTGCTCTCGGTTTATACCAATTTATTGTTGGATCTTCCCAACGTTCAATTCTTGTGGCCCGCTTTGGTCCAGATTACCGGCTATGAGCAAGGGTTTCACCAACGGTTCAAGCACACGACTGAGCGCAATGTCGTTAGGTTTTTGCTCGATGATCCGCGGTGCTCTCTCCGATACTGCGTCACGCAAGCAAGGGAAAATGTGCGCACCAGCCGAGATCTCATGCCCAACGAAGCTTGGGAAAAGATTAACGAGCTTCAGTTGCTTTTGAGTCAAACTGACCTTGGAAGGATCAGCCGAGAGGATCGGCATATCCTCTTGAGCAATGTGATTGACTTATGTCTTGAGTTGACCGGCTACTTAAGCGGCAGCATGAGCCGGCAACTCCCCTATTATTTCTTGAAGATCGGTCGACAGATTGAGCGAGCAGACATGACCACACGGGTCATTGACGTGGCTTGTTTGAACTTGATGAGCAGTCGAACCGAATCGGATGAAGCCAGTGACAATATCCTTTGGATGGGGGTGCTAAGTTCCTTGAATGGTTACCAAATGTACCGTCAGGAGATGCAAGAGCGCGTTCAAGGCCTGTTGGTAACTGAATTCCTAATGAGAGACGATGCTTTTCCGCGAAGTGTGAGGCACGCAATTCTTGAGGCAAAGGAGAGCCTGTCGAGGCTGCCGCGACATGCTGATGCCAAAACGCTGGCTGAGGCGCTGTCTGATCAGTTAGGCGATCTGGATGTGGCGTCGGTAATTGATTCCGGTCGCTTGCACGCGTTCATTGATGACATCCAGGCGGACATCAGTGCCATTCATGCAAACATTTCGGAGACCTGGTTCTTGCGCTGATAACGCTCGAAACATGCTAGTTTGATTCAGAAACCGAATGATCCCAAGCCTTACTCCAGGCGAGCGGTGGCATGTTGCTGAAAGCCTCTTTGAGGCGTTGGTCCCAGGCAGACTTTACTTGACGTAAGTATTCGCTGCTTTCCTCGAACCGATACTTGCGCTCCATCTTGAGCGTTCCAGCCTGGTACATAGCGACTTCAATCGGGGGACCCACCGTGAGATTGCTCTGCATGGTTGAATCCATGGAGACAAGGCCACAAAGCGCCGCCGTTTCCAGGCTTACCCCTGGCGTTATGATCCGATCTAGGATGGGCTTGCCATATTTGCTTTCTCCAATTTGCAAAAATGGCGTGTCTTTTGACGTGGTGATGTGATTACCCTGGGGATAGACCAAATAGGCTTCGTGCTTTTGATCTTTGATTTGGCCGCCAACGATAAAGCTGGCTTCAAAGGTTTTACCCCCGCCCGTGTGCTTCTCTTGCTGTTCAAGACTCAAAGTCCCCACATAGTCAGCAACTTCTTCAATGGTTTGGAAGGTCCTGAAATTTGGCGACGCATCGGACTTTAGATCACGCTTGATTCGACCAATGACGCCTTGCGTCGTGGCTAAATTCCCAGCGGAGAGGACAATGAGTTCTCGATGCCCGGGCTCGTCAAAGATATACATCTTTGAATAAGTGGAGACATTATCGACACCCGCGTTGGTGCGGGAATCACTAACGAAACAGAGACCTTCATCCACTCGAATAGCTACGCAATAGGTCATACGATTTGAGTCTTAGTTACCTTGAAGGGGTTAATGGGGCTAATCAACGCACCGGCATCATAGCAAAGCCAGCCGCTCCCGCCTTACTTCGCTCAAATTCGGCCAAAGAACCTGAGCGCCTGGCTAAGATGCCTTGAAAGCGCGTTCTTTGCAAAAGCTTTAGAGTAAAAAGAGCCGAAAGAGGACGACCGCCCGTTATGGATGCCGAGAGGGATGCCGCGAGAGATACAGCTAATGAGTGTGAACCAGACCCATGCTGGGACTTCATATTCTCCCTTGCGGGGCACAAGGGCTTTGATCGAGCGCCAAAGCAAGATGCGTTTGATCGGAACTAGGCTGCTGCCTTTGATGAGGCGAGAGTCATCCAGCGCGCTGAGGGTATTTGCAACGCAAGCACATCATCTGCTGCGCCTCTAGTTGCCGCAATCAAGACGCAAGGGCAACGATCAGCTTTGGATTCAAACAAGCCTGCTACTCTTATGGAAAGGGACCAATTACGGGTGTCGCTCGCTTTATTGAAACCAGCAGGCGATTCCTTGCGTGCGAAGTGCGGGAAATGGGGAACAGGTCTACATGGTCGCTGTTGCCGAAAGCGAGCCCTGCATCCCTGCCAAATGCGTTTCAATCTTATCCTTCGCGGTATTGTCGGGGTCTGTGAACTGCACGCCGACACCGGGCTTATGAGGATTCTTAACCCCATGACCTGCAACCCACACCACTTTGACGGCGACTGGGATCTGTTCGATTTCATCCAAAAGATCGAGCAATAAGAAAAATTGATCGCCGAGCTGGTAATCGTGGTTGCCTTGGAGGAAAAGCCCGCCTTGCGCAATGAAAGGCATATACCAAGCTTGAAGTTGGTGCATATCAGTGATGGCCAATGTCACCAAGTTTCGCTTGTTTTGCCGTCTCTCGAGCTTTCTCATGCTCTACCCCGCCCTCAATTTGACCGAGTGTGCCCGAACGGCCTCGAGTGCACAACACATCACTCCAGAACACGCTCTAAGTTGATCAAGGTTGCTTCTAAGTGTAGCGCTTGATTAAGACCGGTCATGGTTTTCGATTGAGTCCAGGCATTTTCAACCATTGCTAAAGCGTCTAACCGACGTTGCCAATTGGACTTGCCTCGCAGGTGCGCGGCGATGCCCGATGAGGCTCGGGCCTCCGACGCGAGGCGCACGTCCTCACGGATACTCTCTCGAAGTCGAAGCGCCAAGAGCGCATAGATCTCTTTTGGCTCCGCTAGGTCTAAGGCCTTGCGTCCTAATTCTAGGCTCGAGATTTCTGATTCGCACCAGGCGCAGAGCGCCGTCTCTATGTCGACAAGGCGCTCGGCAAGCCCGCTTGCGATCGCCTCGATCGCCGCCAAGGGCTCGCCGTGAGCGAATGCTAGCGCCTCACTCGCCGAATGGGGATCGGAATCGCCCAATTGGCGTTTGACCCAGTTGAGCGCTTCTTGTGCGCTCGGTTGTCCCAAACGAACACGTTCACAGCGACTTCGAACGGTTGCGAGCAGCCGCTGCGAATCTGCGGTAACGAGGATGAGATAAGTCTCACTGGTGGGCTCTTCAAGAAGCTTGAGGAGCGCATTTTGGGCATTGCGATTCATTCGATCACACCCCTCAATCACAGCCACCTTAATTCGACCTATTTGCGTTGTCTTTTGGCTCCATTCAATCAACTCTCGGATGGACTCGACTTTGATCTGAGCCTCGTCTTCGCGCTTGATAGCCCATCGATCTGGATTGGTCTCTGCCTTGCTCAGTTCGCAACTCCGACACTCGCCACATCCGCCGAGTACCCCTTGCTGGCAGATCAACGTCTTGCTCAGCATGCCACCGAACATCTCCGCTGAACGGGAATCTCGTCCTTCGATTAAGAGGGCATGAGAGAGCGAGCCGCCATTGATGCGCGCTTGTAGCCGCAACAGGCTTTTCGACTGCCAAGGCAATAGCTCACTCATGGACTGTATGACCTCTGATATCAGCTATCCATGCCACAACGGCTTTTGAAACCTCCATCAATGGCGGTGCGGCCGACATCACGGTAATTCGGTCAAACTGGCTCGCTCTTGATAGATAAGCCGCTCGAACTCGATTAAAAAATGCGATGGATTCCGACTCGAAGCGGTCTTTCGCACCGGTTTGTGCTGCTCGGTTGAGCCCTTCAATGACGTCCAAATCGAGAAGCACTGTATGATCCGGCTGGAAACTCTCAATGACCGCATGTTCAATTTTTTCGATGAGAGATGTAGGCAGTTGCCGCCCGCCGCCCTGGTAAGCATAGGTAGAGTCCGTGAATCGATCACACAAGACCCAATGACCCGCCTGTAATGCGGGTTTGATCACTTCTTCCAGATGTTGTGCCCTAGCGGCAAACATTAGGGTGAGCTCTGTGACAGGGGCAATCGCGGCCTCTTTTTGATGCAGCAAGACGTCGCGAATTTGCTCGCCAATGACAGTTCCACCCGGCTCGCGGGTTTCGATGACCTTGACGCCTGATTGTCTCAGTGTCTCTGCCATAAGCGGGAGTAATGTTGACTTGCCAACACCCTCGATCCCTTCGACGGAAATCATTTTTCCCCGCATGACGATATGGTCCTCGAGTCTTGATGGATGGTTTAAAAGCCAGAGCTTCCCAAGGGCAGTTTAACGATGGGCCGCTTCCTACTCTATGCCCAGTTGGTATTTTCTCACCGCAAGATTGTGTGCTTTCAATGAGGTAGAAAATTCGGACGACCCATCGCCGCGACCAACAAAGTAGAGCCAGCTCCCCGTGTCGGGCGAGAGTACAGCGGCAATAGACTGCCTGCCTGGGTTGGCGATCGGCGTGGGTGGAAGGCCCTTTTCGCGATACGTGTTGTACGGGGAGTCTATCTTCAAATCTGCCCGAGTAAGATCCCCTGTAAACGAAGACCCCAAGGCATAAATGACCGTGGGATCACTCTGTAAGCGCATGTTTTGGCTCAGGCGGTTGAAAAAAACTCTAGCAATACGCCGTTGATCTGCAAACTGACCACTTTCTTTCTCTACGATGGATGCAAGGATCAGGGTCTCGTAAGCGGCCTGAGACCAAATCGATTGATTGATGATGCCATCTCGATCTGAATGGTCAGACACTAGTGAATCGCCCAGCCTTGATTCAAGTTCTGTCCGCATTAACTGATACGCCCTTCGATAGAGCTCAAGGTCTGAGTCTCCCCAATGATAGAAATAGGTCTCCGCCATCAGCAGACCCTCGATTGAGTCGAACTGAGGCGCCAATTCACGCGCAGTCGCTTGACTATCAACAGCGCGTGGATCAGCTCGAATGCCCGGCGCGTGGCGAAGGGCTTCCTGCCACTGCCGAAATGTCCACCCTTCGATAAATGTAATCGATCGCGTGTGAGTGCGACCCGAATGGATCGCTTGAACGAGCGACCAGAGGGTGGGTGAAGCCTTTAACTCGTATTCCCCAGCTTTCAGAGGATAGCGTCGAGCAAGCACGCTCAAAATCAACTGGTCAGTAGCGAGCGTAAGATAATTTGGGCGTGTGGGCCTAATTAGGTGAGCAAGCGCAAGTGCGCCGTCTCCTTCTCGCAATTGGATAGTGGGTTCTGAACCGCTCTTAAGCGGTTGGTGCAACGTAAGCACAATAAAAGCTGCGCCAAGACTCAGCAGCAGACTCGTAAACAAAACTATCCACTGGAATCGACTAACCAGCCTCTTTCGTCGATGGCCGGACTCAGTCTTGCCAACGCGTGAAGATGAGCGTGCCATTGGTGCCCCCAAACCCAAAAGAGTTGCTCAAAACAGCCTGAATGGCCATGGATCTTGCTGTGTGGGGAACGTAATCAAGATCACAATCAGGGTCTGGATTGTCTAGATTAATCGTTGGCGGCGCACTTTGATCGCGGATGGCCAACACGGAGATAACAGCTTCGATTGCACCCGCAGCGCCGAGCGCATGGCCAGTCATCGATTTCGTAGAACTCACTGCCACTGCTTTAGCATGAGAACCAAAAACCGACTTTATTGCGTCCGTTTCAGCAATATCGCCCTGCGGCGTTGACGTTCCATGGGCATTGATGTAGCTGATATCCGATGGTGTTAAGCCGCCATCTGCCAGCGCCATTCTCATTGACGCGGCGGCGCCTGCGCCATTGTCTGCTGGTGACGTCATGTGATGCGCATCCGCACTCATACCAAACCCAGAGAGCTCAGCGATGATCGATGCGCCTCTTGCCTGGGCGTGATCAAGCGACTCCAAAACCAGAGCAGCTGAACCATCGCTCAAGACGAAACCATCACGATCTCTGTCCCAAGGCCGACTGGCCGCCTCTGGGGCGTCATTTCGAGTGCTGAGCGCTTTCATTGAAGCAAAACCTGCCATGGTTGTAGGCGACGTTGCTTTCTCCGCGCCACCGGCGATCATCACGTCAGCATCACCATAGGCAATCATTCTTGCGGCAAAGCCAATATTGTGCGTGCCAGTCGTGCACGCTGTTGTGATCGCGATGTTTGGCCCCTGGTAGCCATACATGATCGACAAGTGACCTGACACCATATTGATGATGCTTGAGGGGACGAAGAAAGGAGACACTTTGGCTGGGCCTCTGTTCAGAAGAACCTCATGGCAGGTTTCGATGGTGTTGATACCGCCAATACCGGACCCCATCGCGACGCCGATCCTTAATGGGTCGGTCGCGACCTGATCCAGGCCCGCGTCTTTGATCGCTTGGATACCCGCAACGAGACCCCACTGAATGAAACCATCCATTCGCCTGGCTTCTTTAAGTGGGAGGTAGTCATCAATGGCGAAGTCAGGAACCGCACCACCAAAGGATACAGGATACGCTGATGCATCAAAGGCCGTGATCGGACCAATCCCGCTCTTACCTTCGAGCATGCGAGCCCAAGACGATTCTACTGAAGCGCCCAGCGGGCTAAGCATGCCCAGCCCCGTAACAACAACGCGGCGTTTCGTCATGAAGGTGAACCTAGGAGACGCTAACCAGACTGATCCGAATGGACCAGCCTGGCTAAAACGCTAATTAAAGATGTGCTTCGATATAGTCAACGGCTTCTTTTACCGTTGTGATTTTCTCTGCTTCTTCATCAGGAATCTCAGTTTCGAACTCTTCTTCTAGCGCCATCACCAACTCGACGGTGTCTAGAGAGTCCGCGCCCAAATCCTCAACAAAAGAGGCTTCTAACGTAACCTCGTCTTCTTTGACGCCCAATTGCTCACATACCAATTTGGTGACGCGTTCAACGATTGTGCTCATATCGCCATATTCTCCTGAATAGCAACTCGTAGTTTAAGTTAAAGCGAAGATGCTTTGAAGCGATCTTCTATTATCCATTCGAGCCAGAGGGCCCGAATGTCGTCAGTTGAGGTACATACCCCCATTCACTTGGATCGTCTCCCCAGTAATAAATCCCGAATGTTCAGAGCATAAAAAGCCGACCAGGGTCGCAACATCCTCTACCGACCCTAATCGATTCGCGGGAATTCTCTCTAGCATCGCTGCGCGTTGCTCCTTGCTCAACGCGCGAGTCATATCAGTTTCAATGAATCCGGGTGCGACCGCATTGACCGTGATATTTCGGGCTGCCAACTCAATCGCGAGTGAGCGTGTGAGCGCTTCGATCCCTCCCTTTGCGGCAGCATAATTCGCTTGGCCGACATTGCCCATGCGGGCAACGACCGAACTTAGATTGATGATTCTCCCGAATCTAGCCTTCACCATGCCGCGAAGTAAGCCCTGAATAAGGTAAAAGGGGCCGGACAAATTGCCATTGATCACTTGGAGCCATTCTTCGGGCTTCATGCGCAGCGACAAGTTGTCTTGGTTAAACCCGGCGTTGTTGACGAGGATCAACGGAGCCTCATCGAGTGACTTCAGATAGTCCAGAAATGCGTCTAAGGAGTCCCGATTGCCGACGTCGAGCACCGCGCCCTCTCCCTTCGCGCCCAGCATTTTCCCGATGGCCTCGGCACCGGTTGCGCTTGTTGCTGTTCCGATCACGTAATGTCCAGCTTCACTGAGCGCATTCGCTATGCCTTGGCCTATGCCTCGCGTGGCGCCTGTGACCACCGCAATCATGATTGCGCCCCAGTTAAACGCTCTGCTTGCGCGCTGCCGATTTGATCGGTGTTTAAGTTTTTATCGATTCTTTTTATCAGTCCCGATAAGACCTTACCTGGCCCACACTCGACAACGTCCATCACGCCCTCAGTGGCAAGAAAACGAACGCTTTCCGTCCACCTCACTGCGCCAAACATTTGAGCTACAAGATTTTCTCTTATGCGAGCTGGGTCTGAAACGACCGCCGCCGTTACGTTCTGGACGACGGGAATAACAGGGGCCGAAAACTCAACGCTAGCAAGCGCGTCGGCCATCTTATCTGCTGCACCTTGCATCAATCGGCTGTGAAACGGCGCACTCACATTGAGCGGCAGCGCTCGCTTCGCACCTTTTTCCAAGCATGCTGAGCATGCCTTTTCGAGCGCGTTTTGTGTGCCTGAAATCACAATTTGTCCGGGCGCATTGAGATTGGCAGGCTCCACAGAACCCTCAGTGGATGCTGTGACGGATTCGCAGATCGCCAGCACATCATCGTCATCCAAACCCATAATCGCAGCCATTCCGCCTTCGCCGATGGGGACAGCCTCCTGCATCAGTTGGCCACGCTTCTGGACCAACCTAACCGCATCTTCGAACCTAAGGACCTGGCTTGCGACCAGCGCAGAATATTCACCCAAACTGTGACCGGCAACAAAATCAGCCTTCACACCTGAACCTTGAGACAACGTCCACAAAGCGAAGCTGGCGGTTAGGAGCGCGGGCTGAGTGAATTCAGTAGCATTCAGTTGGTCTTCGGGGCCCTCTTGGATCAGATGCCACAAATCGTATCCAAGCGATTCAGATGCCCTATCAAACACAGATATGACGGAGTCGCGGGAGTCCGAAAGCATGCCAATCGCCTGAGAGCCTTGCCCAGGAAAAACAAAAGCGGTGGTCACTGGATGTCCCCCTTTCCGGTTTCGATAACCAAAACGACGCCCTCACCGAATGCGAAGCGCCAGGTCTCTGGAGCCATGGCGATCGAGTAGCGAAAAAATCAGGCTAGTCGTGCTTAGAGTGCGTTTTAGTTGTCGTCACTCGTTCGAGTCACTTTTTTGCCGCGATAAAAACCGTCGGCGGTAACATGGTGACGGCGATGGGTTTCGCCAGTGGTTGGATCTTCAGATAGCGCGGCATTTTTAAGATGATCGTGAGATCGGCGCATGCCTCGCTTTGATCGAGATACTCTATTTTGCTGTACAGCCATGTTTCCTCCCAAGCTCGCGCAATGACGCGGTCTATCATTTTCAAAAGGTTTCGCATCTCCAAGATGCAAAGTAATGCACAGTATGTAAGGCCCCTGATTTAGGCCTTTGATGCCCCACTCAATAAGGCCTTGAGATTGGCAAAAGGTTTTTTCGTCGACGCCTCAATTAGTACTTTGTCGTTTCGTGTCTCAGTCAGATGGCTTAAGGCAACTTCATCTTGATCCACAAGATCGCCCTGGGAGTGAGACTTACCCATGCCTGCCTCATCTAACGCCCAGCCCTCGCTTTCTCCGCTCCTACAGCCTTCGTGCCTTGGCGACATAGGTAAAGCAAGGAGGATAGGATCTTCTATAATATCGCTCAGCGAGACCCACTTACC
>Ga0181581_10003086_pt1 | contig 13043 bp, 21 predicted proteins | sample 071ome_22_FD_132433 | JGI IMG/M metagenome (GOLD analysis project Ga0181581, IMG submission 132433) | Coastal salt marsh microbial communities from the Groves Creek Marsh, Skidaway Island, Georgia - 071404AT metaG (megahit assembly) | ecosystem: Environmental > Aquatic > Marine > Intertidal... | reverse complement strand
TAGACTTCATAATACCAGGAATCATTTTGTGGTCAAAGCTCACACTATTAGGAAAGATATTTCCACCTTCCTTGAATAAACTGCGACCTCTTAATCTTTTAATACGGCTACCACGGCGTAATCTACGCTTATGTGTCCCGCCCAGAATGTCTGCTATCTTCATCTACTTTACCAATACCTCTTTGAAACTTACGAGGATCTTTAGTTCGAATACTGTTAATCAAACGCTTGTTTAAATCTGCGGCTGTTTCTACATCAAAACTTTCATTGATCAAATTGATCAAGTTGATAGCAGTAACAATCACTTGTTGTGCGTTTGATTCAACAATATGCTTTTTGTCACGCTTAGGTGACATTGCATTAATTTCTTCTAAAATTGATCTCGTTTTACGCTTCATCTTAATAGTATTTAGTAAATATTGTTGCTGGAGCATTGGTGACTAGCACTTATGGCAAATTGCGGAACTTATGATTCTCAACTTAGGACCCATTAACAATAAGAGCATAATCATCAATGGCACACAAACACAGAACACAGGCTCAACTTAGGCTCATATTAATGACTCATTTTAAACACAGTGTTTGTTGTTCGGAATCACACATAGAATAGATAAGGTACACTGCACCTTTGCTTCAGCAATTATAAAAAGTACTCAAAGTTTTGTGCTGTCATGTGTTTAGCTACAAACTTTGCACCGTTGCTTATGTGAAATTTTCTTGCCATTTCAGTTAATGGACTTAGTGTTACAAACTTTTTAACATCTGGGTTTGTACGCTTGATATGTTCTGCTACTCCGTTTACAATTTCTCTACCTGCTCCTTTTTGATAACTCCATACAGTATAGAATACAGCAACATCTGTACCTATCCATTTCATATCTTGTTCGCTAGTAGGAACCTCGTCAGTATAAGCTACACAAATTACAGCCGCTACTTCATTATTACGTTCCAATACATAAACTTGCCTGCCTTGTCTTGTTCGCCATTCAGCACTGATATGTGGTCTAACCGGATCGTTGTCAATATGTTTTAATTCTTCACTAGTTGCTAATCTAATCACTACTCGCTCTTTCTCAACAGACTTTTAAGCCTATCTGTTGCATCTACTTGTGGATTTGCATCCAACTTATTTTCAGTAACACTTTCACCTGCTGGTGCTACTGTGCTTTTTGTTTTTAATTTCTGATAGATGCTAGTTACTGCACCGTCATCGTCTTGTTCATCTTCATCTAAGTCTGTAATACGTAAACTTTCCATATTGAATGCTAAGTCTAGTTTTTGTCCTACTCCACTACTTGAACGTGTTTTCATAAACTGAATTTGTACACGCCCACGTTCACGCATTGCACGACTACTAAAAATACCAATCAAGTTGTCAGCAGTATTAATCTTACTAATACCGCCCGCAATATGCGAATGATCAAATTCTACTTCGTCAACTGCACTACGATTCAACTGCGATGCAGTAACAAATAGTGTGCCAAGTTCAATTGCCAAGTTACGCAACTCTTCTGAGACAAATTTATCTTTAATAAATTGATCGTTTGGACTTACTTTTGCGCTAATTGGCATCATCAAGTCCAAATAGTCTACAAACAATGCATCAACTTTTATGTTGTTTTGTATTTGAAATTCTTTAAGATACGCTTTGATGTCGTTTACATTACAGCCGTTTTTCATTTGTACAACTTGCAAACGTCCTGCTTTTTTACTTGCCATCTTAACTCTGAGCGCAACATCATCACTATTTTTCATTACATCTTTTGTACCCATGCCTGTAAGCATAGCATCTAAACGCATACTACAAAGTTCTTCACTAAGTTCTAAGCTGATGTACACACAGTTTTTGCCTTGTAATGCCCAGTTCAGTGCTAAGTTTTGCATAAACAAACTTTTACCACTACCAGATCCACCTGCAAAAATGTTAAGTTCTCCTAAGTTAAAGCCACCATACAAATATCTATCAAATGTTTCCCAGCCTGTGCTGTTTTGCCCTCTACTATCTTTAATCTTTTGAATACGTCCTAAAGGATCTTCCCAATAGTTTGTACCAAAGTCTTTAGCTAATCCAATTTCAGTTGCTTCTTTAATGATTGCTTCTACTGTGCCGTATTCTTTGCGCTCTAATTTATCAGCACTTTTTAAAATTGCTGCTTCAAGTGCTTTATGTCTACAGAACTGCTCAAAGTTATCCATGAACCAAGTTTTATGTTCGTCGGTTACTCTATCTCTTACATCACTAAATTCAATTCCGCCAACAGCTTGTACTTGTTCTAACATTGGAATATTACCATATTCCTCTACATGCTTTTGAACAAAGTCTACTGTATCTCTAAATTGTCTATCAAAGTAACTGCTTTTTAAAATAGCATTACACCGCACAAACAAATCCTTGTCTGCTAACAAGAACTCCAAATATAGTTTTTGTAAGTCTGCGCTGTAATCTTCACTCATTTATTTCCCCTTGTAACTTTTTAGTAATATACTCTTGTCTAGTATATATTAAAGTCCATTCGTTTGCTCTGTGCGGCACTGCGCCTTGACTATCCATTTTTATAGCGTATTTCCAATAATGTGTCAACCATATTATTTTTTGCGATATATCACTGCGTATAGGAAACCATGCAAATTTCCTAATCCATTCTGTAGTTGGTGTGAAATGAGCACTTATATGCTTCATGTTTGCTGCTCTCTTGTCAAATTCTTCATCTCTAATATTGTAATCATCTACAACGGGATTTAGCAAGTATTTTGATTTTTGTACTTGATGTTTCGACACTTTCTAATATGCTCCTCACTGTAAATAATCTGCCATAGTGCATAGCTGCATCTCCAGCATCTTTAATATTTTCTTCCCATTCTGGAAAACTAACAGCCCAGCCACGTTTGACTGCAATGTTTACTGTATCTCTGCCTGCTTGATCAAAGTCTGGCAACAGCACAACATTTTTCCCTAAGTCTTCAATTATACTGCACTGTGTAGCACTAGGTGTATTTCCTGCTAGCGCAACTCCACCTGTTATTAATGCATCAAATTGACCTTCAGTGACAATCACCGTGTCGTGTGTTTTTTGTGCATCTAAATTGTACACAAAATGCTTTGGACTTTGCAAATAGTACTTAGGCATTGCATCTGGTTTGTGTTCTGGTACCCAACGAGCAGTATATCCAACAATTTCGCTGTTATAGATAAATGGCAATATTACTCTGTTAGAAAAATGCATATGCGGGCTCCAATACCAATGTTCGTGAAAATCTACTCCACGTTTCATCAAGTATGTACAAGCCAATGCAAGTTTGTCTAGTTCTTCATTTGTTAATGTGTCAATGGGATAACTACCTATTGGATAACTGCGTGGAGGTAACTCCATTGGTTGCCATTTAATAACAGTTTTTTTAGTTTCTTCTTGGGGCAGATAATGCTTACTAATATCTCGGGCATCCTGATCTTTGAGTAATTCTAAATTAACTCGCTGTATATCAGCTTCGTCTACACCAAATGCTTTAAGCAGTTGTGTTAGTCTACCATTGATTCTTTTGCCATCGCTCCATCCAGTTTTAAACCCACAGTTAAAGCAATTGTACTGAAATTTTTCGTCTTGAAACATTATGCCGCCGCGGCCTCTAGTATCTGTTCTGTGACCACGAGTATGACACATTGGACAGTTTCCACTAATCCAACCACTAGGCGTTTGTTTCCAGCCGTGAGGCATGTTTTGACGAATAAAGTCTAGTACTATCATATAATAATATTAAGCTCTAAGAACGACTTTGTCAAGTGTTCCTGTGTTAGTAATGTCAGGAGTATGTACTAATCTAAGCCAATAATAATTGCCGTAGAAGTTATGATAACTTGTTCCTGTGTTTGCACTTACAGTGTAACTTTGGTTAGGTACATCAAACCAATCAGAACTTAAAGGTTGTAAACTTAGTGTTGCTTGGAACTTGTATGTTCCTGTGTAGTTAGTTGTGTAAACCTGTGCAGTGTTTAAACCTGTTCTGTTTGCAGTTTGTGCAGGGCCTTTCATTCTACCGCCGTAGTAATCATCTGCATCTTGTGTAAAGGCTGTAATGTCAGTACTTGGCTGAGATTGTAACACTCCTTCTCTAACATCTAATACAAACGTTAATCTAAAGTGTTGATCACTTGCACTGCCGTAAGATCCAGCAATGCCTGTTTCGTTGTAAATAATAACAATATCATGTAGCTTAACTTCAAGTTGAAGTGTTTCTTCATGATCTAATTTAAGGAGAAGTTTACCGCTATCATAATCAACTGGGATCAAGTCTTTTCTAATTATAGTATTTCCATTACGGTCATTGATGTAGGCTTCCCAGACTCTATTATGAAGTGTCTGAGGTTTTCTGTCTGTGTTTTTTACAAAAAAATCAAATTCGATATTTAAACCTCTATATAAAACAAGTGGCTTATGATTGTCAGGTCCGTAATATGTTGTACCGCGACGAGAAGGAGCAAGTATGTCTGCTCGTTGATTGTATTGATATAGTGTTCCTTGATACATTTATAAATCTCCACTAGTATTTATTTGACTAAGTAATTAAGATGAACAACATTCCTAAGAAATATGAAAATTTATTAAATGATTTTCCGTTTTTAACACTTGTTAGTTACGGCGGGCAAGAATATGTGGGCATTATACAAAATGTCGACAACAACCTTGCTAGTATGTACAACTACGACAGCATAAAAACACTAGAACAAAAACAAACGTTCTTAGAGTTAGGTGAAGAATGGTGGTGGGGAACAAACAGAATGATTCCTATCAATATTATATTGAAGTCTTCATTTGAACCTTACAGAAGCTGTTTAGTTACATTTAGTATCAAGGACTTTGAAGTTATTCACGGTCCTATAATAAGCCTTAGTAACATTATCCAAAAACGTGTTAAACGTAGAAACATTCAATTAGTGCGTAAAGTTTAGTAACCTAACTGTTCGCATATGAGATTTATATGTACTACTACCGCCATGGCGTAACTAATAGCATGAGCTTTTTTAAAGTAATATGCTTTGTTGTCGTTTACTGGTTTAACCCATACTTGATCCATAATTGTTGACCAATCTTTGTCTTGCAAATAACGTTTTGCTGGTCTAATAATTGCTAGTGTAGCAGCCAGTTGCTCTACTGTTCTCGGCTTTAGTTTTTTCAATAAACCGTCGTGCCCGCTTAAATGAAACACTTGGTCAACAAAATCTTTGTGTTCTAACAATTCCCAAATTGGTTCCTTGTTCATTAGATCGTGTAAATGGTTATCATCTTTAACATCTTTATAGATACTAAGATTAAGTAGATCCAATTTAAAAAACCCCATTTGATCTGCGTCGCTGTGTTCTACTGTGCAAATGCTTGTAAATGGATTATTTGGAACTCTATGAAAATATACACCTGTATTGTGCTTACGATTCTTTAAACGTGCAGGTACATGCTTCAGCAGTGCTAGAGCTTCGTTTCTGTCAGCAAAGTCGATATCAATATCTGGTAGATTCATTTTTTTCCTGCTTGCTAAGTTCGCTAAAACGATTTGCGGTTTCTCTTAAATTATCATGTAATGTTTCGTTGTCTGGCAATACACTTCTTGCCATATTGTGTAGTAATATAACCATATCACCATCTGTTAGTGCTTTACGTCCTTCAGGTAATCCCATCTATCATCTCCTGTGCAAATTGTGCATCATGTGGGTTAAGTTTTGTTTTCTTTCCCCAATAGTCAGCATCGATACTATTAGCTATTCTTTTAAAACATTCATCTGGCATATTGCTTAGTGCAGTTTGTGCTCGTTTGCTACTGATTATAATCCACGGACTAATTTTACCTGTTTCAACCCAATCAGCAATAAGATATCCATTTGCACTTTCCCAAAATGTTGAAAAATACGAAGTGGTATTTGCATGTTCTACAAAACGTTCTAGCGCACGTTCTACACTTTCACGTTTACAGTGGTCTTGTACAAACAACAAATACATTTTGTCCGTAGGCCAATCTTTTAGTTTCACTTTGTTTTTAATCAGCCATCGAGTAAACTGTTCCTGATCTATTACCCTTGTGTTAATACAATAGTTGCCATATTTTACAAATGCAGAATAATACTGACTTTCAACAAAGTCCTTGTACTCTTTAGGTTTACTTTGCATTTCGATTCGATAAAATAAATCATAACTACCAAATCCAACCAAGACATCTTGATTATCTTTTGCTTGCCAGCGTCTTTTCTTTTCACAACTGTGGGCTAGTAGTGTAGTTTCTTTACTGAAACTTTTTTTACAAAAATCACATTTAAATGTACCCATAGTTACGTGTATTGTTCCTAGCTGTGAAACTACTTGTTCCGCTGTTGTCATTTAAACAACTCTTTGATTTGTTTTTTATCCATACCCAATTCCTCTGCCAAATCTTTAAAGTCTTGTTCTGTATTTGTACTTACCAATAGTTCAATTTCATCATCGTTATATGTTGTATAAATTTCTTGTAACCATTTAAGCAGTTTGCCTGCTTTACCTTTTTTCTGTTTACTAGGCGGGATCCAAGGATGAAACTGAGTTGTGCCTAGTCCAACACACTGTAATAATTTAAATTGTAATTCTGGATCTTTACGCAATATATTGTAATGCTTGTTTACAAGTTCATTTGTCAGTGCCAAGTAATGATATTCAACTGCTGAATTTTTTGTTTGCACTGCACTAGTGTAGCGCATCAACACAAAGATGCCCAGCTTCTTTTGTTCTTCTTCTGTTAAACTATTCCACCAACCGCGATCTCTTTGATCAATAGCTCGCATTTCTTCTTTGATTGTTAACTTATTGCTCATTATCCAAACACCGCTATTAACACTATGATAATTAAAGCCCAAACCCAAAAGCTATTTCCATTGCTACGGCCAACAAGACCTTTGCGTTTAGCACAGTCATAACAATACTGATATTTTGGATTCTTACGATTGTTACAAAAAAGTGCGCTACATGTTCTGTTACTCATACCAATGCTTTCTTTTACGAGGATCAAATCCCATGTCTTCGTCGTAGTGTTTGATTGCCTGATTAATGATGGTCCATTTGATCCAACTATCAGCACAGTGATCTCTATTATTAAACAACTTGTTTATAATATAAACTAAATTAGCTTTATTGTCACGCTTTCTTTGCCAATTTCTTGCACTAAACGTTTGGTTAATTCTTCCGCCTAGCAAAACATTTACAAATATACTAAAAGCAATACTCAATCTTCTAAAGTACCTTACCATAGATCCTCTGTACTTAACACATCTGGAATTTTGTTTGTTTCTTTAACAAAATATGCACAAGGACTGTTTTCTTTATCTGCCAACGGTACTGCAAGAATATGTCCAAATTTTAGTTTAGGAAAGTACCATTTTACTTCTTGATAGATGTTTACAATTTCAATTTCATCAAAGCTAGGCAAAAACCCTGTAATAGGGTTAAACACAAATGCTTTAAATCCTCTGTCGTTCAGACTAGTGACAGGTAATACTTCTGGATCACCGATACTAGGATCACATACAATTAAACTCCAATCTAAAGGTACTTTAACTTGCCGTTCTCCTATTTTTAAAATTGCAGCAGGCGCATTAAAACTTTCCAAAAATACAAGCGGAACAAACATATAATCTGCTTCTTTTGGATTGCTATAATCTAACACACAATATCTAATGTCTTCGATCTCTTCTGGAACAAAGTCCAAATCGTATGATTGATTTTCAACTGTTAATATTTTTGTCATCGATAATCCACTTTCTCAATATGAAAGGGGTACTTAGCTTCTCTATAGAATTTCTTCCTTTCAGTTAAATGCCTTTTACTAAATTTTGCACTACTAGTAATATCCCAAATCTGTACATGATCTTTATCCTGGGCTTTACGAATTCCACGTCCAATACTTTGAATTACACGAACAAACGACTTACCAGGTTCAACAAGTACCAAATTAAAAATGCGAGGAATGTTGATACCAACGGCAGCAACACCGTATGTAGCAACGATGATTTTATTATTCGCCTCGCTGACTTCGTCATATTCATCTTTTCTATCTTTACTTTTCATCGAGCCGCTAATGAATACAGTTTCTTCTCCTAATCGTTCTAAAAGACCTTCACCTGCTTTAATACGATCTACTAGTACCAGTGTATTTCCACTTTCAGCTAATTTGGCAATCAACTCACTCATATAATCCAAACGTTCTTTATTGGTAGTTAGATATGTAAGTTCGCTTTGATAATCACCATATGAAATTGTATCTTGTAACTGTAGTACATTAACTTCGCAATTAGCCAACACACCCATGTCTTGCAGTTCATGTGCGCTCAAACTATTAGTTACTTCGCCTAAGCTCACTTCTAAACTTAGTCGTTCGTAGTCTGCTTTGGGTATTGTGCCTGTTAATCCCCATCTTACTGGAATATTAGCAAACGGACCTGTTAACAGTTTTTTAAGTACATCTGCTTTAGCCTGATGTACTTCGTCTACCATAACACACACAACACCCTCTGCAAAATGGTGTAAACCTTCATCCGCTAATCCATCGCGGAATCTTTTCTCTAAAACATTCAAACTCTGCCAAGTACATATGGTATGAGTTCGACCTAACTCTTTTCTGTCCCCAAAATACACACCTACGTCTAGTCCCAAGTTGATATAATCAGCTTCTGTTTGGGTAACCAAATCCTTATTTGGTACAATAACGATTGTGCGTCCGTGAGGTTCACACATATAACTAAGGGCGGCAGTAATCAGTGTCTTACCGGCGCCCGTAGCAATTTCTTGCAAACATTGCGGAGTTTCCAAGAACTTGTTTATAACCTCAACCTGGTAGTCACGCAATACAATTGGTTGACCTGCGGCTGGATGTTTACTAGGCCAAACCCTGTCACTGAACAGATCTTCGGTCACCGAATTCCATTGCAAATCGTGAGGCTGTCTATGATCCTCTAATTCAAGTTCATAACCATCTTCTTCTAAAACAGGAAGAATACGAGGCAAGCAATTAATAAAGGTTGCGCCGCCCATAGTAAAATACCCCACGCAACCATCCCAGCGTCCTAATTTGTAAGCTGGTACATGATATGCATAAGGTAAAAAGAACTTGAGCTTTTTTTCTAATTTACGACGAGTAGTTAATCCAAGTCCTTCGAACTTGCAATTAACCTCATCCTTGAGGATCAACTTTGTTTTCATATGTTTATAATACGTTCAAAAATTGTGTTTGTCAATACTTTGGTATATTAGCACGAGCTCTGAGATTGTCAGCCTCGTTTATAGATGATTGTAATTGTTTTTGTAGTTCTGCAACACGTTCTTTGAGATCTGCAATTTCTTTTCTTGCTTCGTGTAATTCTTTAGCACCACGATAGCCGTATTCAGTATATTGTTTATTCATATATTCTCTAGCCAATTTATTCCACCAACCCATTTTATATTCCTATACTAATACTTATAAAAGAAAGGGACTAGTAAGAAATCTTACTAGCCCCCGAGTCCTAACTGGTGTGAGTGAGAGTGACGCAGACAGAGGAGTACACCAGTTAGTATTGAATGCCCTTAGTTGAGTGAGTGTAGGACATCCAAATCTCTTTTTAGATCCGCTTCATACAAGTCGATTCGACATAGCTTTTCCACTTCTCTTTATTCATCTTGCGCAAGTCTGCAATTTTGAGAACCATACGCAAGCTCATTTCACGCAACCGATTCTTGTTTGTATAGATATAATCCATAACTTCGGTTTCGTCTTCTTTGCTGAAGTTGTAGCTATTAAGCATACCGTCTCCAACAATTTGTTTACAACGTAGATACTTGTCACGCATTGTATCCAACGTCAAATCCAAGTAGTGACAACGTGACATAATCGCATCCAAGTGATCTTTAATTTTACCACGTGTCTTGTCAAACTTGAGGTTCGTAATAAAAATAATCGAACCTTTAAAATCAAACTGATCAGGCACACCGTTACTGTACAGTACCCGGCTTTCGCTACGCCAGCTTAGTGTCCGCTTTGGACTACTGTCAAGTGCCGCTTTGAGCAAGTTCAAACTAACTTCATCGTACAACACACTATCACAGTCATCTAGTACCAACACGCTGCCATCACCACTGTATTCATACAGCAACTGGTACAAACCAATTGGACTAGCGGCGCCTTTTTCAACACCAAACTTGCGAGTTGAACTACCACTCATTTTAAGCATAATGCCTGCATCTTTGAGTACCTTTTCAACTCCAAAGCTCTTACCAACACCCGGAGGTCCAGTAACAACCATGCCGCGAACAACCCCATCGCATGACGCATAAGTCATGTCTTCTAGGATTTGAAATCGCTCCCGTAACCGTTCGATGACTTGTTCATCTGTTTCAGGTTGGGCGGCTTGGCCTGAAACAACATTCTCACCATCTTCTAAGTAATCAAACTCACTTTGGTCAACTACTTTGATACGAATGGATCGATCCGGGAAGCCAGGTACTGCACTACCGTCGACGGTAATAAAGTTACCTGTTTTGCCTGTTTTGTATTCTTTAACTAATGGAAACACAACGTCCTTTACTGTAATGTTCCGATACGTACCGTTTGCGATACGAACTTGTTTTTCTGTAGCTGTCTGCATATTCTCTCACTCCTTTTGCTTTCGTCTACATATTAATAATAACACCTTTGTTCGTGCTGTCAACCTTTTTTATTCAATTTTTACATAATTTAGAACAGTTTCTTTACATTGACTGAACTTGCTGACATCATGTGTTTTGACTTTGCCGGTCATAATTACATCTTTGCCTTCCAAAATTCCAGCAATATCCGGCTCACGATTAAAGAAAAACTTTACAATGTTTCCATCTTGATTGATACAGGTCACCAAGTGAATGTTGTACTTGGCAATAAACTTTACGTCTTTAATATGTGCAGGAAAACGAACACGTTCGCCAATCTTGCCAACAAACTCGCTGGTGTCACGATGTTCGTCAAAAAACTGATCCAAGCCTTGACGTTTTTGCAACACACGAAAACTGTTTGGCAAGCTAGCAATCACTGCAACACCAAATCCATCTGTAGTTTCATTGCCTACAGAATTAAGAACACTTTGCTCAAAATCATTGATTGTGCCCATCAACTTTTTAGCAATCAATTCATTTTTGAATTCATCTACTACACGGTCAGCTTGTGCAATAGTGTCTTTACTAATTTCAATCATTGGCTCTTCACCTTGTATCATATTCAAGATACAAGTTTTGTTGTCATTTACACGCTTTTGAGATTCGTGATCAAAGTATCCAAAGCCGCTTTTGATAAAGCCTTGCTGTTTGTCAACTTCGATTGCCAATTCTAACACTTGGCGACTATTGTACTGAGGTTTTTGACGAGCCATTTTCTTTTCCTCTGTTTCTTTTCAACTTACATATACATATTAACATCAAGATATCTTATGTCAACTAAAAAAGTATTGAAAAAAGAAAAATAAACAAAAGTGATAATAAAAATACTTTGAGTTTGCTAGTTGGAAGATAGCTGTAGCGAAATGAATACATCAAATCCTCTACAGCTTCTTCACGTGTTATTTCGTCAGTTTGTTGCATACTAACTTTTTACCTGTTGGGGTATCGATTGTTATAGCTGGCAACTCAGGATTAACCTGTCTGCATTGTATCTGTTGCCAAGTATAACCATCTTTACTTTGTTCCACTGCGGTGTCAATAAACTCTTTGTTTTGAGTAGCAAACAAACCAAGAAATATAATGGCAGTAATTGGTTCCATTTTTATCTCCTAGTTTATGGCGGACGGACAGGGATTCGAACCCTGGGAGGAGTTGCCCCCTCAACACCTTAGCAGGGTGCCGCTTTCGACCACTCAGCCACCCGTCCTACTATATTAGTTATATACTATTTGCTGAATAAGTCAAGTTGTTTTGTGTAATTTCTTACAGTTTCTGAAGTCATTACATTTTCTATCCAATTTTGTGCGGCACTTTTTACATAAAAATATGATTTGTCAGGGTATTCTATTGCACCTATTAGTTTTTCATCTTCATAGAACGAACACATAAGAAAATCGTCGTCTACTAGATTAATAATTGCACGTTTATTATCTTTTTCGAAATCGTTATACCAGCTCATTTTTTTATCCTTATAAAAGCACCTTCTGGACTATCGATAGCGGCAATCAATTCTTCCCATTGAGTAACACTCATTTCGATAGCTTGCATCATGTTGAGTTCTTCATCCCATTGACGTATATAAACAATATCATCAAAACTATTAATAATAACATCTTCGTGGTTAGCAGTGTCATCAACTATAGTTATTGTAATTTCGTCATGGTCGAATTCAACAGTATACATTAAGAAAAGTACTTATCAAGCATTTCAATTTGATCCTGGTATTTGGCCATTTCCATTAATTCTCCTTCCATCGCTTCAATGATGTCTGGATGTTCACCAATACCTGTTGTACTGTTTAAGTAAACTTCTACATTAGCACGGTGTTTTTCAATATGACCTTCTGCATGTTTGCGCAGAGCAGTTAATAAAATTTCACGCATATTATTTCCTCTAAAGTTGGTGCGAGTAGAGGGACTTGAACCCCCACGCCGTGAAGCACTAGAACCTAAATCTAGCGTGTCTACCAATTTCACCATACTCGCTTATTTGGCTCCGGATGTAGGGATCGAACCTACGACCAATTGATTAACAGTCAACTGCTCTACCGCTGAGCTAATCCGGAATAATGGTGCCGGCACACGGACTCGAACCGCGGACCTGATGATTACAAATCAACTGCTCTACCAACTGAGCTACGCCGGCTTTATATTTTCTTTTACAATACAATCCTTGTTTTGTCAACACTTTATTTAGTTTGGTAGTCCTGGCGGGAATCGAACCCACATCGCTCTCTAATCTGGAGACTGTGCCGGATATAAGCCGGGTGTTTTACCTTTAAACTACAGGACCTTTATTTGGTGCTCCCGATAGGATTCGAACCTATAGTCGACCCGTTATGAGCGGGGGGCTTTAACCGTTAAGCTACAG
>Ga0181581_10003076_pt1 | contig 13070 bp, 15 predicted proteins | sample 071ome_22_FD_132433 | JGI IMG/M metagenome (GOLD analysis project Ga0181581, IMG submission 132433) | Coastal salt marsh microbial communities from the Groves Creek Marsh, Skidaway Island, Georgia - 071404AT metaG (megahit assembly) | ecosystem: Environmental > Aquatic > Marine > Intertidal... | reverse complement strand
GTCACACGCTCGGTCTCTTCCGGGGTCCATTTCGCAACCTCGGCCTGAACATCTTCCATCCCGTAAACGCGCTGACGGATGAACTCCTTGTCCTCCCAGCCGTTTTCGAAGATGTGCCACATGATGCCCCAGATCAGGGCGACGTCGGCACCCGGGCGGAAGCGGACATATTCATCGGCATGCGCTGCCGTGCGCGTGAAGCGCGGGTCACAGACGATCAGTGGCGCGTTGTTCTGCTCTTTGGCCTTTAGCAAGTGAAGCAGAGACACAGGATGCGCCTCGGCCGGGTTGCCACCAATGACGAATATCGCACGTGAATTGTGAATGTCATTGTACGAGTTCGTCATCGCGCCATAGCCCCAGGTGTTGGCAACACCGGCAACCGTGGTCGAGTGACAGATACGCGCCTGGTGGTCACCATTGTTGGAACCCCAGTAGGCGTAGAGCTTGCGGAACAGGTAGGCCTGCTCGTTATTGCTCTTTGCCGATCCCAGCCAGTAGACCGAATCCGGTCCGGACTGCTCGCGGATCTCCAGCATCTTGTCGCCGATCTCGTTGATGGCCTCGTCCCAGCTCATGCGGGTCCATTTGCCACCGACAAGTTTCAGCGGATACTTCAGGCGGCGTTCGCCGCTGGCGGTTTCGCGAACCGAGGCACCCTTGGCACAATGGGCACCGAGGTTGATCGGGCTGTCCCAGCCGGGCTCCTGGCCTGTCCAGACACCGTTCTGAACCTCTGCCATGACGGTACAACCGACAGAACAGTGGGTGCAGACGGTCTTCTTGATTTCAGCTGCTGCGCCGGCGACAGATGCCTGTGCCGGACGAACGTTGCTGCCCGATACCGCGACCGCGGTGGCGACGCCACCAATCGCGAGACCGGAGCCGCGCAGGAATGCACGACGGTCAACAACCTTTTCCGCAACCTTGCCGAAAAAAGACGATGACTGGGGGCTATTCGCTACCCCTGACCTCTTCTTCTTAAGCATTGTTGTCTCCTCCAGTTGAAAAGCTGATTAGAATCGGGCCGACTTGTAGAAGGCCTTGACGTGATCGGTCTCGCGATAGCCAGAACCGGTCACCTCCAATGCGTCATCAGCAGATGCCGTCTTGCTGGCAACCGCTGCCGTACCGGCAGCTGCAACCGACAAGGCAGCTTTCTTGAGAAAGTCACGCCGATCCTCGACGCCTGTCTTCTCCTTGTTGTCTGTCATTTTCTTTACCTCCAAAAATGACGCCGCATAAGGCCGCGGCCTGCCATGCTGCGGGGGCGTCTCGCTACCCCGCCTCATCCATGTCGAAAGCTTCGCTTTCAATCTCCAGAAACGCGCGGCCGATGGTGCCGACCGGCGCGTAGAATACAGCTGACTTCGCCGCCTCGATGTCCTGCATCAACAGCGGCGCCCAGGGATCAATATGTGTCTTGAAGAAGGCCGCCTGCGCTGCCAGATCGTTCGGCGCGCCAAAACTGCCGCGAATAAGGCCGGCCATGATGTCGAACAGGCTGGCAATATGGTCTTCCGGGTCCTTCACGCCCTCGGCACGCTCGATCCCCATGGCCTGCATCTCGTTGCGAAGCTTGGCAAGCGGCTTGTCGTTCAGGAAGCCGGTCAGATAATAGGAGGCGTAGGGCAGGATCTCGCCACGGCCGACGCCAATGAACAGACGCATATATTCGTCGCGTATTTCGTCATTGGCGATTTTGGTGGCGAGTGTCGCCAGCACGGAACTGGCAGATCCGATAGCCGAACTGTCGCCCTGCAATGCCGCGACATGACCGATCAGATCATCGCCCGGCTCACCGCGAAGCAGCGACGCCAGAAATTCATACATGTCGGCGCGCAAGGAATCCTCGGGCAGAAGCCCTGCTGAAGATGTACCATCAATTTGCAATGCTGAGTTGACCAACATTCACCCTCCCACATGTCAAGACTATCAAGAGTGTTGCCGGAAAGGCAAAATCTTTGAGTGCGAGTGATAATCATTATCAATTACATCTGGGTTAAAAAATACTATACAAACCAGATGGTTAAGCTTAATCCACCGCGTATCGGCCTGTTTTTCGCTAAAGATATTCTGTGGCTTTCTGACGCATGGAGCCTCAGCCGATGATCTGTGCATGACCGCCGCTGGCATTGAGGGTGTGCATCACGCCGGCTTTCGAAAGGTCATGCGACTCGGCCGCGGTGGCGGTGCGGGTTCGGATTCACCCTCGATGGGGACCGGGTCGCCTGTCTGGCCGGCATCATTCGCACCGGTCGGGGCCTTTGCGGCATCCCGATGCTCATCCGTCGCGGAGTCGGCCGGCTTGCTGGCCGCTTCGGGGGCCTCAGCTTCCGCGCCCGCCATGCCTTCGCCATCACCCTCGGCGCCATCACCCTCGGCGCCATCACCCTCGGCGCCATCACCCTCGGCGGCATCATCCTCGGCGGCATCATCCTCGGCGGCATCAAAGGCCTTCTGCAGATAGCCCTTGCCGACCTGATAGGCGGTCTGCATGCCGTCGATCACCGTCGCCGCATCGGTGTAGTTCTCGCCATACTCGACCATTTCATCGGCGAATCTGAACAACGGGTTCAGACGCCACATCCGGCGCAGCGCCATCTGACGTATGCGGTCGGGGAATTGCCCCTGCAGCAGCGAATCGAGCTTCTCCTCATCCTCGATCGCTTCCGGGTCATCGACCCCGTATTTCGCCAGCAGCTCCTCATCCGACAGCGCCGCCTCCTCGTCCGCTTCGGCCTCCTGGTCGGCCGCGCCGGGTGGCTGCATATCTTCCGGCATGTCGGGAACGGCCTCGCCACGCGCCACCTGTTCCTTGCGCCGCAACCGTGCCGAGAGCGATCGCCTCAGGCCGGTCGGGCTGTCATCTTCATCCGCCATACCGCCCCCCGCTATTGTCGCCGCAACCGCGGATCGGCACGACCGCCAACCCGCGCGTCGAGATTGGCCCGGTCACGGACGCGCTTCTTGAAGGGTTCCGGGTGGTAATGCGCATCCACAAAGGCCGCCACAAACTGGCGGATCGGGCCGGCCAGCGGCAATTTCTCGATCAGGTCCTCGCCGCAATCCTCATAATCCTGGATGTTGTAGGGCGACAGGCTGAGTTCGGCGACATGCATATCCGGCGCGTCATCATCCCCCGGCAGATCATCCCCCGGCCGATCATCCTCCTCCTCATCCTCACCGGAACGAAGAACGAGATATATGGCCGGATCGCTGGAGGCCAGATTTTCGGCATAGGCCTCGGCCTCGGCATGATGCAGGTCGAGAAAGGCATCGGCGAAGAACAGATCATCGGCCACCGCACCACCACCCTGACCACGAAGCCGCTGCAGGCGCGTATTATTGATCGGCGGCGCCCCTCCGCCGGCCTCTGGCCGCAATGGCAGCAGGTCGCTGATCACCCAGCGGAACGGCTGCCACACATTGTCAAGCGGTTGCCTTTCAACAATCACCCTGACGCCATACAGCACATGCTTTGTCTGCGGTGTTGCCTCGTTCGCCATATTTCCCCCGTTGAAGCGCCGACAGAACGCCCCGTGACCTTTTAACCCACCCGCGCCGGATCATTTGGCGCGTGAGAATTTTCAGATTTCCGTTACTGTAGCCACCATTCGCGATTAATGGGAACATGCCAAAACATCGCGCCAACAGATTGCGATTGTTCGACCGGGAGGCCCTGATGATGAAGCTCGCCGAGCGTGACATTCTTGTCTGCGATTGCGGTGGCACCATGGAGATTGACGGTGCCAAACTCGGCAAGGCATGCGGTGCGGCCGCCGGCTGCGCGGTGGCGACCGAGCTGTGCCGATCCGGAATCGCGACTTTCGAGACCGCCCTCGAGGCGTCCGGCGACCAGCCGCTGATCGTCGCCTGCACGCAGGAAAGCGCGGTTTTCGAACAGATCGCCGAAGAGGCCGACAAACCCGCTCCCGAATTCATCAATATCCGCGAGGCCGCCGGGTGGAGTGAGGACGGCGCCGCCGCGCTGCCCAAGATCGCCGCCCTTCTGCATGCCGCCACCGACATGGCACCCGCGGCACGTAGCCTGACACTGACTTCCACCGGACGCTGCCTGATCTATGCCGATGGCGCACGCGGCAATGGCGTCGATGCGGCGCTGGCAATGGCCGAAAGGCTGAAAGACTCGCTTGGCGTCACGGTCATGATCACCGCGCCGACAGACGACATCATGGCAAGCGGCATGTCCGGCCTTGTCACGCGCGGCACCATCCGCAGCGCCAGGGGTCATTTCACCGCCTTCGAACTTGTCATTGACGGCTTTGGCTCAGCCCTGCCAAGCAGCCGCGCGGCGCTCCGGTTCGAGGATCCCCAGGACGGCATCGAGACCGGCTGCGACGTGATCATCGACATGACCGGTGCGCCGGCGCTGTTTACCGGATGGGAGAAGCGGGACGGCTATTTCCGGGTCAGCCCGGATGATCCGGTGCGGCTGGCCACGGTGACGGCCGAGGCGTCCGAGATGATCGGCGCCTTCGAGAAGCCCATCTATATCGATTACAACCCGGATCTCTGCGCGCATTCGCGCAACAGCCTGAATGGCTGTTCGCGCTGCCTGGATGTGTGCCCGGCAGGCGCCATCATCAGCGCCGGCGACACGGTCGTGATCGACCCCGCCATCTGTGGCGGCTGCGGTTTTTGCGGCGCTGTCTGCCCGTCGGGCGCGGCACAGACCAACCTTCCGGCGGCCGATGCGTTCGGCCAGCAGATGACAAACCTCGTCGACCATTATCTGGAGGCTGGCGGCAAGACACCGCGCCTGCTCCTCGCCGATGGTGGCCACGGCGCCGGCATGATCGACATGATCGCGCGATTCGGGCCAGGCCTGCCGGCGGACCTGCTGCCGATGACCATGCACAGCACCGGCCGGGTCGGTCACGACCTGTTGGTCACGGCGATCGCGCAAGGCTATGAGCAGGTGATCATTCTCGCCAATCCGAACAAGCCGGACGAAACCCCGCAGATCGCCCGCCAGATCGAACTGGCGCGCGCTTTGATGGCCGGAGTCTGGGCGGATGACGAGGCGCGCTTCGTGCTGATCGATGATATCGATCCCGACATGGTGGCCACGCGGCTGCGCGGCACCCGCCCGAAAGGCAAGGTCAAGCCGGCCCCGTTCAGCCCGCTTGGCAGCCCGCGCGGCATCACCCGCCTCGCGATGCGTGGCCTTGCCAGCGCGCAGAAGACCGCGCCGGCGGCGATCCCGCTCCCCGAGGGCGCGCCCTATGGCCGGGTCGAGATCGATACCGACAACTGCACCATCTGCCTGTCCTGTGTCGGCGCCTGTCCGGCCGGTGCGCTGCAGGACAATCCCGATGCACCGCAGCTGCTGTTCCGCGAGGATGCCTGCCTGCAATGCGGCATCTGCGTCGCCACCTGCCCAGAAAAGGTGATCTCGCTGGTCCCGCAGTTCAACCTCGCCGACAGCGCGATGAATGCCGAGCTGGTGATCGAGGATACACCCTTCCACTGCACCGGATGCGGCAAGCCCTTTGGCAGCTCGCGTTCGATCGAGCGCGTGATCGACAAGCTGTCAGGCCACAGCATGTTCAGTGGCGAGCGGCAGATCGACATGCTGAAGATGTGCGAGGATTGCCGGGTAGAGGCGATGTTCGACAAGGATGACAGGCTGATGGATGTCGGCGAACGTCGCAAGCCACGGACAACAGATGACTACATGAACTAGGGTCTCTGCCCCGGTTCAGCTGGTCGCCAGCGGCAAATTGGCAAGCAGGTTCTGTGGCTTCATGCGAACGCTGCCAGCCTGATCCATGGCGAGGCCAAGATAGACCGGCCGCCCGGCCATTTCGGAAATGAAACCGTCTTCCGCCTCAAGCTTGAACAGGCACAGGATCGCGCGCAACCGGTCCTCGCCGACATCCGCCCCGCTATAGAGATCGTTGAACAGGTCGTTCGAGACGCTGTCGAGCCCGACATGCCATGACCAGCTTTCATCCTCGATCCCGTGCATCGGCTGGATACGGGTCGTCACGCCGAGGAAATAGCCGATCCAGGCCTCCATCACGCGGCACAGCCCGTCAAGAGCCGGCTGCGTGAAGGCAAGATCGACCGAGGTGTTGAACATGTCGGAACGCGCCCAGTATTCATCCGCCGTCTCGGTGGCGAGAATGTCGATGCTGACCTCGTCAGGGGCCGGCCCTTCCTGGAGCATCCGCGCCATGCCGGCCTGGAGCTGCACCGTCGCATGGTCGGCCACCATGATGCGGCCATCATCCAGTGTCACGGTCTGTTGGCGGAACAGGCATTCCGCTGCCCGGATCTTCAGCGTGTCGGTGTCCCCGTCAAGGATGTTACGAAGGATGATCTGCGTCAGCTGTTCAAGAAACAGCGGCGGAAAGTCGATCCTGACACCGCGAACAACCGCCATATAGGCAGCCTCCAATGTCGGGTATTGCGCCAGAAAGCCGCGAAAGGCCAGCACCGCGCGGTAATTATGGACCACATCACGATCGATGATCGGCTCGAAATCCGCCTCCGTCACCTCGGCGAACGGGTCCTCGCTGAGCCGCGCATGCAGGGCGCGCTCGGCGGCGCAGGATTCCTCCTGCGGCGCGATCTCGTCACGGGCGTAATAGGCCAGCATGAAATCGGCGCTGGGAACAAGCCGTCCCTCGGTATCGCGGTCAAGAAGATGCCAACCCGAGGTCAGCCAGAAATCCTGTGTCATGTCCATTCCCTCGGTTTGCGATGCCGGGCCTTATCCGGTATTGGCGGATTCATCATCCGCAACCATCGTCCAGATTTTCTGCTCGGCGCATGAATCGGCCTTTGACAGGCTGCGGAAACTCTCGGTAATGCCATCATCGCCGAACTGGCGCTGAATTGTCAGCAATGTGCCGGTTTTGTGCTGCCCGCACAGCTCGGCCATGAAGGCGATTTCCTCGCTGGCAGCGGCGCGCGCCACCTCGAGGTCGGGCGCGCCAAGCCGTTCGACAAAGGCGCTTGCCACCTCGTCGGTCAGGCGCGCCACATCATCCGCGCTGGCATTGACAATACTGACCAATGTCGAAAACCCGAACGAGCCGGTTCCCAGAAACCCGTTGCTGAAGGCCTGCTTCACCTTGCCGGTCAGCGCCTCGGGCGCGATATCGGCGAAACAGAAGGTGCCAACAAGCGCCCATTCACCTTCCTCGGCGGCAGCCGGGAAGACATTGAGATCGGAGGGATCAAACCTGATGGTGCGCGCCAGCTTCACAACAAAATGCCCTTCACGATATGTCCTTCACGTTATATCCCTCACCGAGGACAGTTCGGCCGGCCCGCACACACTCTCGAACTCGGTCGGGATAAGACCAACCGGGCGGCCGTCGATCCTGATCAGCGCCGCCCCGTCTTCATCCAGCCCGACCCAGTCAGCCATGCTGCCATCGGCAAGCACCATCTCGGCGCCTTCCTGGAGGCGTTGTACCCACAGATCGTGAAGCGGCCGGAACCCGTCATCCTCCCAGCGATTGACCCAGGCCATGAAATGCCGGCACACGGATTCCACCAGCCTCGTGCGCGAAATGAACCCGCCGCCTTCCTCGGCAAGCGAGGTATATTCCAGCCCGCCATCGTCATGCCACACATCTTCCGAGCCGGTCCGCACAGACAAATCCAGGGTCATCCCGGCGACCATCCAGCCAGGGACATCTTCGCGGTCGGCGGCCGGATCGGCAGTCACCCACACCCGTCCGGCGCGACCGCGATTGAGCAATATATAGCCCGGCAGCTGATAGGACACGACAACCTCGGGAGGTGCCAGCGCGCCAATCGCATCACCGGCGCCGATCATCAGCGCATACAGCATCTGGCCGGCCCGACGAAGCGGTACTTCCGGGCCAAGAATGACTGCCATGTCGACGAGTTTCGTTTCCTCGGAATACAGAACAGTGCCAATTTCGGCCGTGGCGACGGCGGCAAGCGCCTTTGCCGCAACATCCTGGCCAACCGGCACCGGCATGGCGGTCAGCAGCGGCGGCAGTTGCGGCGCATCACCATCCTCGGCCGGAAATTCCTCGTAATACAGGCTCATGCCTCTTCCTCCTCGCGCCGCAGATCGGCGACCTCCATAAGGCGCCGTGCGATCTGGCGGTAGGTTTTCGCCTGCACCGAACGCGGATTGGCGACCACCACCGGCGTGCCGGAATCTCCTCCGGTCCGCACCTCCAGCGACAGCGGAATCTCGCCAAGCATCTCGATGCCGCGGCGCGATGCCTCGCCGGTCACCCCGTCATTGCCGAAGATATGATCGGTGCGCCCACAATCAGGACAGGACCAGTAGGCCATGTTCTGGATCATGCCAAGCACCGGCACCTCGGCCTTGTCAAACATGGTGATCGCCTTCACCACGTCAAGAAGCGCGATGTCCTGCGGTGTAGAGACGACGACCGCGCCGGCAAGACTGACCTGCTGCGCCAGCGAAATCTGGATATCGCCGGTTCCCGGCGGCAGGTCGATCACGATGACGTCAAGCGTTCCCCAGGCGACGGAGTCCAGCATCTGTGTCAGCGCCGACTGCACCATCGGCCCGCGCCAGATCATCGCCGTGTCATCGGGAACAAGAAGCCCCATCGACATCAGATGCACACCATAATTTTCCAGCGGGCGCACCATGTCGCCGCCGGCCGCGGCGGGACGGCCGCTGACGCCCAGCATGCGGGGCAGCGACGGCCCGTAGACATCGGCATCCAGCAGCCCGACCCGCAACCCTTCGAGCCGCAGGGCGATCGCCAGATTCACCGCCGTGGTCGATTTGCCGACACCGCCCTTGCCCGATGCCACAGCGACAAAGCGCCTGACCTTGATTTCATGAACCTTCTCGACGGTTTCATCGGGCACCGCATCTGCCGTCGAAGCGGTGCCGGAATGCGCCGTCACGACGACCGTGGCGCTGGTCACGCCGGGGATCGCGCGGGCCGCCTTTTCTGCTGCCTGGCGCACCGGCTCCATGGCCGGGCCGCGATGCGCCGGCACCTCGAGCGCGAAGCTGATATTCGTCTGTTTGACATGCACCGCGCTGACCATGCCGAGATCAACGACGGACCGTCCCTGCGACGGGTCAATCACCTCCCGCAGCGCCGCGATCACGTCATCTTCGGCAATCTCAGCCATTGTCATCCGGGGTCAGGAGGGTCCCCTCGACGCGATGCGTGAAACCAAGGGCGGCAATCGTCACCTCGGCATTCACCGCAACCTCGGCGCCGGCGGCCATCTTGCCATCGGCAACCGCCGCCTTCAGCGCCGCCTCAAGCTCCTGATGCGCTGTCACGCCAAGCTGCTTCAGGAATTTGCGCATGGCGATCTCGTCCTCGCTCATCTCGTCACGCCTGTCTGTTCCCATCTTTCTGTCCTCTCTGATACCGGCAAGCCACCCTAGCGGGCCGGTGATGGCAATGTCCTGACAAAATCGAGGATGGCGTCGACATCCTCAAGCGTCAGCACGATTTCATGAACAAAGGCCGGCCGTTCCTTTGACCGGTCGGCACTCACCTCGCTGATCCGCACCAACGCCGGATGTGGCGGCAGCACATAGAATTCCTCGAACCGGCGTTCCCAGTCGGCAAGATATTTCATGCCGATAAAGGACGGGGTCGATTCGATCCCGCCATAGGGATTTATGTCGCCAACGACATGGCAGCGCGTGCAATGCGTCGCCGCCACCTCGCGCCCGCGTTCGACATCGGCGCCGGCCGGCAATGCCGCCGCCGTCATAATCATCACCCAGCATGCCACCGCGCCAACCGTGCGCCAGCCGCGCCGCGCAGCCTGCGCCTTTTGCATGACATCTGTCGTCCCTTGCATTGCCGGGCCTTGCATTGCCGGGCCTCAGACGTTGGGGTCGGCAAGATGACCGCGCAACATGTCGGCATATTGCGCTGTCATATGTTTGATGAACTCTTCCTGGTCGGACATCTCGATGACATTCTTGCCGACATGCGCCGCATAGCGCGCGGCCGCAAACAGCATCACCATCTGCAACTCGGTCGCGTCGATCTTGCGGTTGCGCTGATTGGCGAGCGAAATGAACTGGTCGGCAACCCGCACAAAGGCTTCACCGTCAAGCCGACCGGGAACAGCAGTCTCGGGATCGAACCGTTCCGGTCGCTGATGCCAGTTTGGATAAGTCATGACGGTCTCCCCCGTGCCTGCGCATAGATGCCAGACAAGAGCAAACCAGCCGGGCAGGCAAATGACAAGGTGTCGCAACCGCGCACCGGCACAAGGTGTCGCAACCGCGCACCGGCGCCGCGCCACCGGGATGCGTCTCGGGGGCTCATCATGGGGGCGCGTCAATCTGTACCTTTTGCAATAAAATGCGGTGCGCTAGCTTGGGCGCTGCAAACCTTTTGCTGTGCGCAACGATGTGAGTGGACCGATGGTATCATGTGTCTGTTATCACCTCGTTCGGTTTGGACATGACGCGCTGAGGCGTCGCCGCAATCGAACGACCGGCCTTGCCGCCCTTCTGGTGGCCTGTTTTCTTGTCGCCCCGGCGCAGGCTGGCACGTCCCTGATTCTGCAATCGACAACCTCGACCGACAATTCAGGGCTGTATGACTATCTGCTGCCGCATTATGCGGCAATCAGCGGCATCGAGGTGAAGGTTGTCGCGGTGGGAACCGGCCAGGCGCTGGAAAATGCGCGCAATTGCGACGGCGACATTGTTATCGCGCATGCGCGCGAGCTGGAGCTGGATTTCGTATCCGCCGGCTATGGCACAGAACGGCATGATCTGATGTATAATGATTTCGTCATTCTTGGCCCGCAGCAGGACCCGGCCGGCATCGCCACCGCGAAGACGGTTGGCGAGGCCATGCAGGCCATCCGCGCACATGGTGCGAACTTCGCCTCGCGCGGCGACAACAGCGGCACCAACCGCGCCGAGCGCCGGCTGTGGAAAGCCGGCGGCCACATACCGGATGCCGGCGACAGCGGCTGGTACCTTGAGACCGGCATGGGGATGGGCGCGACGCTGAATTTCGCCGTGCAGGCAGAGGCCTATACAATTAGCGACCGCGCCACCTGGCTTGCCTTCGGCAACAAGGCCGGCCATGAAATCCTGTTCGAGGGCGACCCGAACCTGTTCAACCAGTATGGCGTCATCCCGGTGTCACCCGCGCGATGCCCGATGATCAAACATCAGGCCGCGCTGGATTTTCGTGACTGGCTTGTCTCTGCCGACGGGCAGTCCGCCATCGCCGCGTTCCAGAAACATGGCAGCCAGCTTTTCTTTCCGAACGCAGCTGTGGCAGGCTCCGCTCTTGCCAGTCGTCAGGGCACCGTCTCGTCACCACCACCAGGGATGACCGCCAGCGTGAATTGACGCAAACTCCGTCCGGACTTCACGAAGCCGTGACAATTGGCGCAGATGATACCGCCATGTCAAATCTGAAGGGGCGCTCCAATGGCAACGACGCTTTTCACCTCGGCCGCCGGTGTCTTTCGCGGCAATCTGCATGGTCACTCGACACATTCCGACGGACAGAACAGCCCGGCCGATGTCGTCCGTCTGCACCGCGAGGCCGGCTATGATTTCACCTGTCTGTCCGAACATCCATGGACCGACCCGCGCTTCAGCGCGCCAACCATCATCGATGCCACAGCTTTCGACAGTGCGGATTTCATCACCATCATCTCGGCCGAACTTCACTGCCCCGGAAAGGCGCATGACAAGGACGGCCTCTGGCACATCGTCGCCAACGGTCTGCCAGCGGATTTTCCGGTGGCAGACAGCAGCGAGACCGGGCCTGAACTTGTCGCCCGCGCCGTGGCGGCGGGGGCCTATGTCACCATCGCGCATCCCGAATGGTACAGCCTGACCGATGACGAGGCGCGCAGCCTGGCCGCGGCTGGCGCGCATGGGGTGGAAATCTACAACCATTCCTCGGCCATCGAGGCGGGACGTGGCGGCGGCATCGCGACGCTCGACCTGCTGCTGAATGAAGGGGACCGGGTTCATCTGACGGCAACCGATGATTCGCATCATGTTCCCGGAGACGCCTTTGGCGGATGGGTGATGGTGGCGGCGGACAGCCTGACCGCCGGCGACATCATCGCTTCATTGAAAGCCGGCAATTACTATGCTTCGTCAGGTCCCGACTTCATCGACATATCCATCGATGGCGCAAATCTTGATGTCGGCACCTCGCCGGTCGACCGGATCATCCTCGCCGGTGACAGGCACCGCGCCAGATTTGTTGCAGGCGACGACCTGAGAGAGGCGCGTTTTGATCTGGCGGATTTCAACAGCGCCTTCTTCCGTGTCGTCGCGATCGACGCGCAGGGACGCAGCGCCTGGTCAAACCCCTATTGGATGGATGATCTTGGCTAAGGCTCCGCCGCGCGCGGTTGTGACCGCACCGTCAAATCCCCATATCCCCCGCATGGCACGGCAGTATTTCATTCACTTACAATTCCGCACGCTGATCCGCTTTCGCGCCTTCTTGGTGGCTACCCTGCTGGCGATGCCGGCCTTGCTGTCTGCACCCGCCGCGCAGGCCGAGCCGTTGGCCGAGGCTATCGACAGGATTGACGGCAATGTGCTGTTCCTTCGTCATGCGCTGGCACCGGGGTTCGGTGATCCCCCGCAATTCGACATTGATGATTGCGCCACACAGCGCAATCTGAACGATGTCGGGCGCGATCAGGCGCGTGCCATCGGCGCCTATATGACGCGCCATGATATCACTCCGGACATTGTTCTCAGCAGCCAGTGGTGCCGGTGTCAGGATACGGCGCGCGACATGGCGATCGGCCCCTTTTTCACCCATGACGGGCTGAATTCCTTTTTCGACGGGCATGTCGATCGCGGCCGGACGCTGGCGGCGTTGCGCGCGCATTTGGACACAATCGGGCCGGACAGGCTGGAATTGCTGGTCACGCATCAGGTGGTGATCAGCGCCATCACCGGCATTGCCCCCCAGAGCGGCGGCATGGTTGTCTATAACAGCCGCACCGGCGAGGCCGTGTCGGTGCCTCTGCCCATTGAATAGACGGAAAGCGAATTGACCGCGTCGCCGCGTCTGCTAGCGTGGCGCGATGGT
>Ga0181581_10003057_pt1 | contig 13111 bp, 11 predicted proteins | sample 071ome_22_FD_132433 | JGI IMG/M metagenome (GOLD analysis project Ga0181581, IMG submission 132433) | Coastal salt marsh microbial communities from the Groves Creek Marsh, Skidaway Island, Georgia - 071404AT metaG (megahit assembly) | ecosystem: Environmental > Aquatic > Marine > Intertidal... | reverse complement strand
CCGCGACGCGACGGGCATGACGCGCGCGCGTCCGCGCGTCCACCGTCGGTCCGTCGGTCCGTCGACGCGTCGTCCGTCGCCTCTGTCGCGCGGCACCGCGTCGTCGCGTCACAACGTCGTCGATGGGCGCGCGCCGGTTGTGGATGACACGACGGGTATGCGTGCGTGTTAGCACTCGTGTTCTTTGTGTACGTATCGAAAGTCTGAGTATCTGAGTGTGTGTTTTTTTGTCTGTACGTACGTACGTCTGTTGGGTATTTTTGTGTTCGAGTACGTACGTGGGGGGGGGGGGCGTGGCTAAATCTTACCCCGAAGTAACTTTTTATCGTTTCGCGTACACGTATTTAGTATCTATGAAAATCTATCGTAATAATATAAAAATACATTTTAATACAATTACATACTTTAGTACGTACACTCTCTATTCAGCCTCAGTATCCCTCTGCACCAGCACACACGCCCACGGCGCGTGGGACGGACGACGTCTTGCGCGCGATGACTGACGCGACGGACGACGACGCGCGGTGGACGACGCGCGGTGACGTACGTCGCGAACGAACGAACGCGTTCGGTTCGGTTCGGTCGACGACGACGCGCGACGCGGGAACGGGCGACCGGTGATGACGACGACGACGATGGATGGGACGATGACGACGAGGAGTCGAATCGACGACCGACGCGCGGTGAAGACGACGGCGTGGACGGTGACGACGGTGACGGTGATCGTCGTGACTTTGGTGGTGATGGTGGTCGAGCGCGGCGTGGTGGTCTCCGCGTCGTCGTCGGCGTTCGCGCGCGCGGTGGAGACGGTGAGCGAAGGGACGTATCGCGCGAACGAGGAGATGCGCGTTCGATTTACACACGACGTCGAGTACGAAGCCGAAGCGGCGAACGCGCGCGCGGGAAGCGGAGGGACGAGCGCGGGAACGGACGGCGTTGGGAATCCGGGGATGGTGTACGCGCGAGCGTTCGATGTGCGCGGACGGTCGACGTTTCGTCTGGGCGCGGAAGACGCGTTGGTGATCGAACTCGAGCGACCGCCGACCGACGCGCGGTACTTTTCAATCGTCGTCTACGCGTACGCGAGAGGAGGACGCGTGATGAGCGCGCAGGGGGGATGGCCGGTGAATTCGGCGAACGCGAGGGTGGGGAAGAATGGGAGAATGGTGGTCGTGGCGACGCGCTCGGAGGAGGCGTATCGGACGGTGACGCGCGCCGTCGTGGAAGTCGACGGCGACGCGAACGCGGTGAACGCGCAGCGCATGTTCGACGACGTGCGATCGCTCGACGCGTTGTCGCTGTCTATGCGGATAGCTTTTTGGCCGGACGCGAACGCGCGAGACGGGGACGTCGACGCGCTCGGAGAGTACCAAAAACTCGAGTGGCCCGCGTTCATCATGCGCAGAAACGGTGTCCGTTTCGGCGGTGTGGATTCGTCGCGTCTCGTACCGCAAAGCGTACCGCCGCCGACGATCGCGCCGAGGGTACGACGACCGACTGGACCACCGCCCGAGGTTTTCATAGACGGTAACTGTCGCGTCGCGGGGACGACGACGCTCGAACCGATGCGCGTCGATCACAGACGGTGTCTATCCGATCCGTTTTACAATCCGTGGTCCGTTCACGGCGTCAACTCTCGATCAGCCTGTTTCGGCGCGACGACGGACGCGTTGTATTCCGTCTCCAGAGATTTCATACGTCGAGACGCCATGGGAGCGCATTTCCTCGTCGTCGTGCAAGGCGGAACGCCCGCCGCCGCCACCTTCTCCAACGTGGCGCTGTATTCCACCGGCGGTCCGCTCTCCTCTCTCATCAGCGCTCGAGACATCACGATTCTCGCCGCAATAGACGATCGATCCTTCGGCGAGGCTTCTTCATTCGCCGTCGCGTTTGGCTCGTCCGCGCTCGTGTGCGCGCGCGTCTCTTCAATTCCGTGCGTCGTCGCCAGACGCGGGCGTCGGTCCGCCAACCTCTTCGTCATCGCGAGAGATTATTTAGATACTCGCACCGCCACCGCACCGACGTCGCGTCCCGACGTGTTCGTCACCGTGTATGAATGTTAGCCGCGACGTCCCGCGACTCGACTGCGCCGTAGACTGGATTCCGCATCCCGCCTCAGTGTCGCACATGCCAGGCGCCCGCGCGTGCGTCGAGTGCGCGTCCGAGAACTCCTCGTATAAGTGTCCAACCTGTCGCGCGCCGTACTGCTCCGTCAAGTGTTTTAAATCGCACAAAGGTGCGCTCGAACCGACGCCGCGCGCCGAGCGGTCGATTGCCCAGAGACGAATGAATTCGCGACGACTGACGCCCGAAACCTTCGTTCGACGACGTCGCAGAGACGCCGTGCGCGCGCGAGACGACCGTCGATCCGATCGTCGAGGCGAAGGCGCCCGCGGAGGCGCGCGCACGACCGGTTCGATCGTTCGAGGAGGACTCCGAGGACGAGCTCGGGACGCGATTGTATCGCGCCGACTTTGAGCGAGCGGCGAACGACGCGCGATTGAGAGAAAAGCTGCGCAGCGAGCGGTTACAAGAGGTGATTCGCGCGATCGACGAGGCGGTGGACGGAGGGAAGGCGCTGGAGCGGGCAAAGGCGGATCCGGATTTCAGAGAGTTTACCGAGGAGGCGTTGAATCTGTTGGAGGCGGGACGGAGATAGAACCATGGGATTCATGGATAGGATGAAGGTGAAAGCGGCGGAGATGCGCGCGAGGGCGACTTCGGTGGTGAACCCGGCGGGACACGCGTCCGATGGGTGTCGAAGCGCGGAGGCGACACCGGTTCGCGGACGGGCCGTGAGGACGGAGGGCGAATCGCCGAGCGCGCCGGCGCGCGTCGCGAACGGGACTCCGTTCGCGACGCGTTCGCCCGCGACGCCGGTGGAACTGATGGCAAGTCCGGTGGTGATGAGTCCAGAGATATCACGAGCGTTAGAGGCGGGACGGGCGAGAGCGGAGGCGAAGCGCGAGTCGGCGGGCGGGGAGGAGAGACGAGACGGAGACATCCTCGTCGACGGACTTGAGCGCGGCTACTTTGACGAACCGTCGACGAGTGAACCTTCGTTCGACCCAGTCCTGGTATCTTTGAATCGTCTCGGTTCTGATTTCACGGTAGAAGACCTGAGTAAAGAGGAAGAGCGTCTGTCAGAACTCGTCGAGCGCGTGTCGACGGCGCTCAACAAGGAGATCTTGGCGCACGGGGAGGATTTCGAAAAGGGCATGAATAAGATTGCCGAGATTCACGACGCGCTGGAAGCGTCGGGGGTGTTGTTGAGCAATTCGCGTCGTTTACTTAAACGCGTGGGGACGGATGTCAAGAGTGCGTTGAGAGTGCAGGGATCCCACACGACAAAGGGGTCGATTACGGGAGTTTTGGAGATTTTAGAGAACATCAAGTTTTGTCAAATGTGCGAGACAAAGATTCGCAGTCGGTTGGACGTTTCGGAATATGCCGAGGCAATGTCTCTGTACTCGAAAGCTTGGATGATTTTAGAAAACATGCATGCGTTGACGTGTACGTCGACGTTGAGAGAAGACTTTGTCGCCTTGCGGTGGGAGCTCGTCACGTGCGTGGACAACGTATTGATAGATTTATGCGGGACCTTCGACGCCGCCAAGTTTACAAAGCTGTACGATACGTATCCTAAACTTGGACCCGAGGTGAAGCATTTGGCGGATAAGATTCAAGACGCCTTTTTGAAAGCCGTGGAGATGCAAACCGAGGGCGTGCTGCGCCTGCACGCGATGCTCTCAAGCAGTCAAGACGAGGCCGACACGAGACGTAAAAATAGGATGGGTTACAAGCAACTCTGCTCGCAGTTATCGCCCATGCAATTCGTGCCTTGCCTTCGCAAGACACTCGAGTGTTTGCACGAAATATTCCTATCGTCGTACAAAATGACCGAGTGGTGCGAGAACACGATGCGCGAAGTCGTCGACGGTTCAGACACGGAAGCGATCAACACGAGCAGCGCGTTGATCGCAGCCTTGGAAATCAACCGTAAACCAATTGTAGAGATGGCGAGCGTACGTCTCGCCGCTTTGTTGCAGGCTTCGGCTGCGCCGAGCAACGCGGCGTTCAGAGAGGTGTTTGACATGTGTCGCATCTTTATAAACTGCGCCGAGGCGTTCTGTGGGGAACAGTCAAGAGTGCTGCGAGCGCAGCTCGAACGAATCGGTGACAGATACTTTGAATCGTTGCACAGCGCTCGATTGGACGCGACGAAGACGGTACTCGAAAACGAACGATGGATTCCGGTGTCCGCCGCGGCGGTGCGTCGAGTGCGCGACGATTTGCGAAACGCTTTGCAGCGAGGGCAAAAGACGCACGCGCTCGGCACGACGTTGGGCGACACCATGATCACGAGCTTTTCGTCAGAACAGGAGCTGAACGTGCAATCTTTCGCCAAGTACGTCGATCAACCGAATCCTTTCGCGGATGACGCTTTCTCTAAACCTTGCGACGTCGTCGAGGCGGATGAAACCGACTCGAAGACGGCAGAAGAGGATGTCGTCGAGGACGATGAGGCGCAAGACTCCGCGCTCGAAGACGTATCGAATGATTCCAGCGAGCACGCGGACGATGCCGTCGGTAAAGACAAGAACGGCGCGCAAGCTGGGTTGGATCGAGCGGGCGCGAAAATCACCGCATCTTCGCTCTACATACTCCAAGGCATCGTTGAGTACTTGGCGCTCATGCAAGTGATGCGTCCGAGCGTGCCGGTCATCTTCAACGGCATCTGTCAACTCTTCGAGCTCGCCCTGGTGAAGACGTTCAACGCGTTCGGACGCACCGAGGCGTTGTTACCCGATTGTCACGACATGACGCCACGCCTTCGAGGCACGCTTTCTCGACTTGGAAACTCTGGCGGCGTCATGGCGATTCGTCCCACGGCGCAAAAGGCGCAGGGTTCGATGGACATGTTGTCTGACGCTAATTTCTACGGTTTGAAAGAGCGCGACGTCGCCCTCGAGTCGCTCTTGCGCGTCGCCGACGAGTTCAAGAGAATCAAGACGCGCGTCAAACGATCCCTCCCACTCAAGGACGCCGCCCTGGCGGATCGTTTCTACTCTCACACTGTCGCCGCCGCCGATGACTTGCGCGAACACGTGTTTAAGAACGTCGCATCTCTCCTCTTGAACATCGACTTTTGCCCCGAAGCGATCGGTGACGGCGATCCGAGCTTCGCCTTGGTCAATTCCACCTTTGCCGGCAAGTACAACGTTCGAGACGCGCCGACGAGACACAACAAGTGGGTGGACGACGTCCAAGCCGAACTCTTGCGTTTCACCACCAAACTCGCGTGCGCAGACGTCGCGCCCGACGCCCTGACCATCCTCTGGCGACAAGCCGCGAGCGTCATCCAAGACGCCCTCGTCGACGGTTTCAGCCGCGTCAAAAAATGCACCGACACCGGTCGCGCCCTCATGACTCTCGACGTCAAAACCCTCCGCGCCGAGTTCACCAAGCTCGCCCCACCCTCCGCCTCCATCGAATGGCGCTACGTCGACACCTACGTCGACGCCTTTTACGTCCCCGAGTCCGAGGCGCGTCGATGGATGGCCGTGCACCCGGAATTTTCCAAGGCACACAAGACGGCGCTCGCCCACCAAGTCTTCGCCGCGCGGCGATGGAGCGCCAAACTCCGCGCCGAGCTCCTCGTCGACATCGACGCCGACGACGACCAATTTCTCGTCCCGTGACCGACCGCTCGCTCGATCACGATCGCACGGACGAGCCCTTCGAGCGCGCCCGTCGCCCCTAGTACTACTGACCCATGAAATATCTCAAAACAAAGGGCAACCGTCGAAATCATGCGTGATTCCCGCGAATGATTCGAATGATTCCCGCACGCACCGACGCCGACGCGACCACGGGAGACGCCAAAACGCGACGCCAAAACGCGCACAGAAAACTTCTCATTCGATATGACGACGCACGACAAGAAACCGCCGCACACGCGCGGGTTTTTCGCGCGCTTGCTCTTCGGGAAACCCAAGCATCATCCCGCGCCGTTGCCGGGATACATCGAAGCCATGGCACACGGGCACACGGCGGACAGTAATAAAGACCTCGGTGAATTCATTCGACGACGAAGCATGGATGAACGCGGTGAGAGCCGGCGGAGCGTGGACTCGACGCCGCGCGAGAGCGCGAGCGTGGAGGACGCGGAGGAGGAGGACGCGACGCCGCGCTGACGAGGACGGCGACGCGCTATTGATCGATGCCTCGATCGCGTTCGTGGGCGCGACAGAGAGGCTGGGGAAGCGCGCATATTTTGTAATGTCCAGTTTTGTACCGATACCTGACGTTTGTTTTCGACCGCGCGCGCGTCGATTGGGGAAGACGAGGGACGCGTCGGGGAGAGGGCTGGGCACCGGGACGTCGTCGCCGTTACATTTTACATTTTTACGTTTACGCGCGTGGGTTCGCACGCGCGTCGCGTCGCGGGCGGAATGAATCGGTGATCAATCAATCAATCTTAGCCTCTTCGTTGGAGAGTTCAGACTTGAGATCGAGCAGGATTTTCACCGCAGCCTTGACCTCGTCGTCGGCGTTCGTCAATCCTCCGTCCTTCAAACCTCTGACGACGACCGCTTGAGCGTCGACGGCGGCGGTGAGTTCGGTGATTCGTTCGCGAATCGCGGCCTCGTCGATCTGCGGTGGTTCTTCTACGACGGGGGCAGCGACCCAGTTGCCTTCCTCGTCCACGACGCGAACGTCGCCGTCCGAACCGTCGTCATTCAGATGGACGACCCTATCGAAACGCACCGCCTGGCCCGTCTTCGTACCCGAGGAATCATTCATCGTCCACACCGTCGCGTTTTCGATTCGAAACTTGGCCCCCGTGGAACTCATTCGCACGCCCGTGTAATTCGTGATGACCCCATCGCTCGCGGCTTTGTCTAAGAGCGCCCGTCGCTCCGCCTGCGTCGCCGAGTCGCCCTCGTCGGCGCTCTTCGTGCTCTTCATCCCGACGAATTGTTCCCACGGTAATTCCCAGAGTGCCAGCGCCGCCTTGTTCCCATAATTGAACACATCATCCTTATCGTGACTCGCGCACGCGAACGGAGCGTTAAAGAGCGCTTTGGCCGCGTCGTGCACCATGACGTTCCCCGTCAAGAGCTTTTCGCCCGTCTTGGTCTTGTAAGACCCACCCAGGTCCAACGCGTGAAACACCATGTCCGGCGTCTCGTGCGCCGGCGCGCCCGAGGGCGACGACGACGTACCGACGGTCGTCTCGCCCTCATCCTCGTCCTGATTTTGTCGCGACGCCAATCCCTCGAGCTCCTTCTTGTGCTTGGCGGCTCGCTCTTGCTTGCGTTTCAGATTCTTCTTCCCGTGCGCGCGCGCGTCTCGCGTCGACGACGGCGTCCGCGCGCCGGGGTAAACGGCCGGCGCGATGCGCGCGCGGTGCATCACCGAGACGCGAGACATGTCGCGCGGTCGTCGCTCGCGCGCGAGGTGCGTCCCCGAATGCCCGCTTTGCCCACACGTCCACGCCCACGAATCGGCGACGAGGGAAAAAGTGACCGCAGACTCGCGCGCGGGAACGCGCGAGGTCGAGCGCGCGCGCGAGGGCGTCGGCATCGAGACGAACGAGAGGGTCGGGTCGCGCGCGCGATCGAGCGCGCGCGACGGCGTCGCGGTGGAGGGCGGCGGTGATCGTCTGTCATCGGTCGATCGGGGTAATCGGGCAGTCGTCGATCGGGGGCGCGGCGCGGTGGCGTCGCGCGCGGTGGACGAACGAAGCGGCGCGGACGCGATACGGGTTTTCGGTGCAGATCGTCGATGGGAGACATGAACGCGCGCGAGGCGTTTAACCGCGCGTTTTATACAGATGTGGCGGGGACGCCGGGGGAGGACGTCGGAGGCGCGTGGGCGAAGGACGTGCTCGGGGCTTGGGGCGACGCGGACGCCGATGGACCGTTGATCGGACTGAGAAATGACGTCCGAGGCGCGTATCAGGGGACGGTGACGCGAGGGACGGCGAACGGGGCGGCGATTATGTTGAAGGGTCTACTGGGCGGCGGCGTGCCCAACTTGAATCTTCGCGCCGAGATAGAGCGCGAGGCCCAGGTGACGAAGGCTCTCAAGGCGAAGAAGAAACGGGAACGAGAGCGTCTCAGAAGCTTACGCCGGCGAAGGCAGCAGACGGATGAGCAGAGAGAGCGCGAACGGTTGCGTTCCAAAAGACGGCGGCTGAAGATGACCGCCGACCAAAAGCGAGCCGAAGCCGTCAACAAGACTCAAAGAAGAGCGAATTTAAAACAAAAGAACGAGACTCTCGCCGCGGCGGCCGTTTTGGCGAACGCTTTGGGCACCGACAAGTCCACATCAGTAGCTTAGTTGTTTCACCTAGTTGTGCCTTTGACCACACTCCGCCGACGTTTTGGCGAACGCTTCTTTCGTTTTCAGGTCCACTGTTGAAACATTGACCAGATTATCAATACCATCGCAGTCAGCATCATCACGTCACGCACCGACCTTCGCTTCTATTCCCGTCTTCGCGCGTCGTCCCCGCTCCCCTCGCGTCTCGCGCGAAGAGTGGTCGGTTGGCCGTCGCTCGCGTCGACGCCGGCGGCGCCTGCACTTCATCACTCGCGTCGACGTCGGCGCCTGCACTTCATCACTCTGCGCCACACCGCGCGCCGCCGCGCGAGCGAACCATCATGACCAAGTTCGAGCCGCTCGCCATCGGCGAGCGCGGCAAGGACCGCGCGAACCCGACCGCGGCGGAGCGACGGTTGCTGATGGAAAAGTTTACGCGCACGGGCGCGCATCCCGAGCTCGAGCGCGACGACGAGGACCTCGCTCGACGCGCGCGCGTGAAGAAAACGACGCGGAGCGACGCGATGCGCGTCAAAGCCTTCTTGGACATCGAGGTGGCGGGCGCGCCCGCGGGATCGGTGGTGATTGAGATGCTGGAGGACGCGGCGCCGAAAGCGGCGAGACGGTTCGAGGCGAGACTGGACGAGGGCGACGACGACGGCGTGTGTTATCGAGATTCGTGCGTCGTCAGCAGAGTGGACGATGAATTGCGAGTGGTGTTCGCGCCGAAGAGGCTGGAGAAGAGGACGAAGACGCTGGAGACGGAGGGAGACTTGACGCACGCGTGTGCGGGCGTCGTGGGCGCGGATCGAACGAGCGGAGAATTTTCCATCACCACGCACGCGTGTGAGTCCTTGGACGCGTCGAGTCAGGTTGTGGGACGCGTGGTGAGTGGATTGGAGATTTTCAAAGCGTTCACGCATCGAGGCAAGGGGGAGCAGGTGCCGAATGATATTCGCGTTTCGGCGTGCGGCGTCATTCGTGGAGGTGCCGACGTCGAGACGCTCGTCGGAGTGGCGGCGAAAGGCCGCGCTGAGGCTGCCGCGAAGGCTCGAGCGGCGGCGTTGGCGTTAAAGAATGAGACGAAACACGACACGCTCAAGCGATTGCGCGCGGAGAGCGCGGCGAAAGGGAAAGAGATTGACGAGATGGTGCGGACGTCACACGCGAAGAAAACCAAGACAAACGACGACGCACCCAGACGCAAGGGTGGGATGCTAGACTCGATGTTGGACGACTCTTCATCGGATTCAGAATAGGTCAATTAACAATGATAGCAATGGGTATAGATAGAAAGATTAATCAACGCTAGATTGCAGAGAGGAGTTCCTCGATAACGGACACGTCGATAGCCGCCGGAGCCTTGCCTTTCGCCATATCGTAACCCTTGCGACGCTCGCGATCGGTCGGAGGCGTGAGCGTTTGCTCGCCGAAAAAGTTTGTCTTGGTCACGACGCTCAACACTTCGACATCCTCGGGAGCGTCGTTCATTCGCGTGGTGGAGACGTGGCACATGAACTGGGCCAAATTTAAGCGCTTCGTGTACCCCTCGCTCGTGTCCCCCCGCTTGACGTACAAATCCTGGAATTTAACGTCGTACATGTTATCGACCAAACGCGCCGAGTATTCGCTCAGTAAGAGCGGACCGTTGCCTCGCAATTGGCCCGACCGAACGACGGTCAAGTCGAACCCAACCTTTTCGGACGCCTCGGCGAGCGTCGCCTCGGCCTCCGCGAACGAATCTAAAACGCCCTTGCTCCCGTCCACATCGCCACCGATGGGTAGATTCATCTGTCCCACCTGCACCATCTTTTGCATGGGTTTGTTTTGCTCGTCGAAGGGCTTCTCGCCGCGTCGATTCACCCCGACTCGCGACAGAGCCACGACGCGCTTCGCTTTAGACGCCCCACGTCCGACGACGCTCGCCGCCACCGCCGCTTTCGCCCCGTTCTCGTGCGCCAGGATCACCACATCACACTCCGAGATCGTCTTCTCGACCTCCTCCGCCGCGCTCTCGTCGACGACGACGCACTTTTCCATCTCCGCGCGCGTCGTCCCGAACCGCTTGACAAAGATATCCTCCGGCATGTCATCCGGCACGAAGCCGTCGAGCACCTCGGACACGACGGCGACGTTCGCCCCGCCCACGCGCGCAGAGAGAAGACCGACGAGGAGTCTGCCCGTGGACGAGTGCGCGCCGACGATGCCGACGCGAGGCGTCGGCGACGATGATGTGGAGGACGATGACGTGGTCGAGGATTCTGTCGTCGCGCGCGTCGACGCGCGCGAGAGGCGACGACGGTGAACGCGCGCGGAGACGTGTGAGAGCGGCGCGGTGCGCGAGACGGCGGCGCTCATCGACATGACGCGCGACACAACGGCGGAACGCGCGAGTTGTGAGGCTGCGTCCTTTCGAATTTGCATTTCACCGCATTGCTCGCCGCTGTCGCCTCGGCGACGTCGTCGGATTCACTCGAGGACGCTTGACGGAGGCTATACGAACGCTTTCATCGATCGGTCGTCTCGCTCGACCCGCGCGCGCGTCGAAGCGCGGCTGAACGCGGCGAAGGGTGAACGAGAGCGTCGAGATAGAAAATGTCGACCACGAGGTGCGTCTGCGCGACTGCGATCGCGCCGAGACGTCGCGCGCTCGCAAGGATGCGATGCGTGACGCTTTCATCGACCGCGCGAGCGCTCGAGCGCGCGGTGAGAGAAATCGGAAGACGCGCGAGGGACGGAATTCACGTAACGAGATTTCGAAAAAACCAAAATCAAAACTTGAAAACATTGACGGCCCGGACGAGCGCACACTGACCCACGGCGACGCTTTCGACGCGCTCTCGACGCGCAGGACGAATAATAATACCCCAAAACTGGGGCGGTTCGTTTCCATCGGACGGGTGGGCGTTCCGAAACCCGTGCAGCTGCCGAGCGAACGTTTCGAACACGGAGGACAGGACCCAAACGCGCGTTTAGTACCGAAGAACGGCACTGGGAACTGGAAAGACGATCGAGATGAGAACTATCGAAGAGATTATCATCACGATCGATATCGAGACGATCGAGGGAGCTACGATGGCAACAGAGAGCGTGGATACGGATACGACGGCGAACGGGGGCGAAGGAGTCACGACTTCGGGGGGAGAGAATACGGCGACAACTGGCGATCGAGCGATCGCGGTGAACGAATGAGCGGTTCCGGAAGAGATCTCGGACGTAGCTGGAGAGATCGAGATCACGGATTCGGGCGACCGGAGCGCGCGAGTCCCGACCGCGAGAAGAGTTGGAGGCGCAAAGAGGAACCGGACCTGCCACCGGTGACGGCGCCGGCGGCTCAGGCTCCTCGGAGGAGTTTCGAAGTCCATCACATCGCCGAGGGTGCGTTAGAGAAGTTACACATCACACAGGGGGACGGTGAGTGGCTGGAGGAGGGCGACGACATGTCGAGGCTGGCGCCGCCGGCTTGGTTGATGCAAGATGCTAAAAATGACCGCTCCATTCCTGAACCTCGCAAGGATAATGGTGCCGCGTCATCGCCGCGAGTCAAGGTGATTGCTCGACCGAAAGAGCACAAGACTCCTTTTAGCAGCGCCAAATTACCGGAACATCTCAGGAATTCAAAGCGAGAGCCGGGTGAAGAGAAGAAGCTCTGGACGCCTCCCGAACCAATTGGTTCTGCGGCGAAGAAATCCGTGGAAAAGGCTCACATTAGCCCCGCAAAAACTTCTTCGAAAACACAGGCGATTAGCTTACCAGAACCGAGATCGAGGAAAAGTCTCGACGTGCTTCCTTGTCCGAAAACTACACCTCAGCCTCGCAAGTCGAGTTCCGCGAAGTCACGACCATCGCCGCCGCCGCCAAACGTACCTCCACCGCCGCTTCCGACGAGCCCGATGCCACCACCGGTACCACCTGGAGTGCCAATCGGAGTTCCGATTAGATCACCACCCATGCCACCTGGGGCTCCATCTTACACGATGCAGCCCCCTTTGCCACCGACGCCACCGCCTCCGTTACCCCCGGGCGTTCCGCCCGGCGTGCAACCTCCACTCCCGGCGGGACAGCCGCCCGCTGCGCAGAAAGTTCACTCGACGAACGGAGCGCACGACAAAACCAAAATCGCGAAAATGGACGAATCAGCGCGAGTCAAAGCGCTCGCGAAGAAGAAGAAGGCGAATAAGGTCCCATCGGGTTCCGGAGACTCGTCTTCCGAGAAGGACGCGGCGAAGACCAAAGCCAAGGCCAAGGCGAAGACCAAGGTGAAAGCCAAGGCCAAGGCAAAAGCTATCACAGACTCATCTCAGAATGAATCTTCCGATAACACGACACCCATTCACACGCCGGCCAAGTCGAAACGAAAGACGAAGACGCCGACGTCGGCGAAGAAATCCAACAAGTCGGCGGCTGATTCTCCCGCGGCAAAAGATACTTCTCCGAACCGAAGCGATGCCTCCAGAGCTGAAACAAAGATCACCATCTAAACGACATGTAACTCTATTATTTACAGTACAATTACAATCACAACTAACTACAAGTACTTCAAACTAACTAAAAGTCACTGCACGCCAAAGACGCATTCCAACGACGTCACCGACGACGCGCTCGTTCCCGCCCCACCCGTCTCCCGCCTCTCGAAACACTCCGCCACCGTCTGATTCTCCGACAACCTGCACGGTTTCTCACCGCACACGCACGCGCAGCACGCGTCCAAACTCTTATAAAACACAGTCGCCGGCACTCGAACCAGCGCGCTCGACATCGGCTCGCGCCAATACAGCGT
>Ga0181581_10003047_pt1 | contig 13123 bp, 15 predicted proteins | sample 071ome_22_FD_132433 | JGI IMG/M metagenome (GOLD analysis project Ga0181581, IMG submission 132433) | Coastal salt marsh microbial communities from the Groves Creek Marsh, Skidaway Island, Georgia - 071404AT metaG (megahit assembly) | ecosystem: Environmental > Aquatic > Marine > Intertidal... | reverse complement strand
GAAGCAAAGGGCCCATGCTCAAGCGGGTGTCCGCGCTTATGCTTTAAACCCAAGCGCATGTAGGTTGGGTGCTCTGCGCCCATCATTCCCCGCGCTCAACCAACGCCGTCAAAATCGCCACCGCCTCTGGGCTGTCCCAATGGGCATCCCCCGTCAGTCGCGCAATTTCGCGCGCGTCTTGGTTCAGAACCACCGTCACCGGCAAGCCCAACACCGCCATATCCCGCGCCAAGGCCTGTTTCGGGTCAAGATGTTTGGGAAGGTTCTCGACCCCGATCTCGGCAAAGAACTTGTCAATCGCGGGCTGCGGATTGCGGCCTGTGGCGATCGTGATCACGTCCAGCCCCTTACCCTCAAACGCTTTGTCCAAAGCTTCAAGCGTCGGCATTTCGGCGCGGCAGGCGGCGCACCACGTGGCACAGAAATTCACCTCCGTATACTGCCCCTTGAAGGCCTCGAAAGTCATCGGCTGGCCGTCCTCGCCGACAAAGGCGGTATCGACAAACGGTTTCGGGGCCGAGAAGTTCAGCTTTTTCATGTCGCCCGCCCGAAGTGGCTCAAACGCCGAATAATCCGCCTGTGGCTCTTTATCAAAGAAAGTCATGCCAACGAAAATTGCACCTGCCGCAATGACGATATAAAGGAGCGTCTTAAGACTGAAATTCATATTACCTCCGTAAGGGCAGCCAGATGACTGAAAAATCCTCGAATGCGATGTGGGGCGGGCGGTTCGCCGCTGGGCCGGATGCGATCATGGAAGCTATTAACGCTTCAATCGGATTCGACAAGCGACTGGCCGCTCAGGATATCGCGGGGTCTCGTGCCCACGCCGCCATGTTGGCCGCGCAAGGCATCTTAACTGATAGTGATGCCGAAGCCATTCGGGAAGGGCTGCTCACGGTCTTGTCAGAGATTGAAAAGGGCGAGTTCCAGTTTTCGACGGCGCTTGAAGATATCCATATGAACGTGGAATCGCGTCTGAAAGAGATCATTGGCGAACCAGCGGGTCGCTTGCACACGGGGCGGAGCCGGAACGATCAGGTGGCAACGGACTTTAAACTCTGGGTCCGTGATCAGTTTGACGCCGCCGAAGGGGCGCTTGTCGCGCTTATTCAAGCGCTTCTCGCGCAGGCCGAGGCTGGCGCCGAATGGGTCATGCCGGGTTTCACACACCTGCAAACCGCGCAGCCGGTCACATGGGGTCATCACATGATGGCCTATGTCGAAATGTTCGGGCGCGATCTGTCCCGGGTTCGGGATGCTCGTGCGCGGATGAACGAATCGCCCTTGGGCGCGGCAGCCTTGGCTGGCACGTCCTTTCCGATTGACCGTCACATGACAGCAGAAGCGCTAGGCTTTGACCGTCCGGCGGCAAACTCGCTTGACGCCGTGTCAGACCGTGACTTCGCGTTAGAGTTTCTATCCGTGGCCTCGATCTGCGCGATGCACCTGTCGCGGTTTGCCGAAGAGCTGGTGATCTGGTCCTCGGCCCAGTTCCGGTTTGTGACCCTGTCTGACCGCTTCAGCACCGGATCGTCGATCATGCCGCAGAAGAAAAACCCCGATGCGGCGGAATTGATCCGAGCCAAGATTGGTCGGATTTTCGGCGCGAATGTCGCGTTGATGACGGTGATGAAGGGTCTTCCGCTGGCCTATTCCAAGGACATGCAGGAAGACAAGGAACAGGTCTTTGATGCCGCTGACAACTGGATGCTGGCGCTGGCCGCGATGGAAGGCATGGTCAAGGATATGTCGGCCAACACCGAAAGCCTTGAAGCGGCGGCAGGTAGCGGATTTTCTACCGCGACCGATCTGGCCGACTGGCTGGTGCGCGCATTGAACATGCCGTTCCGTGATGCGCACCACGTCACAGGGGCCCTTGTGGCCATGGCGGAAAGCCGCGGATGTGATTTGCCGGACCTGTCATTAGATGACATGCAGTCGGTTCATACTAATATCACAGAAGATGTGTTTGGCGTTCTGGGCGTGCACAACTCGGTGGCCAGTCGTGTCAGCTATGGCGGAACGGCCCCCTCGGAAGTGCGCAAGCAGATCGCCCGTTGGAAGGATATTTTGGAATGAGAAAAGCTGTGATGCTGTTGGCCTTGGCTGCCCTGACCGCTTGTGGCGCGGATGGTGAGCCGGTGAAACCGACGGTCAAGACGCAAACCACGTTTGGCATGAATTCGGAAAGCGGATCGTTCAGCAGCTCGGCCATCACCTTTTTCTTCGGCGAAAAGAGCGAGTGATGCGCTGGCTGTTTCTGGCCCTCGCGGTCTGGGGGGCAATCCATCCGATGGCCTATTTCCTGAGTTGGTTTCAGGAAAACGGTTTTGACCTGATGGGCATGGTCGATGCGTGGCACGCCAATGATGCGGCCTCGGGGCTGGTGTGGGATTTAACCATTGCCGCGATTGCGTTGACCCTCTGGGTGCTGGTCGAAAGCATTCGTTGCAAGAACTGGTGGGGTCTGGTGGCTATTCCGGCGACGTTCTGTATCGGCGTGAGCTGTGGTTTGCCGCTTTACCTTTTCCTGAGGCGGCCCGAAGGCCGTGCTGTCTGACCGCCTCCGGCGGGGATATTTTTGGACAAAAGAAAGAGGGGGTATTTGCGCCCCCTTTTGCTTTTGATAAGAGACGGCAGATTTGCGCCCGAGGAGCCGTTATGGATCATTTCATCTACCGCGATGGCAAGCTGTTTGCCGAAGATGTCGACATCGCCGAAATCGCGGCGGAAGTGGGGACGCCGTTTTACGTTTACTCAACAGCGACGCTTGAGCGGCATTTCCGTCTGTTCGACGAGGCGCTTGAGGGCGTGGATCATCTGGTCTGCTACGCAATGAAAGCGGCCAGTAATCAGGCGATTCTTAAGACGTTGGCAGCGCTTGGGGCTGGTATGGACGTTGTGTCCGGCGGCGAATACGCCCGTGCGATCGCAGCAGGCGTGCCGGGCGAGCGGATTGTTTTTTCGGGTGTCGGTAAGACCGAGGCCGAGATCGAAGGAGCGCTGACCGGCGGGATACGCCAGTTCAACGTTGAGTCCGAGCCCGAGATGGAGGTGATCAACGCGGTCGCTCTGCGTCTGGGCAAAGTGGCCCCGATCACCATTCGCGTGAACCCCGATGTGGACGCGAAGACCCACGCGAAAATTGCGACCGGCAAGTCCGAGAACAAATTCGGCATTCCGATCAGCCGAGCGCGAGAGGTTTATTCGCGCGCCGCCAAGCTGGCGGGGCTGAAGGTGATCGGCATTGACGTGCATATCGGTAGCCAGTTGACCCAGCTTGAGCCATTTCGCATGGCCTATCTGAAAGTCGCCGAGCTGACCGAAGCCCTGCGCGCTGACGGGCACGAGATTAGCCGTCTTGATCTGGGCGGTGGTCTGGGCATTCCATACACTCGTTCAAACGAGGCGCCGCCTTTGCCACTGGAATACGGCGCGATGATCAAAGAGACGCTGGGTCATCTAGGCTGCGAGATTGAAATTGAGCCGGGTCGCCTGATCGCCGGAAACGCGGGCTTGCTGGTGTCTAAGGTGATCTATGTGAAAGAGGGCGAAGATCGCCAGTTCATGATCGTAGACGCGGCGATGAATGACCTGATCCGCCCCGCCATGTATGAAGCGCATCACGACATTGATCCGGTGACCGAGGCAGAGGCAGGCATTGAGCAAGTGGCCTATGATATCGTCGGGCCGGTTTGTGAAACTGGCGATACGTTTGCCAAATCGCGTGTCATGCCGCCGATTGAAGCGGGCGATCTGATCGCTTTCCGCTCTGCCGGAGCTTACGGTGCTGTCATGGCCAGCGAATACAACTCGCGCCCCTTGGTTCCCGAGGTGCTGGTCAAAGGGGACCAGTTCGGCGTGATCCGCCGCCGACCGACTGTGGAAGAGATGATCGCGCGGGACAATCCGCCCGACTGGCTGGATTAACGCGGGTTAATCCCTGCGACAAACCCGTCCATCCACGCCATCAGTCCGCTGGCTTTGCCGTCGACCCACAATCGTGCCTGATCAATCAGGGCGACGAAAGCATCAAGACCCGGCGCCAAAGGCGGAACAGCGCGGGCCAGGCCGTCGTGTGTGAAATACAGAGCGAATACTAGAAGGCCCGCGAACACCATGACTGTAAATCCGGAGCGGAACCCCGAGCTGCGTTTATGCAAGCGTTTCAGATCGTCCAGATCAATGCTGTCGCCTGAAGGGTCTGAATAGGCTTCCTCTGATGCGACAAGGCTAGAGTTCAATTCATCAACATCGGGCAAAACGCTTTTGCGAGATTGCTCCGCAGCGTCTTGCGCATCGCTGGATGTAAACGGGTTGCCCGCGCTGACGCCCCGCATACGCGCCATCCGCTCGCGGGTTTCGCGGGCGCGGCGTTCGTGATCGCTTTCCTCTTCGTCCACGATGCCGGCAAACGGCTTGTTCTGGGCTGGCCTTGGCTCACGGGCTGGCGAGGCTTCGTACTGGGGTTCCTCGGCAATGGGCTGCATGGCCTCGCGTTCCCGCGCCGCCTGTTCAAAGGCAGCCTCCTCTTGAAGGATTTCGGACACTTCAGGTGGAATGGCCTGACGCTCAAGCACAGGATCTTCCTGCGCCGAAGCCGCGCTGGCGGGTTCCTGAAACCATGTGTTGCCGCAGTCCGAACATTGCACATCGCGACCCGCCTCTGGGATCACGTTGTCCGGTACTTCATATTGTGCGTCGCAATTCGGACAGATTAGCCGCATAGTCGTCCCTGTTTTTTTTGCCTGCCAAGCCTACCGGCTTTGTTATTGTTGGTCTTCCGACACTATATGCTGTAAAGATTCACAGACAAAGTACAATCTTGAAACATAAAAAAACCGTTCGGGAATGCCGGACAGCAACAGGTGGCAAGGGACAAATCGGGTGATTCAGCTCAGGGAAGCGGGTTATTCCTATGGCGAGCGGGCTTTGTTCCGTGGTGTTGACCTTGAGATGGCCAGCGGGTCGTTCCATTTTCTTACGGGTCCGTCGGGTGTCGGCAAATCGACATTCCTAAAACTGTGCTACGGTGATTTGCGCCCCACCGAAGGTGATGTGACCCTGTTCGGGTCAAGCCTGCACGATATGGACCGCGATGATCTGGCGGCAGCGCGACGGAAAATCGGTGTTGTCCACCAAGATTGCCAGTTTCTAGATCATTTGTCTGTCGAGGAAAATATCGGTCTGCCTTTGGCCGTTGCAGAACAGGACCAGCTCAAATCGCAAGCCAATCTGAAAGAGCTGATCGCGTGGGTCGGCTTGGCACATCGCGCGAATGCTTTACCGCCGGAACTGTCCGGCGGGGAACGTCAAAGGGCGGCTTTGGCGCGGGCTGTGATTATGTCGCCCGACATTATTCTGGCCGACGAACCCACTGGAAACGTTGATTGGGAAATGTCGCAAAAGCTGCTGACACTGCTGGTCGAGTTGAACCGGATGGGCAAAACCGTTTTGGTGGCAACGCACGATCTGCAACTGATCCGCGCGGCCAAATCACAGGTGCAGGCGCGGGTGTTGCGTATCTCGGACCGGCAATTGCAACTGGCAGGGGCAGATTTGTGATGTCGGTCTTTGCGGATTTGTTTTCAGTGTTTCGAACAGGCGGGCAGTCGGATCGCGTGGTGCCTCCGACTGGCTATACGGCAACGCTGACCTTGTTCACATCGGGTGCTATGGCGTTTTTGGCTGTTTTTGCCTTGGCCCTGTCAATGGCCTCGGGGCGTCTGGCGGATCGTTGGGGCGAAGAACTGGCGAAAAGTGTGACGGTGCGCATATCGGCTCCGCTGGAACAGGTCGAACGGCAGACGAAAGCGACGGTCAGGGTGTTAGAGACCACAGCGGGCATTGCCACGGTTCGAGTGCTTAACACGGCCGAGCAACAAGCGCTTTTGGCTCCGTGGTTCGGACCGGATGTACCGATTGACGATTTACCCATCCCGAAACTGATCGAGGTCATAGAAACCGACGAAGGCTTTGATGCCGCGGGATTGCGATTGCGGCTTCAAGCCGAAGTTCCGGGGGCGGTGCTGGATGATCACACCCGTTGGCGCAAACCGTTAACCGTAGCTGCCGGGCGTTTGCGTGCGCTGGGTTGGGTGTCGATTGCGATTATCGGCGGGGCAACAGCCGCGATGATCACTCTGGCAGCAAATGCAGCACTGGCCGCCAATCTTCAGGTGATCCGCGTGTTACGTCTGATCGGCGCAACAGACGGCTATATCGCCCGCGCCTTTGTGCGCCGATTTACCCTGCGGGCTTTGGGCGGGGCTTTGATCGGCACCATCATCGGCATGGGGGCTATTTTGATGCTGCCTCAGGCAACGGGCGACAGGATATTCCTGACCGGTCTTGATTTTCAGCAGGCACAGTGGTTCATGCCGCTGATTATTCCGGTTTTGGCAGGCATTGTTGCCTTTTTCGCAACCCGGGCCGCTGCCCGCCGTACGTTAGGAAGGTTGTCCTGATGGGCTATGCAATCCAGTGGATACGCTCGCTTTTGTTTGTGGGGCAGATGTATCTGTCGATGTTGCTGGTTGGTCTGGCCTATGCGCCTTGGGCTTTGGTTTCGCGTCGCGGGGCTTATGCGGCGATTCACGCCTATTGCCGATGGGTGATGTGGACTGCAAGCTGGATGGTTGGCTTGAAAAGCGAAATCCGTGGCACACCTCCTACTGACGAGGTTTTGCTTGCACCGAAGCATCAAAGCTTCTTCGATATTATTCTAATCACCTCTGCCATTCCGACGCCTCGATTCATTATGAAGGCATCGCTTAAGCATGCCCCGGTTCTGGGCCAGTTCGCGCAGCGGATCGGCTGTGTGGCCGTCGATCGTGGCAAAAAGGCCGAGGCAATTCAGCAAATGGTCGAAGGGGTTACGGCTCCGAATGCGCCCAAGGGTCAGTTGGTGATTTACCCCCAAGGCACCCGTGTCGCTCCGGGGGCGAAGAAGCCGTTCAAAGTGGGGACGTTTGTTCTGTATAACGAAACTGGCCAAAAGGTGGTTCCAGCGGCCACCAATGTTGGCGTCTTTTGGCCCCGCTATGGTATTTACCGCAAGCCCGGTTTGGCTGTGGTCGAGTTTCTGGACCCCATAGAACAGGGGCTTGAGCGCGACGCCTTTATGAAGCGACTTGAGAGCGAAGTTGAAACCGCGTCGAACAAGTTAATGCGTGAAGCGGGGTTTGATCTGGATGCAGTACGTCACTGACATTGCCGAGTTAGAGGCGCTTTATGGCGCGCCCGCGCCAGCTTCCATCGCCAAAGTGGTGCATGAGCTGACACCGCTTTATCGCAAATGGATCATGGCATCGCGGTTTTGCGTGGTGTCCACCGTGGGCCCGTCCGGCACCGACGGTAGCCCGCGCGGCGATGGCGGGCCGGTGGTGCGCGAGATTGACAGCCAAACTTTGGCAATGCCCGACTGGCGTGGGAACAACCGTATGGACACGCTTCGGAATATTGTCGAGGACGGGCGGATATCGCTGATGTTTATGGTTCCGGGGTCAACCACGGTCGTGCGACTGAATGGATTGGCAAAAGTTTCTGTTGCGCCTGAACTTGTCCAGAGTTTTGAGCAAAAAGGCCGGAATCCACGTTCTGTGATCGTGATACGGATCGGAGAGATTTATACCCAATGCGCCCGTGCACCAATGAGAGCGGAATTGTGGAACGAAATGTCTGCCCCGTCGGGTTTGCCCTCGGTTGGCGAGTTGCTGGCAGAGGCTAGTGGCGGGGCGCAGGGCGGCGCGGATTATGACGCCGAATGGCTGCCCCGTGCCAAATCCACCATGTGGTAAGCGCGATGGTTGTGCTGGGTTGATGACAGACGCCCATTGATCGCCTATCCTGTGGTCAAAGAACCGCCAAAGCGGTCACGATACAGGAGCAGTCATGCAGTTTTTCCCAGATATCTGGACTACACCGCTGATGTCTTTCTGGTGCGTTTTGACCCGACGCAGCGGATATTCTGGCTGTATCTGCTGACCTCGGCGATTTTTGCCTATTTCGTCTACCGTCATGGTGCGCGCAAAATGCAGCGGGACGGGCATGGCGAAGACGCCCCGAAAAGCTTTATCGGCTATCTCTTTCCCAAACAGGTTTGGGGGCATCCGTCGGCCTGGCTGGACGTGCGGTATTTCTTTTTCCACAAGTTGATCGGTCATTTCCTGATCTTCGGTTTGCTCATGATGATGATGGGGCAATCTTTCAGCTGGATTACGGGAGAATCCCTTCTTGAGTTCATCAACCGCACAGCCGATGTGATAAGCCCTTGGTGGGTCTCGGTCGTTTACATGCTGGTGGTGATTGCGGTTATTGATTTCGTCGGATTCTATATTCACTACCTGCAGCACAAAATCCCGATCCTGTGGGAATTCCACAAGGTGCACCACAGCGCCGAGGTGATGCACCCGATGTCAAACTTCCGCGAGCATCCGATCGACAATCTGGCCTATCAGGCTTTTACAGGCTTGGGCTACGGGATTAGTATGGGGGTGATGGCAAATATTCTTGGGCACCTGCCGCCGATGCCGTCGCTGTTGGGTGTGCCGGTGCTGATGTTCGCTTTCAACATATTCGGCTACAATTTGCGTCACTCGCATATCTGGCTGAAATGGCCCGGAGTGTGGTCCAAGGTCTTTCCGTCGCCCGCGCATCACCATGTCCACCATTCGATGCATCCTGATCATTTCGACAAAAACTTCGCCTTCATTTTTCCGTTGTGGGACGTGCTGTTCGGCACCTACATCATGCCGGATGACAACCGCGACGTGAAGTTCGGTGTGGCGGGGATGAAGTCTATGGAGATGGATTCCTGCTGGAAGCTTTATTGGATTCCGTTCCGCAAAGCGGGGCGAAGATTGACGAAGCCAAAGAAGGCTGTACGCTCTAAACCCTAGGGTATAGCTTTAGGATGGTGCACCGAAGTAGGGTTGTTGTTTACTTTTTTGCAGTCGTCCTTTGACAATTCATCCGGCTATGTGATGTGAAAATGAATGGCAGTTTGCTGATATACGCGCCGGTTCCGGTGTTTCGCTGTGATGGGGACCTTTTTTTGAAAATCAGGCGATGGTCGGGCTGCGCCGCTGGGCCGAGAACTTTGACCACATCAGCGTGATGATGCCCGTGCGCGACGAGACGACGCCCGAAGGTTGGTCAAAACCGGACGAGGGCAATCGCTTGCCTGAAAACATGTCGCTTGACTTGCTCCCGACCGCCTATCGACCAGACCACTTTTTGCGGCGCTATTCCGAAACCCGCCGCCGGATTGAAGCGTTGATTGATCGCAACGACTATCTGTCGTTTTCTATTGGCGGGCTGTTTGGCGATTGGGGCGCTGTCGGAGGTTTTGCCGCCAAGGCAAAGAAACGCCCGTTTGCCGTTTGGGCCGACCGCGTCGAATCCGAGGTGACACGACGCAATCGGACTGAGGGCGCGTTCAAGCGACGCCTGCAAGCGCACTTGTACCATAAGCCGATGCTGATGTTGGAACGGGCGGTGATCCAACGGGCAGAGCTAGGGTTGTTCCACGGGCGTGAAACCTATGAAGCCTATGCATCGTATTCCGGAAATCCGCATATTGTTCACGATATTTTGCTGGAAAAATCCGATCATATTCCCTCGGACATGCTTGCACAGAAAATTCAGGACTGTGCATACGGTCCTTTGAAAATCGTCTTTGCCGGTCGCGCAGACCCTATGAAAGGCCCGTTGGACTGGGTGGCGGTTTTGGAAAAACTGGACGCGATGGGCGTGGCTTTTACCGCAACTTGGCTGGGCAACGGCGAGCGGTTTGGCGACATGCAAACCCGGGTCGCGCAGGCCGGGCTTTCAGATCGTGTTTCGCTGCCGGGGTTTGTGACTGACCGCCAATATGTGCTGGATGTGCTGCGCGATGCACATATCCATATGTTCTGCCACAAAACACCGGAAAGCCCGCGAAACCTGATCGAGGCGTTGATTTCCGGTACGCCAATTGTGGGATATGACAGCGCCTATCCGCGCGATCTGATCCTCGAGAATAATGGCGGAGAGCTGACGCCGCTAAACGATGTTGGTGCTTTGGCCCAGCAGGTGGCGGTGCTGGCCAATGATCGCGGGCGTTTGGCCAGGCTGATCGAAAATTCCTACAGGGATGGGGCCTATTTCAGTTCCGAGGCAGTCTTCAAGCACCGCAGCGATCTGATCAAAGAGCACCTGCCGCGGCCCGCTGGGGGCTAAAAGCGCGCGCCTGCGGGATCAGACCTATGGCGCGCGGCTTTGCATGTTTTCCGATCGGGCTTTCGCCCGATGGATTTGAGTATTTTAGGTAAGATGAAGTCAGTAGGTGACTTTTTTCGGAGCACCGGTCGACATATCCGTGCCCATGTGGGGCTTTTTGGCGGTTTTCCATGCGCCAAAGCCGCCTTCCATATGGGCGATCTGTTTGAAGCCGCCGTTTTCAATGGCCAGTTTGGCGACACGACCCGAGCGCATGCCAGAACCGCAGTGGAACACGATGCGCTTGTCGGACTGACCGGGAAGTTTGTCGGCACAGAAAAATGACATAGGCAGCAAAAGCGCGCCTTCGATATGTTCGAACATGAATTCTTGCGGGGTACGCACGTCGATCAGGACGATCTCGTTCTTGTCAAAAGCTTCTTGAACCTCGTCTACTGTCCAGGTTTCCAGAGTGGCGTCGCCAATGTGTTCCGTTTTCATATCCTGTCCTTTTCATAAAAAACCGCGTTCCCCTTAGATGGGAGAACGCGGCGGTAAAACAAGTGCAAAACCTGGAATATTTATCAGGCACCCGAGTCGATGATTGCTTTGGCAAGAATCGGAACGGTCTGCTGGTTCAGGCCTGCGATGTTGATGCGCGAGTCGCCGACCATGTAGATGCCGTGCTCGGTTTTCATTTTCTCGACCAGTTCAGGGGCGATACCCAGCCGCGAGAACATGCCGCGGTGCTGGCCCACAAACGCGAAGCGGTCAGAACCTGAGAGACGCTGAAGCTCGCCGGCCAGTTGTTCACGCAGACCCAGCATCGAGATACGGACTTCTTCCAGTTCGGCCTGCCAGTCGGCGCGCAGTGCCTCGTTGTTCAGGATTGTGCTGACCAGACGGGCACCGTGGTCGGGCGGGAACGAATAGTTCTGGCGGTTCAGGTGGGCCAATGCGCCTTGGGTGACTTTCTGAGTTGCATTGGTTTCGTTGATCGCCATCAGGATGCCCGTGCGTTCACGATAGATGCCGAAGTTCTTCGAGCAGCTGGCTGCGATCAGGGTTTCCGGCAGAGAGGTGGCGATCAGGCGCACGCCAGCGGCGTCTTCTTCCAGACCGTCGCCAAAACCCTGATAGGCGATATCGATCATCGGGGTCGCGCCGGTTTCTTGAAGTACGTTCACGACTTCCTGCCATTGGATCAGGTTCAGGTTGGCGCCTGTCGGGTTGTGGCAGCAGCCGTGCAGCAGGACCAGATCGCCCTTTTTCGAGGTTTTCAGGTCTTCGATCATCGCGTCGAAATCAACCCCGCAGGTCGCTTCGTCGAAATAGCGGTAGGCGATGGTTTCGATGTGCAGATGCTTCAGGATCGTCACGTGGTTCGGCCATGTCGGGTTCGACACGAAGACGCGCCCCGACGGGTTGGCCATTTGCAGCAACTCAAACGCCTGACGTACAGCGCCGGTGCCGCCGGGGGTGGCAACGGCCGAAATACGGTCGCGTTCAATCGAGCCGCCAAGGACCAGCTTGATCATGGCGTCCGAGAACGCCGGATCACCGGCCAGACCGACATATGATTTCGAGGTTTGCTCTTCCCAGACTTTCATCTCGGCGGCTTTGATCGCGCGCATGACGGGGGTCACGCCTTCGGCGTTTTTGTACACGCCGACGCCAAGGTCGATCTTGGTGTCGCGCGGATCAGCGGCATATTCCTGCATCAAGGCAAGGATTTTGTCAGCGGGAAGCGGTTTAAGGTTGGTAAGCATTAGGTGTCTCCGGTGGCGACGGGCAGGGTGGGGAAGGCCCCCCATTCGGCCCAGGACCCGTCGTAAAGGGCGTGGTCTTTCTTGCCGATGCGTTCAAGGGCAAGGTTGATGATCGCGGCGGTTACGCCTGATCCGCAAGAAGTGATAGCAGGTTTCGACAGGTCCACTCCGGCGGTTTCAAAGGCGGACTTAAGCCCGCCGACATCCTTCATGGTTCCGTCTTCGTTCAGAAGCTCGGTGAACGGTACGTTCTTCGATCCGGGTATGTGACCCGAGCGTAGCCCTTCGCGCGGTTCAGGCACGTCACCGCGAAAGCGCGCTGCCGAGCGGGCGTCGATGATTTCGTGGTCTTTCAACTTGGCCGCGGATGAAACTTGCGTAACATCTTTAACCAGCCCGTTGTGGCGCTGTACGGTCATGTGACGGTCGCGGATGATCGGGGGCATGTCTTCGGTCGGATGGCCCTCAGCAACCCATTTTTGAAATCCGCCATCCAATACGGCGACGTCTTTTTTACCCATCAGGCGGAACAGCCACCAGACGCGCGCTGCCGAGAAAATTCCGGCACCATCATAGACAACGATCTGATGGCCGTCGCCCACGCCCAACGCCCGCATGCGGGACATGAATTTTTCAACCGGCGGCACCATATGGGGCAGTTCCGAGCGCTGATCGCTATTGTCGTCAATGTCGAAATATCGCGCGCCGGGGATATGTGCGGCGTCATATTCGGCCTTACCGTCGCGGTTCATGTTGGGCAGATACCAAGAGGCGTCCAGAATCCGAAGATCGGGGTATTTCAGATTTTTCGCCAGCCAATCTGTTGAAACAAGTGTTTGCGGATCGTCCTGCATCATGGAATCCCCCTGAGTTTCGGTTCAATCCTTGCCTACAACCAGCCCCTCTTAAGGGCAAGCCTCACTCGCCATGGCGCAGCAATCTTTGCTTCTGACGGTTCCAGTCGCGTTTGGCTTCGGTCGCACGTTTGTCGGCGTTTTTCTTGCCCTTTGCGATCCCGATTTTCAGTTTCGCTATGCCCTTGTGGTTGAAGTAAAGAACAAGGGGCACAAGAGTCATGCCCTTGCGCTGTGTGTCTGACCACAAGCGAGCCAAATCCTTGCGCGAGACAAGCAGTTTGCGGCGGCGGCGTT
>Ga0181581_10003020_pt1 | contig 13195 bp, 10 predicted proteins | sample 071ome_22_FD_132433 | JGI IMG/M metagenome (GOLD analysis project Ga0181581, IMG submission 132433) | Coastal salt marsh microbial communities from the Groves Creek Marsh, Skidaway Island, Georgia - 071404AT metaG (megahit assembly) | ecosystem: Environmental > Aquatic > Marine > Intertidal... | reverse complement strand
TGGATCGAAGGTTGCGAACTTCGAACTCGATGACCTGGTTTCAAACACGGTTCAAATTGGTGGTATTCGAACCTCAAGTTTCTTGTTCGGCACCAATTACCTGGCTGGCGGACACGCTGAGTATGTACGAGTACCGCAAGCCGACGAGTCGTTGATAAAAATTTCGACCGCTGCAGAAGAACGCTCGTTGCTCGCCGGTGGAACTGTTGGCCTGGGCATGAAGGCTGCCGCCGCTGCCGTCGAACACCTACGGCACGGATCTATAACCGTGTACGGTGCCAATCCGATCGCAATCTCAATGCTGACAGCTTTAGGCTCATCCGACAAGGAGTTGAAAAAGCGCGTCAATCTTGTGGAAGCGCACGATGCGCGTCGGACTCTCGGGTCTCAACATGCGAACTCTGCGGTCGACCACATTGATGCCCTTCCGGACGACACGTGTGGTCTGGCAGTAATTCCGGACGTTACTCATCCCAAGATCGCGGCCTACGTGGAACACGCCTATCAACACTGTGATTCGCTACTAATCGCAGAACCGTATGGACTTGCGCGACTGGATCAACTCGGACATGAACTTCCGACTTCCAGGACGATCACGTCTGTGCAGTGGCCGTCCGCCAGTGAAGCACAGAAAATCGCATACTCGATACAGGTTCGGAAGCTTGAACTGACCCCACTCGTCTCACATGTGGTTCCGTTGGACGAAGCACAATCTGCGTACGAGATGGCAGCAAACAGATCACCGGGGGTCCAGCAGGTACTCCTGAAACTGTAGAATCGCTTACTCGGACGATTTCGCAGGTGCAAAGTTCCGGGGCGGTTCTGGAGTGGGCTTTCCCTCTGCAGCCTGCAACGCAGCCACGAGTTGTCGACGCGCCCAAAGTATCGTCAACGCCGCATCGAGATTTGCCAGCGTTTCAGGGAGTGATATTGTCCCATCCGGCAATTTAAGCTCAATTCGGTCAACCGAATCTTCTGCATAATCTGGCGTAGTGACGGGAACTGACTCATCGCTTGGAGTTTGAGCGAACGACCGCTCTGATCGACGCAGAGGCGTTTGAACCCTCACCATGGCCTCGTCATCGAGTTCACGCGCTTGCAACGGCTCTGTGCGTAAGTTGTCAGTGCGCAAGAAATTCCGCACTTCACCGAACAACCTATCCAACAAAGCGAATCGACGCGCTACCTCATTCCGACTGGCTCCAGTCAGCTCCTCGAGAACTACCGCAAACTGCTCTGGAGCATAAGGCTCGCTGCCGAGACGTTGCGCCAACGAATTGAACAAAGAGACGTTGTTTGCCAATGCTTCTTTAGCATCTTCGGCTTCTTTTGCTGAAAGCGGTGTGACTGCACGAAGCCCATCTCGGGTGACCCTGATTCGCGACCGCCCAGCTGCAACTCCCCACATTCTGAGCGCGCCCAGTCGAGCGGAGAAGGCCCCTCCACGCTCAGACATACCAAGAGTTCGAGCGAGTCCTTGACGGGATATTTCACCTGCGTACTCGCGTGCAATCTTTCGTCCAAGATCAATACTCTCGTCGAGACTAATCTCTGGGAATTCGTATTCACCTAGTTTCGCCATATCGCTATTCGCTTACTCTGCGTTCGCCGAAGAGGCCCTTGAGCCTCGTCCGGGCACCCCAAGACATCAAACATCGCCTCTGAAGCTCTGTTCCGAAACACACCCAAACTCACGCCTCAGCGTCTTTCTAATTTTTACGCTGCACTTCCAGCGCATTTGCTGGATCTTGCGCCGATATTCAGCCGCATGTCAAGCGTATTAGCGGATCATTTGCCCGTGTGCCTGCTTTGTTACCTGCTAGCGGGTATCCGTACTGCGCTCGCGCTTTTTTCGCACTGGATTCAGATCGCTTACCGAGTCAGCCTGCCCCAGGACTGTGACTGGAATGCGGGAGCGCATTGAACTGCAGCGCATAACGTCGGCATCTGGCGTTTACATGCGCCAGTTGAGGGCAACAAGAGCAATGATCCCGGCGCATTTATTCTGAGAGTTTTGGGTGCTTTGGGCAGAACCAATGGTGGATGCGATCGATTTCGCATCACCGATCCGTACTCAGTGAAGAAGAGAGATTTGTGAATGGAATGAATACCAGTCTTTTCCGACGTCGACCTGTCAAGCCCAACCATTAATGACCGCGACAGTGCACTTCTTCGTACCTTAATAAGCGCATTTTTCGAATGCTAATTTCTTAAGCCATAACGGATGCAGTCGAATATTCGTAATTAGAATTCAGGCAAAGGCGAATCTATCGGATATTTTGCAAGCGCATAAACAAAATATTCACAGCGTGTTTAGCGTTATTGTTTGCATGTAATCTTAATGTAAGAAACGCTATTTCAAACTGAAACACGCAAAAACAAGATTCATCGATTTCCACCCGCTGTTCCGGTCAAGGACGACGCCGCCAGCAACAAAACTCGCGAGTGATTCGGTGTTAATTCGACACGAAAAAGCAGGGCAAAAAAAGACCACGATTCGGAGGTATGGCCGTCCAAAATCGTAGTCTTTGATGACGTCAGAATGACATCGGTGTTTAGTCGTCGTCTGCGTCGATCATTCCACCAATGTTGCCGAGCATTTTTGTCAGCTCCAGAGGCAACACGAACTTGGTTGACTCAGACATGCCCAGATCCTTCAACGCCTGGACATACTGAAGTGTCATAGTGTTGGTGCCAATTCCCTTTGCAACGTCCTGAATGTGTTGCAAAGCATCGGAATAACCTTGGGCTCTGAGCTTCGCAGCCTGGCGATCACCTTCTGCTCTTTGGATGTCGGCCTCACGCTCACCTTCTGCACGAAGGATCGCTGATTGCTTTTCACCTTCAGCAACAGTGATAGCCGCTGCTTTCGTTCCGTCCGCTTCCAGAACAACGGCTCGACGAACACGCTCCGCTGACATTTGGCGATTCATCGCCTCTTGAATGTCTCGCGGCGGATCGATCTCTCTGATCTCAACGTTTGTGACCTTGATTCCCCACCGCTCAGTCTCGGAACCAAGCCTCGAACGAATGAGTTCGTTGATCCGGTCTCGTTGAGATAAAACATCGTCCAGATCAATATCACCTATAACCGCTCGCAAAGTCGTGGTTGCGAGTCCAACTACCGCCGAGGTGTAGTTTTCGACTTCGAGCACAGCCTTCTCCGCGTTGTTGAGGTTCACCCTCATGTACACGAGGAAATCGATCTCAATCGGAGCGTTGTCCTTCGTAATATTCGTCTGACGAGGAATATCGAGAACGGTGACACGGGTGTCGATTTTCTGAATCTGATGAATTATCGGAAGTGCAATTACGATACCCGGCCCCTTCATCCCCTCAAACGAACCAAACCGGAACCGAGCGATTCGCTCGTAATCTCGCACGAAGTTGATAATTGCCATATTGCCTCCTGGCTATTCGTGACTGTGTAGAACATCTTTAACTAGAGATCAGGTTACTGAGGGGCCTCCTTGATCACTCTGGATCATTTGGTAGTACGCGCCTGACGGTGAGCGTGTTCCCATCAACAGCGATTACTTCGATTTCATCATCTACGTTGATTTCGCCGGATTGGTCCTGAACCACTCCAGTCCAGTGTTCTCCATGTACGAGAACTTCACCTGATGGAGCCAGAGCAACCGTAACAGTGCCTGTCGAGCCAACGATATTCGACGCACTTTGATACCCATCATAGGCAGGAATACGTTTTGTTCCTCGAATGAAATACCCTAACCACAACACCAACCCTAGAATCGCAGCAGTGATCGAACTGAGCAACCACCTATTTACTATCGGCGCATCGCCAGGGATACGCTCAATCCCAAAGAATCCGACAAAAAATATTCCGCCAAGAACCAGTGCAACTGCCCCGGCAACTGCGAAATAGCCTACTCCTGGTGCAGTAGACTCCAGATAGAACAAAAGCATCGCCAGTGCCACGAGTGCAATTCCTGCCCATGAGAACGGGAGTTGTCCGACACCGGCCCACCCGAGAATCAGGAACAAAGCCCCGAGAGTGCCCGGAATCCACGTGCCCGGGTTCCAGAGCTCGACGATGATTCCCAAACCGCCCAACGAAATCAAGAGGAACGCAATGTCAGGTGATGAAACGAATGAAAGTAGTCGCTCGAGTAGCGTGAATTCCACTAGGGATATCTCAGCATCGGTGAAGTCAAATATCTGACCGCCAAATAAATCAACGTAATTGGCATCTGACAACTGGCTAATCAAATCGTCAAAATCATCCGCCAGTAAATCGGCAATTGATTTTTCAATGGCTTGCTCTGCTGAGAAGGATTTTGCGGCTAAAACTGTGCTCTCAAGTGCATTTATATTGCGTTCTCGGGTCTCCGCAATGCTCCTGATAAGCGCGGCAGCGTCTTGATTTGCCTTTCGCTCCAAAGTGTCGGGGAGGTCTCCTCCACTCGCATCGACAACAGACGCAGCGCCAATGTTCGTAGCGAGCGACATAGCTAGGACGTCGGCTGAGGCACCAATGAACGTACCTGCGCTTGCCGCCTGAGCGCCCTCAGGGCCGACGTAGACGACGACAGGTACATCGGAGCCCATAATTGCCTCCACGATGTCCCTTGTGGCATCTAGAAGCCCACCTGGAGTATCCAGAGTGACGATTATCAGGTCGGCATCCTCATTTTCCGCGAAGTGAATGACTCGCTCGACATAGCCAGCAACTACCGAGTCAATTGCGGAGTCGATCCTGGCACGGACAATCAGTGGCGAATCGGATTGAGCAAATAAATGGTTCTGATTGACCTGAATGGAAAGAATCCCGCCGCAAATCATCGCCAGGGCAACTATAAACCTGATTTTTGAAGCGATTAGTTGGCTACCAGGCGCTTGCATACAAACTCATACCTCATTGTCACCGCACCGGTATTCGAGATTCGTCGGCAGTTTATACCTTTGGTTACATCTCCATACGTGAAAAACGGCTCGACGGTGTCATCAATCTCTGTGAGCGAACATGTTTAGTGCTGATTTGTGTACTGATTTGACGCTAATCAACACGCGAATGACGCTGAGATGACTGAGTGATTGAAAGAAGTTCATGGTTTTCGGCAACTGTTTCCCGATAGATAGCCCCACTGCCACACAGATCGTGCAAAATACCGCCATCTCCACGACGCCCCAAATTGAGAAGCCCGGTCAAATGAAAATAACCTCGCTCAACACGTTTCACGCCAACGACGGTCAGAGGAACGCAATCTTTCTCGAAATCGAGACGGATGACGGCATCACCGGACTCGGTGAGGCTTATTCGATTGGTCCAGATCGGAGTGTCATTTCCATGCTTGAGGAAATGTCACCTTGGTTCGTTGGGCAGGATCCTGCCAGGATTGAGTGGTTGATCCGAAGAGCGAAAAACACGATGCGCTTCCCGCTTGGCCAGGTCGCATGGTCGGCAATTTCAGCAATCGATATTGCTCTTTGGGATATTGCCGGAAAACGTGCAGGTGAACCCGTCTACAAACTTCTGGGCGGCAAAACCCGGGACAAAGTAAGGGTTTACCACGGTATTTACGGCGACTCGCCCGAGAAGATTGGCGAACATGCCCTGGAACTGATGGACGAAGGTTACTCGGCTTTCAATACAAGCCCCCTGCCCTCAAATTGGCGAGAGATTCCGTGGAGGCAGGCCGTGCGCGAAGCAGAAAAACGTATGCGGGCGATTCGAGACGCCATTGGAGACAGTCCTGATCTCGCAGTTGACGTTCACGTAGCCATCAGAGAAACGGCTTTATCGCTCGAACTGGCAAAAGCAATTACCCCTTTTCGACTGATGTTTATCGAAGAACCGGCCCGAGCCGAGTTCATGGAATCAAGTGTTGAACTGCGAAAGCAGTTCAGAGTGGCACTTGCAACTGGAGAGAATCTTTACGGTCTCCATCGCTACACCGAACTTCTCAACGCTGATGCAGTCGACATCATCCAACCGGACATGTTGTGTTGCGGCGGCCTGCTTGAGGCTAAAAAGATTGCCGCCGTTGCCGAAGCACACTACGTGACCGTAGCCCCTCATAACCCTCTTGGACTGCTATCGACAGCAGCAGGAGTCCATCACGCAGCTTCGATAAACAACTTCGCGATTCTCGAATGGCACGGTGATCACAAAAAGAGAAAGGCTGAATTCATCAACGAATCGTGGGTTCCTGTGAACGGCTATTTCGAATTGCCAACATCTCCGGGAATCGGGATGACCTTGAATCACGATGTGATAGCGGCTAATCCTCCTGCGCACTGGGATCGCGGTTTCGCTGGATATCCCGACGGATCACCGGGATTTCTATAAGCCTCCATCTTTTTTCTGCACACTCAATCTCAATCCGAGTTCAACAACTATGAAAATCACAGGCATCAAAACATTCCTCTCAACCGATGAAAACGGAAGCAATCTCGTTTACATCCGAACCAACACCGACTCTGGAATCTATGGAGTTGGTGAGGTTTACCACGTAGGACCGGACATGGCTTCTCCTGCATGGGTTGAGTACTTCGGAGAGCAACTGGTTGGTCAAGACCCAACTGAGATCGAGCGTAATTGGGCTTTGTGCTACCAGGGAGCACGCTTTCCGATTGGGTCATCTGGACTGGCAGCGCTCTCAGCTATCGATCAATCACTATGGGACATCACCGGGAAAGCTTTCGACAAACCCGTTTACGAACTAATGGGTGGCAGAGTTCGAGACAAGATCAGGGCATATTTTGATATTCATGGTTCGACTCCTGCTGAACTTGCCGAAGATGCCCGAAAACATGTGGATCAGGGTTACACGGCACTGAAGACCAGCCCCATGGCACCGAACTGGCGTGACATGCGGTGGAACGACGTGCTGAAAGACGCAAATGAGCGCTTCAAGGCAGTGCGCCAAGCGATCGGAGAAGATATAGACGTTGGGTTCGACGCCCACGCAGCGATCTGGGAGCCAATTCGTGTTCTTGAGCTAACGGATGCACTGATGGAATTTAATCCGTGGTTCATGGAAGAGCCGATCAGGATGGAAAATCGACATGAGATGGGCTTACTTCGAGAGAAGATGCCATGTGCCCTGGCGACTGGAGAATGTCTCTACACCAAGTTCGAACTGTGGGAGCTTGTACGGGAAGACGGTGTCGACATCCTGCAACCCGAGGTTTGTATCGTTGGCGGCCTGACAGAAATGCGAAAAATCGCTTTCATGGCAGAAGCGCACGACCTCGTCGTCGCACCTCACAACCCAATGGGGCCGCTAGCAACGGTTGCAAATTTGCACTTCGATGCAGCGACTTCGAATTTCCTCGTACAGGAATCTCGGGTTTTGAAACCCGCGGAAATCGCTTCCGTGACAAACGTGATCCAGCCGGTTGACGGGTACTACCCTCTACCCGAAGGTCCCGGGCTTGGTATCGACATTGCGGTGGATGAACTGGAAAAGCGTCCGTTCGGTGGATCATGGCACCGAGGCGACAAAATCAATCCCGATAACTCAATCGCGTATATCTAGCGAGTTTACGCGTCTGCCAGATCCCTATAGCGTGCTAAAAACTCTAGTCAGAGCCCACAGCACCAACGGTGCTTGCCCAGGCACCCATTGCCATCAAACCACCGTCTACGTTGTAATACGAGCCAGTAACGAACGAAGCTTTGTCGCTCGCCAGGAACAGGACCATGTTCGCAACGTCTTCAGCCTGACCAATTCTTCCAATTGGGTGTGCTTGGGCAGTACTGATTAGCTCTTCTTCGAGGTTTCCGCTTGTGCCCTGGATTGCATTGCGCACCATTGGTGTGTCGATAGCACCGGGGTTCACGCACACCACTCGTATGTTGTCCGGGGCGAAATCCAAAGACATTTGCCTCATGAGCGACAGGTCTCCACCCTTACTGGCCGCGTACGCAGACACACCTTGCATCGACTGAAGTCCTTGGACGCTCGCTGAAGAAATGATTACCCCGCCTCCAGCTTTGCGCATATGAGGAATCGAGTACTTTGCCATCAAAAAGCGACTCTTCAAGTTCACGTTGATAATCTTGTCCCAGGTTTCTTCTGGCAGCTCAACAGCATCTACGTAAGAGTCAGGTGGTTGAATTCCAACGTTGTTGAACAAGACGTTCACTGTGCCATACACCTCGACTGCGGCATCAACTGTTGATCGGCAACCTTCCGACGTTCCTGCATCTGCATGAACAAACTGCGCGGTACCGCCGTTTGAGGTGATTCGTTCAACTATGGCGTCGCCCGCGTTCTCATTCCAATCGAGGATTGTTACGCTCGCTCCGTCTCGCGCAAAGGCTTCCGATGCCGCTCCACCGATCCCAAGCGCACCACCAGTGACTATCACTGATTTACCGTCAAAATCACCCATATTCGATCTCCGTGAACAAGTCGCTGGTACAGCGAACTTTCATACTGAATTCAATCGTCGACAATGTACCACCCCAGAATCGTCAGCGATGATTGAATCTGAGTGAACTCTGTTCGCATCGAATCCTCTGCATTACAAACCACTGAGTTGGAACACTATTGAGCAAAATTCGACAAGCTACGACAGTCATATCCCTGGCAGCGGTATTCGTGTTAATCGCAGGGTGCACAACTCAAAATCGAGTAGGCGATGGTGACTTTGAGTTCCGGGCATACGACACAGCGTCAGCGAACGCAGTTGGGGGCGAAACTGTGATGTTCGACGAGTTAGATGCCCTCGAAAATCGACCAATCGTTCTTAATTTCTGGGCTGGAAACTGCCCACCTTGCCGCGCAGAAATGCCAGCTTTTGAACAAACATGGCGTAAGTACAACGCCCAGGTGCTGTTCCTCGGCGTCGATGTTGGACCGTACGTTGGACTTGGCAGCTATGAGTCCGGTCGAAATCTGGTTGATGAACTAGGTATTACCCACCCTATCGGGAACACTCCAACCCGCCAGGTGGTGACCGATTGGGAACTGCGAAGCATGCCTTCAACTTTCTTTTTGAACTCGGACGGCTCAGTGCACGACATCACTATCGGCGCGATATCCGCTTCCAGAGTCGACGCGAAGGTTCGAGAACTCATCGCTGCAAACGGTGGATAAGTAGCCGTCTTCGCGAGCTGGGCGGTGGTACGATGCCGCAGTTCTCAACTAACTAGACTGCGGCACGAATTGAAAAACGACGAAGCGGCATCATCCGCACCTGCTGAACCAACATCCCCATCAAATCAAACTGAAAATGTAACGAGAGCCCCTCTGAAACCATGGGCTTCGATGTTCTTCCGTGATTACGCCCTATTGTGGTTCGGCGGCATCAGCATGCTGGTGGCAATGCAGCTCAGGTTGTTTGCTAGTTCCCAGTGGTTGTACGACGAAACGGGTTCTGCAGTTCAACTCGGAATACTTGGTGCAATCCAGTTCGTTCAAATGCCCGTTGTTGTGTATGGCGGGCTACTTGCCGACATCGTTAACCGTAAAAAGTTAATGGTGTTCACGCAGTCAGTGTCTTTCATCACGTTGTTACTACTGACTGTCGCTGCAGCAACTGACATGTTGTCCCCTTGGATGATCTTTGCAGTTACTGGCGCTACGGGAATCGTGAACATGCTGGGCAACTCGGCCCGCCCGGCGATGTTACCCAGAGTTGTCCCCCGATCGCACATAACCAACGCTGTCACGATGCAGACCGCCTCGTTCCAGGTTGGGCAAATCGTCGCCCCATTGATCTTTGGTGCTCTATTCGTGTGGTTCGGAGTCACCGTTACATTCGCCGCGGCAACGGTCTTAGCAGCGATCAGTATGATTGCTCCTGCTCTGATCAATGCCAGTGGTGAACCAGATCCGGAGACAGCAGCGCAAAGCAAGGTCGAAGCCATTCGCGAAGGTGCAAGGTACGTGTTTAAGCACCCGATTCTCCCTGGTTTGTATTTGCTGGATATCGGAGTAACTATCGTGAGCTTCTACCGAATGTTGTTCCCGCTGTTCGCCGATGGCCTTTACGGCATGGGTGCTGATGGAACTGCCCTACTCGGTTCATTCAATGCCGCGGGTGGTGTTGCTGGATCGATGCTCGTGTTCTTCACAGAACGAATCAAGCACAAGGGTCGAATAGTCCTTGCCGCTACGATGGTCTATGCAGTTGGGTTAATTGCATTCGGGCTAAATCCGATCTTCTGGATTGGGCTAGTAATAGTCGCTTTGTTAGGGGCAACTGATTCGGTCGGTATGACTATGAGGCAGGCGATGGTCCAGCTGACCACCCCTGACAGGCTCATCGGACGCGCATCGAGTGCCCACTCATTTGCAGCGATGGGAGCAAACAATATCGGGCAAATGGAAGTTGCGTTTGTCGCAGCAGCAATTGGCGCAGGGGCAACGATGGTCATAGGTGGATTCATTTCTATCGGTGTTGTGATCGCTATTGCGATATTCATGCCAGGGGTCCGCAGGTACGAGTACCAGGAAATGCCTTCGGGCGCCGCAGTTGACGAAGATCTGAGGTCGCTCAAATGAAAATCACCAACGTAAAAACTTTCATCGTTGATGGTGTTTTCAGGCCGTGGACGTTCGTGAAAATCGAAACCGACTCCGACATTGTCGGCTGGGGTGATTGCACTGAATGGCAAGCTGCCTATTCGGTAGCTGGAACCGTGAACCAACTTGGCGAAATCATGATCGGGCGCGATCCCATGGCGTCAGAATCTGCCTGGTGGGAGATGGCTTCGTTCATGGTCCGACAGCGCGGTGGAATTGCGTATAAAGCAATGTCGGGGATCGATTCGGCGTTGTGGGACATTCGAGGAAAGGCACTCGGCGTCCCGGTATGGCAACTACTCGGTGGCAAGATGCGAGATGAGTTGCAGTTGTACTGGTCACACTGCGGCTCGGATCGTCGTGGATACCATGAGCAGCTACAAACCCCGGATCTCAGGACTCTTGATGACATCAGAGCGCTCTCCGACGAAGTTCTCGAACAGGGTTTCAGGGCAATCAAGACAAACATCTTGAATATCGATGGTCTTCCACGTGGTCAGCGAGGCAGAAACGGTGTCGGTAACTCAGGTCAAATAACGCCTGAGCAACTCGACAACGCAGTTGGTGTCATCAGCGCCTTTAGAGATGCGTTAGGCCCAAATATCGGAATTGCGATCGACACAGCACTAGGATTCCGACTCGGAGGGGCAATCAAGCTGGCTCGAGTACTTGAACCATTCAACATGATGTGGCTGGAGACTGAAACGTGGGATCCGGGTTCACTGAAGACAGTTCGGGAAGCTACAACAACAACGATTTGTCACGGCGAAAGTTTAATGGGGCCGGAAGAGTACAAACCATTCTTCGAATCTCACGCTCAGGACATCGTAATGCCCGACTTCGCATGGAACGGTGTGACTATGGGCAAGAAAATTTGTGACTACGCCCATATCTATGATGTCGCCATTGCACCTCACAACTGCCATAGCCCAATGAACACACTTGTTTCGGCAAACATTTGTGCAGTAATCCCGAACTTCATGACCTTGGAGTTCATCAACGATGACGCTCCATGGCGCGACGACATCATGACGCATCCACTTGAAATCGAGAATGGACAGCTGAAAGTCCATGAACGCCCGGGGCTAGGTTCCGATTTGATCGAATCGGAGCTCGAGAAGCATCCCTGGACCGGCGGTAACAACTGGTAACTCCCCGGAATGAAAATTCCCGTCTTCCAGATCGACGCGTTCACGGGTGAACCGTTCAGCGGCAATCCGGCGGCGGTGTGCCCATTGGATGAATGGCTCACCGCGGAGCAAATGCTGCAAATTGCCGAGGAAATGAATTTATCGGAGACGGCTTTCTTTGTGAAACGTCGTGACGGTGACTTCGACCTTAGGTGGTTTACTCCGACAGTAGAGGTAGACCTTTGTGGTCACGCAACTCTCGCGTCAACATTTGTAATAACAGAACGACTTGAGACGGACAGAGATCTAATTGGATTTCACACGAGAAGCGGATATCTCACAGCATCGAGAAACGGAGATCTGGTGACCCTTGATTTCCCGATCAATCGTCCGAGTCAGATTGATGATGCTGATTTGATAGAACAAGTCGCAGCGGCGCTGGGAGATCGTCCTTTGGAAGTTTGGTCAGCGAATACGACGATCGCTGTATACGAAAACGAAAATCAGGTCCGGAATCTTAAACCTGACTTCGATGCGGTCGCTCAACTCCCTGAGCCGTGGGTGGCAGCCACAGCTCGCGGTTCTGAAACCGGAATCGACTTCATCAGCAGATTCTTCGTGCCGACCGCAGGAATCAACGAGGACCCTGTAACCGGGTCGTCACACACGATACTTGCTCCATACTGGGCGAACAGACTTGGTAAAACCGACTTCACCGCTCGGCAAATATCGCGTCGCGGTGGCACACTTAAATGCGAGGTGCGGGGGGATCGAGTGTTGATTTCCGGTAAGGCAGTTCAGACTCTTGAGGGTGTGATTACTCTCCCCTGACCTGCCAGGCACCACGCTTCTGTTATCTGACGACCAAGCAAATGAGGCGCAGTTGCGATCTGAGTTTCTTGAACAACTCAAAAATGGTGTGATCCTCGCCGATGGTGGAATGGGCTCCCAAGTATTCCAACTGACTGGACGCCTTGCTGCTCCTGAATACCCGTACGAGGCACTAAACCTAACGAATCGGGAATTGATCGGTGGCATCCATCTCGCCAGCCTGGCGTCTGGAGCAAGGGTTCTCACAGCAAACACGTTTGCGGCAAATGAACTGGAACTGCGGGCATCTGGAAACGCAGAAAACACTCGCTCGATAAATACCGCAGCAGTAGAGATCGCCCGAAACGCGATCAATTCCCACCGCGATCAGTTTCCAGGTGCTGAACGAATTTTCGTAATAGGCTCCATCGGACCTGGCGGAGAAACCGTCGATAACTACACCAGTCAGATCGACGCGTTACTTGCAGCTGAAGTCGACGCCTTGCTCCTTGAAACATTCACAAACATCGAACTGGTATTGAACCTTTCCCGTACCATCTCAGCCATTCCTGACGCACCTGCGGTGATCTTGCATGCGGCGTTGGATCCAGGGGTGGGTGAACTGGACTGGTCAGTAGATCCAGCCGAGTTTGTAGGCCTTGCAACTGACGCCGGCGCGTCTGTGGTTGGAGTGAATTGCGTTGCACCATGGGTTTCAACTGCATTCGCAGAGGAGGCAGTCGGAGCCGAAGCTGT